>Ga0265298_10001619_pt1 | contig 33215 bp, 45 predicted proteins | sample AusTroGonzalo_MG_3_FD_193486 | JGI IMG/M metagenome (GOLD analysis project Ga0265298, IMG submission 193486) | Bovine rumen microbial communities from tropical cattle in Woodstock, Queensland, Australia - Gonzalo_01 | ecosystem: Host-associated > Mammals > Digestive system > Stomach > Rumen ... | reverse complement strand
GTGCGGAAATGGTAGTTTGTACCATCGTAATAGACGATATATGTTCCTGCGGGCAAGTTGTTATTAGTGCCGTCTGTAAACGCACCATTAATGTAAATGGATTTTGCCCCCGTGCCATTGATGTTCAGAAAAAGCGAACCTGCGGTGAACGTGTTATCGTAAGCCATGAGAACAAAAATATACGATTTCGCGTTAAGATGAAAATTAGTGCATGTGCCAATTTTTGTCTGAGTAGCACCCGCAGTTCCGCAATATACAGATGGGACAATTGCAGTTGCCCACCCATAGTCTTGTGCGCCTGTCCCACCGATTTTAGCAAGCACTTGCCCAACCGAACCGCCCGAAGGGACACCATACACAGTCTGCTGTGTAAGCAATTGAACTTTCGTAGTAGAACTTTCTTCATAGATGCGAAAGCCGTTCTGTTTTGCTTTAACTTGACTTGGTTGCCCATCTGTATCTGTAGAAACTATGGTAAAGTGAAACCCATTATAGTCTTTTTTTGTAAGCGGTATTATGCTTGCGCCTTGCTTTACAATAATCTGAAGCCCATTATTATAGGCATCTGAAATCTCAGCATAGGTTTTATCGGAGTAATAGTTCCCGTTACTATAAGTAAGTGTTACAAAAAACGCACCGCCGCCACTCTCGTCAGCCCATTCGGTATCGTAATCGGTAGCGGATGCCTTTTTCAGCACCTGTCCCGCAGTACCACCGGACGCAATGCCTTGACCGGGGTCTCCGTTCAAAACATCAAAATTAGTGTTTCTTGAATCTCCAGTTCCATAATTAAACGCTACATTATGCCCACCAGTGATGTTCGTAACGACAACAGTTGGGGTGATTCCGTCTTGCCCGTCTTGCCCGTTTGTGCCGTCAGAACCATCCATTACATCGAAACTGGTGTTTCGCGGGTCTCCACTTCCATATGAAAATGCAACATGGTGTCCACCAGTAATGTCTGTTACGGTTACTGTAGGTGTGATGCCATCGTCACCTTTGGAGTTTGGTATAGCAAGAGTGTAAGCATTACCTGTAGCAATTTGCAGTTCGTATTCATTCATCTTCAATCACCTCGTTTAAAAGCTGTTCGTCAATGAAGATGCTTGAAGCGACTGTTGCATTCCGGAGAATCTTCCCATTTTCTTCGTACATCCAGTTCACCTGTATCTTCGCATCGCCGACCAAAAACTTTATGCTTTGCGTCTGCGTGAGATAAAATGTGATTTCGCTTACAGACACGTTTCCATCCAAGGAAGATGTCACAACAAGGTCATCGCCAGTAAGCGTGATTGTAGTTCCGCCCTGCTTGATTGTTACATGAACAGATTCTACAGTGGTGAGGTCAACCCCTCTGATTGTCAAAACAATAGGGGGAGTCGTAGCCTGTATCATTTTTGCACCTTCCTTCGATTAATAATAGATGAGGACACAACCATAAGAACCGCTTCCGCCGCTCTGACCGTTCCCGCCTTTACCGCCTTCGTTTTCTGTGTGCATGTGACCACCTGCGCCGCCACCTGCGCCACCCATGCCGCCCATGCCACCATATCCGTACCAAGCAGGATTAATAGAAAACGGAGACAAATAACGACCATATTGTTCTATGCCACTGGACGAATTTCCACTTGCGCCAAATCCACCATACGGAACAATCCCTTGCCCCGGATTTGGATTTGGTTCTCCACCTGCTTTGCCATCTCCAACGTAGTTTCCGCCTGTGCCGCCGCCGCCCGCGAGTTTGATTACTCCGTTTTCATAGTAGTCAGACCCATCCGCTCCGCCTTTAATGGTAACTCCACGGACATAATCGTAGATATCTGTTGCAGGGTGGTGGACAATTTGCGTTTGGCTTATAACTTCAATCCAACCGCCATCTCCGCCTTTGCCGCTTTCAGAGTTCCACTTTGGCATTTCTCCGCCGTAGATTGTGCCAGTAAAGATGTTTCTTACACCGTTCACTCTTACAGAACCACTCGCAGAAGAATACGAACCAAAGGTAGTTTCTTCTCCTGCGCTTCCTTTATTGTTCGTTGTACTCGATGTGCAGTACGCTCCACCAGTTCCACCTCTTCCGACTTTAAAACTGTAAGACGATGCAGGTGATGTTATATCAAATTCATAGATTTTTCCGCTTGCGCCATTTGCTCCATACATCCCACCATGCGCGACAGGTGCTGTTTGGATTTGGTCTGTGACAACAAGACCTTGGGAAATGGAGATTCCGTGTCCGTCTTCTCCTGCATATCCACTATCTCCACCGCTACCACCGCCAACAAGTATTACATGAAACGATGTGACACCCGAAGGTACTGTCCATGTCCGTTCATACCCTGCATTTGAATAAAACAGCGCATAACGAGTATAACCTGCACTTGGTGACGGGGGAGAATAGTTCTTCACAAACTCACACATGGCTTTTGCAATTTTTGATGTGGCAATAGACAGCTTTGAAAGAAAACCGGAAACCGATTCGCCAAACGGGTCTGTAAATCCGTACTTAGTGCCGCAGGTTTCGCCGTGATACACAATCGCGTTTTTCACAATAGATACCGTGTTGTTATAGTAGGCTTTCAGCCTGTCCATAACATTTTCCACGTTCATATATGTCACAAGTGTATCTTCGCTTGCGGTTACATCTCTGCCGTCAAGGTCTGAGGAAATCTTTTCTGTATGGATTTTTTCGCTATGTACATACGGTGTCGCAGTAATAGTGCCATACCCGCTGATAACAGCGGCATTGCAGTTGAACGCAGTGATTGTGATTCCGCTTCCAACCGGAGTGTCCTGTATCGGAGATTTGTCAAAAACAGCAACGCTATCGCTTGAGTCAGCAGTTTCTGTGTTGTCGAATACTACTTGACTCTCCGCTCCGGTCTGATACACATGTTCAGTAAGATAGATGTTGCGCGTCTTTTTGACCTTCGATTCAGAACCAGTCATGTACACATCTGAATCGGATATATTGCCCGCTACACTATCCGCCATTCCACCGATTATATACTGACCATCCGTACTGCTTCGCAAACTAAGACCAAGAGCAAACAGAACTTGGTAAAGTGCTTCGCGTTTGGTTTGGACTTTCAGCCAACCTGTGACTTTCAAATCCTCAACCCCGTCTGCATATTCAATTCTGTCCATCATGTTGCTTCGTTCCAAAGATACGGGGACTCCCGAAGCAACCGGATTAAGCCAATAGTTGTAGGTTTTTGGATACCCTGCGTAAGAGCCGATTCCCCACCATCTGTCGTTAACGCCATCATAAAAACGAACAGCTTTTTCCGTCCTGTAATAGTAAGGAAGAACACTACATATCTGTGTGCTTCCATTGTACAGGCGGAAATACATGTACTGAGTCTTCGCAGGATTTCCCGCTGTATCGGTAATATATCCGCCGCAATACCAAGCCAAACTGTCTGCAACATCATTGTTGGTGTAAGCCGATGTAGATTGCACAGAGGAAATATCAACCGTCTTCACGACACCATCAATCGTAATCTTGGCTGTTCCGCTTGTTGGGGTAATGTCCAAGACAACGTTCTGCCCAATTAGCAACGGGTCGGTTGTTGGGCAAAGGTCGAAAGACATTCCACAAAGGTACAGTCGAAGCCGACCTGTGCTTGGGGTAAGAACCACTCCGTATGTAGTGTACGGATTTGCGCCGTAAAGGACTGCTGTGTTCTGATAAGAACTTGTTGCCCATCCTGTTTCAGTGCCGAGCCACTTAAACCTTGCGTTAAGACGAGTGCGCACCGTTGTCGTGGTAGTAGTCAGCATCGCCTGTCTTCCTCTTGCAAGGTTTGTAGCAGAAGACGAACCGCCCGGTTTGTAGCGCGGCGGAATGTTGATTACAGAGTGATATGCAAGCCTGTTCCTGTAGGAAGACCCATATATCCCGTCAGTAAGAATGATATCTTCAAGAACGTGGCGAAGCGGCTCAACAAAATACATTCCGCCATAACTGGTCTCTTTGTCGAGAATCCCAACCATCGATGTGGCGCGAATCGTCCACTTCTTTGTGGCGGTTCTTGTCACCTCTACGGTGTAGAAAGTTCCTGCGCTTACACCATCAATCTTAAACTCTACAGCCGTTCCATATCCGACATTAGCAAGAATCGAGGAAGAATCATCATAGAACACCCTTGCCACAAGTTCATCTGCGCTGAACTCTTCTCCGACCATATTTGTTGCTTTTTCAATGTTGATGGACTCAATATCTTCGCTTACAAGCGTAATGGGGGTAGATGCATTGATAACGATTGCGTTTGCCATTTTCTACCCCCTTGCTCAGATTTCAACAAGCGGAAACGAGAATCCCTTATACATCTCGACTCCGTTAATTCCTTTGCGGAAATATACCCAACTATAGTTGTTGGAGTACATAAGCCGTTGTGTCCAAGAAACATCGCCGTCTTCCTTGAAACGAACATAGAACTCAGACGGATAAAGCAAATCGTTAATGAAATCTTTCTCCGCTTTCGTAATAGGACGGAGTGTAACATCATAACGTGCCTTACGTGCTACAAGGTCACGTATCATATCGCCAAGGATATTTCTCCCTGCTGAACTGCCGTCAATGTCGTTTCTGCTCTCTTTCCAACCTTCCGCCGCAATCAGATGTGTGATGGAATGCCAAGTCCCACCAGTGTCCATGATTTCTACTTGCATACCATCACCCCTTACGTAACAAGCGCAACCCCATGTCGGGTCGCAACATCTTTCTGATACGGGTACAGTCCCTCTGCGAGAACCCTGCCGTCCATGACCAGTTCAATAGGTCTGTCATCGTTCCTGCCGCCAGTGCTTCCAAGTGCGCTCATCATCGCGTTATAAACACCACGTTCAATACCTTCAATGATTTGCTCGTTGTTCGCAACAGCCGTCTTGCCGTTGGAGAACTGTCCTACCAACTCTCCGCTGTTTGCCATAAACAGTCCGTCTTCGGGGAAACCCCCCTTTGCATAGAAAGACAGGCTTGGGTAAGGAATGTTCATGGAAAACTGCTTACCAAGGAAATCGCCGTAGTAAGTGTAATAGCTGAACGAGAGGTGGAACTGCGGAAGAGTGATGCTGTTCAGTCCGTTCTTGATGCCCTGTACAGCATCTCTGCCAAGTTTTTCCCATTTGTCCCATGTGAACCAAGGAGCAACATTTTCGTCCCACCAATCTTTGATTGGGTCAAACGAATCGCCGAATGCGTCACTGAACCCTTGCTTAAACTGGTCGATTAGCTCCCCTGTGCTTTCAGTCAACTCATCAAACTTTTTCCACAGCCCATCGTCCCAATGCGCAATGAAATCGAGTGCAATTTCAAATGCATCATCCGGAAGGTCTTCAAACCACTGCAGAATGGAATCTGCAACCTCTTCTACCTTTTCGTCCGCCCACTCTTTGAGTTTTGACGGGAACTGTTTGATTTTTGTGAGAGTTCTGTTGAACCAATCCCACACTTTGAACGGCAATGTCACAAAGAATCTTGCGATTGCACCAACAGCATAACCCGCCCAATAAGAAAGTTTTCCGGGGAGACTCTGAAACCATTCAATGATTCCGAGGTTCATGTTTTGAAGAGCGGTCTTCATCCCTTCCCAAAGTCCGTTCCAAAGACCTGCCCAATCGATTCTTTTGAAGAACTCAGTTATGGGTTGACCTTCTCCAATTCCAAATACCTTGCCAAGTGCCGATGCATATTCCTCAAGAGTTTGTTTGCTTGGGTTCTCCACAAGTTCCTGCAGAGCATCCATCATGTCATTGAGATTATCTTTCAAATCTCTGAGGAAATCTGCGACACCGAGGTCTACACCAAACGTTTCTCCGACTTTATCAATAAACTCGCCAATTGGAATCAGAACATTATCGAAGCCAAGGTTCATCAACCCTTGGTCGATTTCAAGCACGAAACTCAGAACCTGTCCGACCAAGCCGACAAAGTTTTCAAGTGACGGGTCTGTCCACCATGCATGGAAAGCTTCGCGGATTTCATCGATTCTCCCCTTGAGGTCTTGGAATATCGGACTCAACTCCGCAACCTCGTAAAGAACGCTTGGGTCTACGATATTGCTTCCGCTACCGCTTCCACTTCCGGTCGGTGCTTCAAGGCGGTTGATTTCATCAAACCCCATGAGTTGATTCTTCCACTCTTTTGCAGAATTTGCTCCGCTCTTCATGGTGTCTGCGAATGTAACAGATGTGTCCTTTGCGCGAAGATATGTAGAACCGCTAAATGCGGAAAACAACTGCGACATTGCATCCGCAACCTTCGTGACAAGATTAATCAGTGTCGTAAGGATTGGTTGCACCGCAGTGAGAAGGGAAATAAACGCAGAACCGAGTTGCGCTTTCATCGTGTAGCTTGCCGCAGTCATCGTATTCATCGCCTGTGCGAATCTGTGACCTTCGCCCTTAACACCGTTACTGAACGTGTAAGACCATTCAAGACCTTCCTTGAAAGCTTCCATAACGGACTTGATTGCAGAACGAATCATACGGTAAAACGCAATTCTTTTCAGCGAAGAAAGGATTTTAGAAAGTGCAGACACTTTCGATGTAGCTTTAGTGACAGAAGATGTGTCGATTTTCGGACGGATGATACCGCGACTCGCAGTACTTCTAAGCCGTCTCAGCGAACCCGATACAGAATTAATCTTTTTCAAGGCATCGCTTGCATTACCGACAATATTAATAGTTATGGTATTGTCTACTACATCCATATTTACACCCCCTTACTTCCCCATTTTTGACCGAAGAAAACCATGTTGTTCATATAGGCTTCCGCATATAGTGCTTCCTGTTCTTCGCGGGCTTCGCGCGCTTCGTCATCCTCTTCCATGCCGTAGTCCAACTCAAGCGGCTTTGATGGGTACTCAGCCATCTGAGACCCCTTCTGCCTAAACATGTTCCCCACGGTGGAATCCAAAGCCTTGCAAAAGTAAGCACCTTGAAGCCATAATTCTTCGTTAATTCGCTTTCTTCGCAATATGTCTGCGTTGTAATATGCCCGTACCATCATCACATCGCCATACCAGTAATCTTCGTAGGTCATGCCGATAGCCAAATAGTACGGGCAATCGTGTTCGTATATTTCGGTGATGGTTTGCTTTCTTAAAGTTCCACCACCACATGAGAGTTTTTTTCCAAATCCTCATCGGTCTGAATCACGTTGTTTGCCATAGTCGCTTGGTTGTACAGGTCAATAAGGCGAGTGGCAATCTTCTCCGTGAGACCACCCATCTTCTCAAGAAGGTCGGTAGCCTGTTGCAGAGAAACATTCCGGTGATTCTTCCGGAAAGAGAAATAGAAAAGTTTCGGAATGTTCACGTTCGGATAGTCAAAGGCATCTTCGACCTTAAACCCCTGCCGTTCAATGAACTTCACACTCTCGCGGGAAAAGTCAAGTTCGTAGACCTTTCCTGTATCGTTGTCAGTAATGCGGATAGGTTCAACAATATCTACTGTCTGCATAGCAGTCTCCGTTCAGTTATTAAGAATAAGTCGGCTTGGTTTCCCAAGAGGGTGCGCTCGAAGGAGTCACATACAGCGTGGTCTCTGCCATCGCATTGACGGACGCTTCGTTCAGACCGAGGGGAGAAGGTTCACCCTTGAACAGAACAGCTTTCGTCAGCTTCGGATGGACAACCGCGAACCACATTGCCTTGCCACCAGTGAGAGCAGAAAACGCGCTCACGCAAGAACCCCAAGCAGTGATGAGGTCTTCGGTGAGGTTTGCTCCAAACTCAAGCGAACCGCCGAGGTCTTTGAGACCCGGTACAAAAGTTTTGTATTCGGTCTCTTCGAGGGTTGTGCTTTCGATGGTCTCCGGTGCGGGGTTGAAAGACGGCATACTCTTGATTTCCGGAACTTTAACAAAACCCGTAGTGGGTCTCGTCCCTGCCGATGTCTCAACAGCATAAGCCAAAATCATGCCCGCAGTGCTGTACCTTGTAGACATTCTTTGTCAGTCCTTTCTCAGTTGTGGTATATCCAAAAGTCTTTATCGACCACCGCTTCATAACGGCAGACGATTCTGTAGATTGTCGCATCATTGAAATTCGGCACTTGATTTCTCATCGTGCGTGTGAATCCAATTTCTGCGAACGCGCTATCAAGCGTAGAGGTAATCGCTTTGGCTTCGCTTTTCTTCATGGAAGCCTTGTTGGAGTAGATATTGACCTCATACATTACTGATGCCGCGTTTTCGACATTCGTTGTTCGCATACGCGCAAGAACCCGATTATCTGCTTCGACTACACTTACGCATGGCAGTTTAGGCGGTACAGCAACATATTCACTTGTACAGTACACATTAGGATGCGCAGTTAAAACTGCGTTCTCAATGGCGGTAAAGATATCAGCTTCAATGTCTATCATTTTTTGAACACCTCGTTTGCCACGCGCTCTATATCCGTCCGTATGCGGGTCTCAGCTTGGTACATTGGCATGTGCGGCGGATTGCCGTATGTGTGTCCCCATCCTTGCCCGTTCTTGTCATAGTGCAGAGCAAGAGTCGGGTCATCAGTCGGAAACCACCATCCATTCGGGTCAAACGCATGTCTCTGACCGGGGTAAGTACCCGCTCCCATACCAAACTGCCCCGCAAGAGGATGTCCAACACCCTGTATGCCCGCTCCAAACTCAAGGAACAGCAACGCTTTTGAACCCGCGCTCAACGTGTAGTGCGCTTCATCGACCTGCGTTACAGTCAAACTGGCGATGGTTTCACCAGTGTAGATATGACCGGACAATTCAAGACGCGCTACATCATAGCCAAGTTCAGCAAGCTTTTTGCAGAGTTCATTCGCCTTTTTAACAAGGTCTGTGCTGTAATTCTGCAAATTCATGATGGTTTCTTCAATCCCATCAAGCGTGACTCGCATATTCACGATGTAATTACCTTCTTTACCGCAATCGACACGGAGTTAAGACTGCGAGATACCCGCTTCACAATATAGTCCGGTGCAACCTCTACAACATTGTATTCGTTGATTTGGTCTGTGCCGTACAGCGTGTTGCTTTCCACAACATTGTGCGTGATGATTGTGGTGTATTCGGGCAGTTTGTCGATAAACAGAACTGTGTTCTCATCAATCGGACAGTCAACCCGTTCCGTGACAATTACCTTGTCGTAGTCATTAAGATTGCCGAATTGCTCCGTGTTGGAGAAACCAGTTGCCTGTGAAATGCTTGCCCGCATGAGGACTGGCGGATGATATGTCACAATCGTTTCGCCAGTCTTATTCCCGTTCTCATCAATCGCGGGAATCTCCCCTTTGTACAGGCAGTAGTAAAACGGTTGCTGATTCCTCTTCATTGTCTTCATTTCGGCACTCCCATATGCGGAATCACACCGCGCAGAAGGGAAGAGGGCAAATCTCCATCCTCATAATTTCGGGAAATCCCATTCTCAGAGTGGATTTTTTCACCCTCTCCGCCCCTCTTGTTGAGAAGGTATGTCGTTGCTTCAACATGCAACATGTCATACTGCGCAGGAAGCTGTTCAACCGTCCGGTCATACGGATAGATATATCTGAGCAGTTTTTCTTCCGCGATGCGAAGGTAGGCAGAGATTACATCATAGTCTCTTTCATCGGTCATCCCCGCAACCATTTTGCTTTTCTGTTCACTTGTCATAACCTCTGCCCCCTATGTATCATTATTCTTCTTTCTTTTTCCGTCCCCGCCGTGATGCTTGCGCAGGTGCTTGTTCAGAAGCAACCTCACTCTTCGCTTCTGCGACCTTGGCGGTACGCTCTTTTTCGGGTTTCTCTTCGCTGAACTTTTGCTCAAAATGCCTGTGAAGCATCATAGCGGTTCACCGCCCTTACGAACCGACAGACAGTTTGACCATACCAGTCGGATTGAGCAGGTACGGAGCGGCGATGATGGAAGCGGTGATAACAGTGGACTGGTTGAGGATGTCGCGGTCAGTCTCAACAAGCACACCGCGCTTGAGGAACACTGCGAGAGTATTCGGCTTCACGATGTACAGGCTACCTGCAGTGGTAAGCCGTTCGCTGACAATGACTTGGCATCCGTAAGCCATGCCGACAGCACCTTTGATGCGGATGTTTGCCGCAATCTCAGAAGCGGGAATCCAGTTCGAGCCGATGAGTTGCGGGTAGAAATCCGGAGTAACAAGCAGTGCTTTCTCACCAGTGTTGTTCTCACCGAACTTGGCAAGAGCAAGAGGAATATCATCCGGACTGAGGGGAGTGGAAGCGTTGCTCGTTGTGTAGTTCTGAGCGGAAGCGGAGTTCGCCGCAAGAGCCGCAAGCAGGGCTTCATCCATGGCATCATCGATGGAGAGAACAAGCTGATTGCTTCCCTCACCGATGGGGTCACCGTAACCGGACAGGACGGCTTCATCCGTAATCTGAATTGCGTTCGCATACTTCACGACCGTAACCGGAGTCGTGTTCTGAACGAGTTTCTTGATGGGGATGTCCGTACCTTCGGACACGGTGCTTGCAATGCCGATGTAGCTGTAGTAGGGGAGAGTCACAGTGTTGCCCGGAGTCCCCTGCAGGGTGTGGTCAATCTTCGCAAGAGGTGCGAAGACCATGTTCTTGGTCAGTTTCGGCTCAATCAAATCCGCAATGACCTGCGGGTTGAAGAGCGCAGACAGGTAAGTCCCGTAAGTGGTATCAACAGTTGCCATTTTTGTTATTTCCTTTCTTAGTTTTTATCTCCCCATGATTTTGTTGTATTCATCGGGGTGAGTGTTTGCGAACTCGATGCGCTCAAGATAAGACATAGCATCAAGCTGTTCTCTCGTGATTGTCGCACCTTCTGTTCCGCCTACACCGGGGGCGGGAATCTTCCCGTACTCCATGCGCAGGGCTTTTTCCTTTGCCGCCCATGCTTTCTGAAAAGCCATCAAAGCCGAATCGACATCCTCTGCTCCGTACAGACACCCTGCCACACTGGTAGAGGTCTCTTCGTCACCGATAATGCCCATGACCTTTTTGGTGATTTCCGCAACGGCAAAGCGTTTGCGCAGGTCTGCAAGTTCGCGGTCTTTTGCTTCTGCCGCTTCTCTCGCTTCCTCTGCGGCGGCTTCTTCGGCAGACTGCTTCGCTCTCAACTGCCGCTTGCTGTCAGCGGCTTCTTTGGTCGCTTTATCAAGCGCGGCTTTCTGCTTGGCAAGTTCTGCTCTGAGTTTTGCAACTTCGGTGTTTTCGGTTGTGCTTTCAACTTCGTTCACCTGTTCTGCTTCTGTCATTTCTGTCACGTTATCAAGTTCTGCCATTTTTCATTTTCTCCTTTGCGTGATTAAGGTGATTCTCTTCACCGTTTTATTTTGCGCTTTTTATACTGCATCTCCGCAGTTCCGCGAATTGTTTATACTCGCTTCTCTCCGAGTGATATTATCTGCGGTCTCCCGCTTATATCTGTTCTTCCGCATCCTCTGCGGGTTCTTCAACGACCTCTTCTTCACCCACATCCGCAGGTTCGTCTTCCGGTTCTTCGTTCACAACCTCGTCCTCGATGGTAAGCGGATTCAGAACTGCGGGTTGGATATCTCCGATACCGCCGATTGGTTGCAGAGTCGGTGCGTTGAGGTTCAGATTCGGCGGTGCGCTCATCCCAAGCATCTGCACCTGTTGCGGTGCTTCGTTCGTGCGGTACTCAACGGACATCTCTTTGTCTTCGACCTCTGCCGTCCAACTCATCGTGTTCGTTCCCTCGCTTGTACTCAACTGCTGTTTGGCAATCTGTTCAACAACAGCATCCAGTGCGATATACAGGGTCAAGTCTCCGTTCGCAGTAGACCACCAGTTGTTGACACCTTGCAGAGTCTTGGGCGGGTCTACGGGGTCGAGATGGTAGACGATGGGAGTGGCAAGTGGATAGCCCACTTGAACATTGTTGGCTGAAAGCCAACCTTTCATTCCATCCAAAGACACTTCGGCAAGTTTGCTTTTCTGAACTGAAATCCAAATTCCTGCGGTAGTGGTATGTTTATTTTCGCAAATCCCCTCTACATCTCTATTGACAAGCCAGTCGGGAACATAAGGGGTCAGCGAATCTGACAATATAGTTTTTTCTGAAGTGTTGTTCGGCTTTTGGTCCGAAAAATTGTAATTGAGCACACGGCAAGTGTCCGTTCTCTCGCTGAAGTTGCTGAACGAACCGCTTGTCCCGTTCAAAACCCTCGTTCGGAATTCTGCTACTGCATCCACACTCCCGTCTCTGTTAATGCGAAGATAACCGCCGTAGATGGTGTTGGAATACTGATTGTACGTGGTTACGGAAGAGGGGTAGTTAACTGCGATGTCATGGAGATACGTTGTTCCGTATGTTCCATTCATTTGAAATGCCATATAATAAGCATTTGCCGGAGTTGTAATAGCTCTTACTGTTCCTGCCGCAGTGTTTGATATAAACTCTTCGTTCGCATCATAAAAGCAAATATTGTTCATTGCTCCGGTTGAGAACGTGATGTAATACGAGGTTCCCGGCTTTACGGGAATCTTATTTTTAGAACGTATCTGTGTTGTGGAATCAATCTTGACTCCCTGTGCCGAATACGTTCCAAGTTCCCACTCTTCGTCCCACTGGTTCGCCGATACTACGGGGAACGTGACAGGAATTTCTTTATACGGTTCTTCGTTTACTTTACTGACGGTTGATACTTCTCCTGCGTTGTAGGGATAATAGGCTTTCGGGAAAAGTGCCTTGAACGCTTCAACCGTTGCGGGTTCGTTGCCCGCTCCGAACATGGCGGTGAGGTCAGCAAGTTTCGGCGCAAAAACAACGGGTTCACTAATAACCGTCCCATTCCTCACAATAATATCAACTGTACGGCTTGCACTGTCCGTTGTAAACAACACCCCGTCACCAGTGTCCCTATTTCCCGAACAGTAAAGATAATATGTGCTATCGCTTCCGCTTTTCGGGCATCCCCAAAGCGCATAGATATGCCCGATTATCAACACAAGATTAACATAAGCATCGAAATTGCCATTCGTTGCTGTTCCGCTGATAGTATATGTGCCGTCTGTGTTATTAGTACCAGTTATCCCAAATTCAGCCTTTGACAGAATAGAATTATTTTTTATTATCTGATTCCACCAAATATTCCCGCCATACTTCGGGTCATCGTAAGCGGTAATCCCTGTGAATCCCTCTATCGGGCAGATGTTTTCGTAGGGGGCAAAAGGGGTTGCGGTTGAGCCGAGTTCGACTTGCACATTAGTTATTTCTGACGGACTAATACCGCCCGAATTTGTGAAGGCAATTCTGTAATTTCCTGTCGCAGACGGTGTGAATGTGTTTTGAATTTGAACACCACCCGACTGGTTTTCTTCACGCAAATATATGCTCAATGATTTAGAGCATACAAACGAAACCGAGTAAGATTGCCCACCACTTAATGCAAACGGGAAATCTGTTCCGTTGTCTTGCCCGATGTAAACCGCATTACCTGAAGAAGAATACATTTTGTCGGGGCATATATTCTTCCCACCGCCCGCAGGGTACGGGGCATCCTGTCCATGCAAATCCTGTACAGGAGAGAACTCCGCAATCAGCGCATTGATTTCCCGTTCTTTCTCTTCCGTAAAAGTAATCGGGTCATCATCAGAGTAGGTTTCCTCAAGGGCTTTGACGATGACATTCCCTTCACCGACAGTACCGACATATCTTCCGCTTGGTGTAGTGCCGTCACTGATGACTGCTTCGGTACGATGGGTGAGAGTGCCTTTGATAAGGTCTACTTCATCGGTGACACCATCTACGGCATAGAGGTTGGGAGCAGTGGCGGTTTGTGCGGTATGGGGAACAAAGGTATCGTCTGTGTCAGAAGCAAGCCGAATCATCGGCTTGAACAGAAGATTATCGCATTCTGTCCCGTTAATAACACGGGGGATAATAAGCGGAGCGTTCATATCCTCTGCTATCGTAAACTCTATCCCGCTTCCAGTGTCATACTTGTTAATCGGGCTTCCCATGAACAGGCTGTATCCGCTTGTCCCGCCGCCTTGAGGACATCCCGACAGAATATATGTACCTGCGCTCAGAGGAATTTGAATTGTCTGATATGTGGTAGCCGTTGCCGTTCCATCAAGAACAAAAGAACCATCGGGGTTCTTCGTCAAAGTCAGCCCGTTTCTGTCATCCCAATCAACCAACGAAGACATATCCGCAATGTTCTTCCCCTCAAGTTTAATCTCTTCGGGAGTGCCCGTGGTGACGATTTCACCATTCACCACCGACAGCACACCGTTATTACACGTGATGGTGCTACCGCTGACGGAGCATTTGCCGTACTGGACGAGGGATTTGAGTTTCTTTGCGAGTGCATTGGTGAGGGTAAGAGGGGATGTGCCGAAAACCTTGTTTACGGGGTATTTGTCATCGCCGTTCCCAAGGTCATTGTCCGTATAAAAATGGATGAATCGCGCCAGTCTACCCATGTGGGTCACTCCTTATACATTTCTACGAGGGGGTAATCCATGTAATTCTTTATGCCCGCAAAGTGGACTATCTTTGGGGCAGTAGTCGGTTCAGTCCACGAGTTCATGTTGTAGATAGACGGAATTTCAAGGATTCCGCCCCTGCACAGTTGATTGATGCAATCCTGTTCATTGAATGCATACCTGTTCTCGTTCAAGGCTTTGATAAGTTCATCGCCCTTGCCGTCACGGAGTTTTGCCAAATTCAAAAGCATCACTCCTGCGTTCACATACAGGTTGAACGAACTCTTGTGCAATTCTTTGCATCCTGCGAGGTAGTAGTCATCGATGTCTATATCCCACAGTTCCCCGATGTCCCGCGCCACGATGGTGTCCACATCAAGGGAGAGGATGCGGTCGTACTGCGGAAATATCCGGTGCATCGCCGCCCGCATAAGCACCATGTAAGTCCACGGGTTATCATAGCTTGCACTGCCTTTCGGAAAATACTCCTGTGTGCTTACATTGATAACCTCTACTGGCAGGTCATACGGGTATTCATCGTCTTCAATCAGCAGGTACACCTTTACATCATCGGTGTTCTCCATCAGCGACCGGACAGCGGGAATCATCTTTTCATACAGATTGCGCGTTCCGCAATATACCGCTACTCGCTCTCTCATGACATCCTCTTTAGGAACTCGTACAAGGTCTCCTGCTCCAAGAGCAACCCATTCTGCCTTGCAATCGTCCTTGCCGCTGTCGCTACCACCGCTATCTTTTCGTTTGTGCAATCGTTGAAGACATCTTTGTATTTTGCCCAATACGCTTTGAACTCTTTCTCCGCGCTCCGCAGGTACTTCTCGTTTATAGCCTTGCGGTAAGACGGCTTCTGAAAATCGTAATAGCTGTTCATGACTGTCATGCATACCGCCATGATGTAGTCCTCTTCGTACCCCCGTGCTTTGAGGTCTTCACAAATAGCGAACCGCGAAAGCATGACATCCCTGTATGTTTTAAGCACGAAATCCTTGCGGTTTCTGCGTACTACGGAATCTTTGTTCCAAATCCATACGTAGAATGGGGTATCAACGTGCTTCGTTGTGCCATCGTTTTTCGCGGTAACGTATGACACCATGTTAAAATATGCATCCTCGTGGATGGTTAAATCAGGATTGAACCGGAGATTGTGTTTCACGAGAAACTCTCTCCGATACGCTTTCCCGTGGACAAACGTGAAATCAACATTGTGGTTTGTGATGGTCGGATTGCCACCTTCATCAAAGGTCTCTTCAATGAAATTCGAGTAGATGTAATCCGTGCCTTCCTGCATTGCGCTGAATATGAGGTGCAGTCCGTAGTTGCTCACAAACCCATCATCGCAGTCACAGAACATCACATAGTCGGCATTGCTGTAATCCAACCCGTAGTTCCGCGCCGCAGAAACACCTTCGTGTTCCTTTACCAAATACACTATCTCATATGGATAGTCCGGAATTTCAATCGTGCTGTCTCCGTCATTTACAACAATGACTCTGACCAATTCGAGCGGTACGCTCCGCTGTGTGCCGATTGTGTCAAAGAGATACTTGCAGGTCTCCCATGGTTCTTTGTAGTGCGGGACTATGATGTCCAGTGTCATATTAACCTCTCTTAATCCGCCATCTCATACCAACATCTGCAATTCAGATGGGGCTTGGGCGGGATATCATTTATCGGATATTTCTTCCCGTCACGCTCTCTGCATATCGAGCAAGTCTTCTCGTCATGCTCCGCGCGCCAAATGATGTGTTTGACCCCTAAGTCTACGAAAGCCTGTAGCGTTGCTTCGTCTACGCTCTTGTCTGCGTAGTGCGCAAGCTGTAGCGTTAAGTACCGCAACGCTTTATCGACTTCCTTGTTCTTATTCACTGCCGCCGCAAGTGCTTCCGCAAATCTCGCCTTTTTACGTTCAATTTCCGGTGTGAACAGGTACAGCGTAACAGGGTCTTCTTCTTCCAACATGTCAAGAATCCAGTCGTTGTCGATTGGGTTCTTTTTCTTGCTTACCTTCCGGTAGGAATCCTTTGCTATCAGCAGATACCACTTCCGCGCATATGCAACCGCTTCCTTGTAGATTTTCGTGATTTCGGTCAGAATATTCAGTTCATCGAACTTCATCTGCTTCAATCGTCCAAAAGCCTTGAGGTTCTTTCGGTTGATTGCGCGGATAGCTTTATCTGCGTACTCGTACATCATTTTCTCGATGCCGCAATCCTACGGCACTCTGCTCTATCGTACTTTTGGTTGTTCGCTTTCTTTTTGAAAGTCCTGTGGCAAACCGGGCAGACACCATAGCTTGAATCCGGATGCCCGCTACCGCCCTCTGCGGCAGTACCTGCGGTAGCATCTACCTCTTCTCCAGTATCTTCATCGGTTACATCCACATCAACATTCGCCGCTTCATCAAGCTTCCGCGCTTCCTCTTCTTGATATTCATCGAACTCGATAGCATCACTTTCGGGGTCTGTGGAAAGTTTGGAATACTTGAACGCTTGCAGTGAGGTGCATCCCGCGCTCCGGAGTGTAGCAAAGGACTGTGTTTTGACGAGCAGGGCTTCATAACTACGTCTGCTGAACTTCGGTTCGACATCCGAAACCTTCAGTCCGGACAGCGCGTTCGCTTCATCGCATATCTTCAGCACGATTTTCAGCAGTTGGGTCTCAGCCTGTTTCCACATGCCCTCTGCTTCGAGAGTGCGGGCTTCGGCATTCCACCAACCGTTCTTTATAATCATCGCGCCGTTGTTGGAACTGTCGCTTGTACTGCCATCGCCCTGTGACGGCACACCCACGATTTGCAGTACCGTGTTGTACATGTCATCCACAAGGGTTTGTGTCTGCGTTTGGTCAAGCTGTTCATTGAGGTAGTAGACCTTGCTCTGCCGACCATCCATGGACGGGGGAAGCTTGATTGCGCCCATGTCTTTCATTTCCATGATTTGCTCACGGGTCGCATCCACACCCTCAAACACCATCAGTGCTTGGATAAACTGCTCGATTCCGTCAAGCCTGTTCGACTGGACAAGCGAAATGGCATTCAGCATGTCATGCACGACCTCGATGGGGGACATATACAGGGCATTGCACGGGTACTCAATCAGCGTCACTGCCCCAAAGTTGTGCTGTGTGACTTTCTTGATGGTATCTGCGTGGTTTCCTGTACCCTCGATTTCATAGGTGACATTCGGGGTATAGACAGTGTATAAGCACTTTTCGTCCGTCAGATACACATACGTGACACCTGCCACCACACGCTTGGTCACGTTGTTCAGCTTGATGACAAATGTGTTCCATGGGTCGGGGGTGTAGATTTCAAACGGTGCTTCGTCAAGAAGGTCGCCCTTCGCCACATCGCTTGCCTTATCACGCAGGACAAGCCTGTACCCTACACCGCAGGTGAACATCTTGGTGGCAAGTTCCATGTCCTTGGTGGGCTTGCACTCCGTCAGCATCATGGAGTTCAGCTTTTCCACGCGCTTAGGGATGCTCTTCTTGCTCCCGCGCGATACGTACTGAATCGGTTCACCCGCAAACTCAGCCATCTTGAACGCAACAATTTGGTTTGCGATGTTCACAACGACCTTGTTGTTGATTTCCGTGTGGTAAACCTTCACACGGTTCAGAATAGGCTGTACACCGCGCACGTACTTCTCAAGGTAGACCTCTTCCGCCCTGTTCTTCGTGTGTATCGACAGGGCATCATTCAAGACCTGTAAAACGTTCTTCTCCGTAATGAGCGGCTCGTTCGTCTTGATTTCCCGTCTGCCGTGTAACTGCGTGACCGGAGATACGGGGTAGTACACATCTCCGCTCGAATTGTGGATGCCTTGCACCCGTACAGATTCAGTTGTTTCGGTCGTGCTGACCACGTTCTCTTCGCTCACAACATCCACTCCTACACAATAAAAAACGAGCCAACTGCCCTGTAAGCAGTTAGCCCGTGTCGGCTGTCATCATTGCCGTGCCGCAACGACCACCTTGTATTCAAGCTTGGGGTTTGCGTATCGGTATATCATCAACTCGCCCGTCTTTTGGTTGATGTGTACCTTCACATCCTTGCCCTCTGACAAAATCCGGTTGATTATCCCTACAGCAGTAGGGGAAAGGGAAATCGCTGTGTTCTCCAATGATTCCACCTCGTCAATGATGATGTTTTCTCGCGCTTATTTTACTGTTTTGTGTGTGAAAAATCAACTCTTCGCGCGCGTATAAGGCGGATTCGCCGCTATTATATACAAGTTTCCAAATAGGCGGACGATTCTACACAAGTTTTCACAACTATTCAGAGTCGGAACGGACTCTTCATAACTTCGACCCGTCCTGCGGATATGCCCTGTGCGAATTCGGCATATTGCGCCATTCCGTCCGGTACATCGTCCACTTTATTCTTGCCCGTCATGTTCCAACTACACAGAAAGCTGAGTGCGCGCCTGTATTCTTTGTCCTTGGGGTCTGCTTTGAACAGGCAATGCTCCTTTACCCATGCGGAGTTGACGATGATTTTGGTTTCCTTGTTTGCGCGGGTATACTTTGTGGTGATTTTTGTCCTGCCGCCCCGTTCTTTGATGCCTTTCTGCACCTTATCTGCGATTCTTGCGCCCTCTACGTTACTCTCAAACCGACTCATCTGTACGTTATACTTAACGTGCATGTCGATAAGACGGGCATCAACCACATCGGGGGACGAGTTATCACACAGCATGAACTCGATGTAATGGTCTTGCCCGTACTGGAAGCCGACAGGGGCGAAGCAGTAGTCTGTGCCTTTGCCTTTCGTGTCGCAGATTGCAAGGATGGCATCGGGCGGGTCAAACGAAACGAGGTTGCCCTTGTCATCGTACTCCGCACCGGGCAGGTCATAGTACCTGCGCAGTTCGTTTTCGGGATAAAGTTGCCCCTCTCTTTCTATCGGTTGGTTCATGTACAGTGCTTTCCACGATGCATCATCCATGGCTTCTCTCTGCTCATGGTAGAACTTCGTTGTGAAGCCTTGCGGAATCGGGTAGTCAAAGTTTGATTCGTCATTCTCATCGAGTGCGGGGCAGACAATGAAGCGGGCTTTCGGGTTTCCCTCATACATCCGCTCAAGCCGCCCGATGACATCATGTACACTCCATCGTGTCGCTATGTGGAGTTCCACGCAGTCGCCCTCTTTTCTCTGTCTGTAATCGACCGAGTAGGACGCGAACTTCTTGTCCATTCGCTCTCTCGACATCGCTTCTTCCAAATCCGACACCAAGTCATCACAATAGAGGACGTTCCCTGCGCGAATTTTACCTGCGTTGCCGCTTCCTATCGAAGAAAGTTGGTATGTAGTGAACCTTTTGGCATCCCTTATGTCCCTGCCAAGGTCTATCATCATATCGAGCGCATTCGTGCTGATAATATGTGTGTTCGGGAAAACATCATTGAACTTGTACTCCCCGTCAGCGGCATCAAGTCTCAGCAGTTCCCCATACAGACCGCGCAGAAACGAGTTGCTGTGCGACCCTATGATATTCGGCTTTTCCGGATGTCTGCCGCCAACCCAAGACATGAAGAACCCCGCAGACCCCGTTTTCCCTGTTCCGGGCGGCATACTTATCCCCAATATCTCCAACTCGCGCCGCTCCAACTGCTCCATGGCATCTATCAGCGGCTTCAACTGCTTCCGCCGTGGCAGGTAGAACTGCTTCTCATACGACCTGTCCGACTCCATGTACAGTATAAAGTCATCCAAACAGTCCGGTGCGCAGTAGCACAGTATCTTCAAGTTCAAGTCGTACAAATCCACATCCAACTTCCCGCTCTGCTTTATCAACCTCTGCAAGTAGTGGGCGGGCGCGACCTGTATCTTCTTCTTCACCGCCCCCATTTCCTGTACGCACGAAAATGCATCCCTGTAGATAACCACATCGTCCGGTTGCTCTACTATCCTCTGACATATCAGATTGAACAGCCGCTCTTCCCTCGTCAACTCCATCTGTTCGCCCCCCTTAAACGGTTGTGTGTGATGGACTGCGTGTGTCGCATGGTCAGACATTTTTCAACCCACCCAAATGGCGGAAGGGTCGGGCAGATTCCACCCTTACATGCCACCGACCGCCGTAAAATTCCACTCTCAGCACAAAGGAGACCGCGTTCAAGCTTCCCGTATCATCCCCGCATTGCTCGACCGCCCGCTCCGCTTCCAAACTCTTCAAATCGTCCCTTATCAGCGCATTTATATAATTATTCATCGAGCCGAATCCGTCCCGTAGCCGCACCTTCGCCCCGTCATGCAGAGATTGCGGAAGGTTGGCAACTACACGGACGAGAGATTCTTCCTCTTCAACCGCAAAGTTCTCTACAAGCCCATGCTCTGTCTTTATGATTTTCCCCATCTTTGTTCTCCTTTCATCGGTCATTTTTCATGCCCAAAAACCACTCTAAATTGCCTATGTTAAAAAATCAAGCGTTTTTGCACAATAATTGTAAAGCATTACACAAAGTTGTGTAAAATTGTCCAATTCAATAACCAATCCTGTAAATTTGACCCATCAATTTTGACGGCGGGTCGGCAAGCCCTGCCAATGCCCCGCAAATCTCCCAATGCCCTGCACCGCAGTCGGTTCCGCCGTTCTCATCGTCATTTTATTCGGATACAATAACCTCACCAAAATCGTCTATTGTATCCCTATTGTATCCGCTATTGTATCCGGCTCTAAGTATTGGTATTACTAGTATTTTATTATATTGGATACAATAGATACAAAGAATATTATAATAGATATAATAGAAAAATATATTTTAGGGAAAGAATAGGAAAATATTGTATCCATTGTATCCGGAAGGGGGAATTTTTGGGGTTTTGAGAAAATCGCACACGGAAACCATTGGGGCGCAACGGTTTCAGAGCCTATACGTATAACGAAGCCCGGATACAATAGATTTTCCATTGTATCCGGTTTTTTGTATCCGAGCAGGGGAAGGGTCTTTTTTTATTTCAAAAATTTTTAGGGGTTTTTATGTTGCGGAGTTATGTGGGGGATTAAATCGCGCTGTAAAAATTCTTGTATATCCCCACGGGTACTCTTTATCGATTTAAACCGTAAAAGAACAAAATACTTTCACACGCTAAATCGTGATTAATCTCGCTAAATAAATATTATGCGAGATTTTTTAAAGCTTTCACGTTGCAATCGCAACATACATTGTCAAAGCGTTAACAATCTATCAAACCATTGGGCAACATGCACAAAGGGACGCGCCGAAAAGAGGAGAAGAGACCGCAAAAGCGTGCTAGAATGATAGGTTAGAGGTCTCTAACTATAGTTAGTTAAAGGTCTCTAATCTTTGAGCGGTGTCTATGAGCAGGGGATTCAATACACGAATACTTGAATACATGTATACTTGTATTAATGTATACAATTGAAAAATAAGTTATACAATCCATAGATAATAAAGGAATAACCATACGCAAAACGTATAATAATGTTACCATACTCTAACCATATGATAAAGCTATTATCATACACAAACCATATGATAGCAAGAGGTAAATCTATCATACGTAAAAAGTATGGTAATAATTAAAATAAATAGTGTTGCCTATAGTTCCGAGCTACGAAACATAATAAAAAGTTATGACACCCTAACCATAACAAAACCGAATAGATGACAGAGTTGTAATAATACCTAATAAGCCAAATTAGCAAACCTATACCACCACACAAGCAAGCACGCTGACAATGAAACTAATATACAATATCAGAAGAACAGATAATAATAGCATGGGAACTGATAAGCTACACGGCAAGACATCCGCGCTACGCGCGGGAAAGGATAGAGAGGACTAGGAAAACCGAAGAAGCGGACAAGGTGGGCGCGTGCGCAGGTCATGCGGTGGGGTGGGAATTTGCCGAACCCGCAAACCCTTGCGGCTCTAAGCGTCTTTCGTGTATGAGATTTTCGGGGCATGGGTAATATAAATACACGTCTGAACCCAAAAAGCCCGCAGAACGCAAAAAAACGGCATTAAACGCAAAATCCGTAAAACGTAAAAAATCGACCCTCGCAAAACTTGTGCAAGGTGTACAAAGTTATACGTATAAAAGTTGTACACAATGCCGAAAACTAACATTTAAGGCATGGAACAAGCTAAAAATGGGTAAAACGTAGCGAAAACAGGCAAAAAGACGGAAAAACAAAATGCTTGACATCCGTAAAACGTAATGATATCATGTGTACAGTAAGATAATATAGTGTAGATTGAAAATGATATAACGGGGGATTGCGCGCGCTCTTCATGGGTGCGTGCATCGCTCCGTTATTCTTCATACCGCAAGACTAATAGCGCGAACGGCTCAAGTAGCGCGTGCGCGTGAAGTAATCGCAGGGAGTCCCGCGAAAGCGGGAAAGGCTGACAAGCCGCCGCCGGATATCATCCGCCTACTGGATAGGGTAATAGCTACAAGCGACAAGTTGACCGCGATGAAAAGCGCGCACGAAGTGCGGAACGGGTAAAGGAATATCGCAGGGTGTACACCTTGCGCGGCGCGTAAATAGTGCGGTATGCGTGAACATTGACAAATAAACACAGACCAACGCGAAAAAGCGGGGATTGTATCGCGCGAAGAAACGGCGCGCGGGGAGCAGTCCCGCATAAGTAGAACAGGCGGCTACATTCGGCAAGCGGTGCGGCGCGGCTTGTGCTTTGCGTATCCCTTAAGCAATGCGAACGGCTACAACAAGCGCGCGGTGGTGTGTGTTTCATATTGATATTGTTTTTCCCTTTTCCCTTTTCAAAAGGCAAGCGGGCAGGTATTAACCTGCCTGTTTGTTAAAGTGCCGTGAGAACGCGAAAAAACGCATAAAAACGGCATTTCAACAAGCAGGTAGTAAATAACCATGCTTGACTAAAAAATTAAATGAAAAGGGAGAATAAAACAATGAAAATTTACAACATCAACGGATTTGAAGAAATGAGTGCCGATATTAGCAAAATTATCATTTACGGACATGGTGAAAAGCTGTATGAAAGCAGATACGGAAGCTTTGTAGAAAGCTACACAAAAACAAATCGGTTCGGGCATGAACAAGTAAACGAAAAATATAATGGTTTGCTTGAATCTATCACGCTTGAAAAACCGATAAAGCGGGCAAATAAAGAGAATCTGAACCGCACTGACAACTACACATTGAAATATTATGAAGATTGGTGCAAATGGGAAGCTAAAAAGGCTTTATACATCCATGAAAGCGAAATTTCCGTGATTGATTTAGGCTTGATTATCGGCATGGAAAGCGCGGAAGAATGCAATTATTTAAAGGCGGCGCGGCTTTCCTTTAAGCATCCAATAACAAGATTCAATTATTACTCTGAGCGCATCCCTTGCGGCGATGATTGGAAAATTCCCGATGGCGGCAGATGGTCTGAACATGGTTACGGGACAAAAGAAGCTCCGTGCTATAGCCTTTACGACTTGAGCAAAAGCCTTTTAAACCCCCGCGATGAAAAGGGTGTAATTAAATCATGGAAAGAACTTGAAAAGGTTGAAAACGCTGAAATCATCGTAACAGAAGCCTACTACAGAAAAACAGAATACAGTGCCGAAAGACAGAGAAAAAACGCGATTGCAAAAGCAATTAACGAAGCCAAAGTATTTAGCAATTACACAGTATCGCATAACGATATCGAAAGACTTGAGTCCATCCTAAATATTTCACTCAAGTAATTGAATAAGAAAGGAAGCTACAAAATGGCACTTGCAAAAATCAACTACCTTTACAGCGTTGTATATATCGCGCTGACAGGAACGGACAAATACTTTTATAGAGAACACAGCATAATACACAAGCTGTTAGTTTCATTCATGCATTAATAAGCAGGGAAGCCGCAAAGCTTCCCCGTTTATATGAGTACTCATAAGCGTTTAACGTTTGTGAGTATTCATATAAGCGGAAACGCTTAAACAATCGAAAAGGGGGAAACAGGCAGGGAAGCGCGGGATTTAACGCTTTAAATGGTGAAAGTGCAGAAAATACACTCTTTCACATGCTAAATTGTGACAGTTTCACGCGCTAAATCGTAAAACATTCACGCTTTAAATCGATGAAGTGCGCACTTTAATACGTTAAATCGTGAAATTTTCAAAAATTTCTCAAAAAAATCCGAAAAAATTTCTTTCTGCGCTTCCCGTTCTGCGGCTTTCGGTTCGGTTTGATTCGGCAATGATGCAGGGATGCGGCAATAGGTGCGGCATTTCTTCACGATTGCCGACAGGCAATTATATCATGAAAAGGGGAAGAAAAAATGTATAAAAAAGGCGATTTCGTGAAAGTTTTCATCAATGGGAAGCCGATAAGCGGCGCGGTCTATGGAAGTTTAGGAATGGAGCATTACAGCGTTGTTCTTGCCACAGGAAACCGCAGGGTATTTCGTGCGGCAGACTTGCTCCCGAATGCGGCTTTTTAATGATGGGGTGCGGTGGTCGGCAGAAGATTCACCACGAATTTGCAATCAAATTTTCTGATGAATTTTCTGCTGACTTTCTGCTGTCGTTTCTGATTTTTGATTGTATAATCTGCTGTTTTTCTGAAAGGCATTTGTCAGCAACAACAAAACAAAGCCTTACACCATGCCGAAAGGCAAATATATTTCTGATGAAAAGGGAGAAAATCAAAATGGCTAAAACTATCAACATTTTGGGTGATACACAGGCTGAACAGCGGAAAAGTGTAGTTCATATTCTGCGGGTTTGCGGCGGCGATATGGACTATAAAGGGCGCGATGCTCTCTGCTCTGAACTGGACAGATACATTGATTGGGCAGAAGACACCATCGCAAAGCTGAAAGCAGAAGTCGAGAAACTGGAAAAGCAGAAAAAGGCTTAAATATCAGCTAAAGCACACAGGGAGACAACTTTCTGCGTGCTTTTACGGATACTTAATCCGATTAATTATGAAAGGGGAATTACAATGTACATGTCACTTGAGAAGATGAAGTCGATAATCAAATCCTATCAGCGCGAATTTCCGGAAACCGATTTAAACCTGTTTGATTTTGATGAGGTCTGCGACATGTTGACTGAGATGGTCTATTTTGTCAAAGACCTGCTGAAAGCAGAAACGGATGCGCTTGAGCAGAAAGAACCGCAAGCGTTCAATTCCATCAACAAAGCAAGGTATGCGGAAGAGGTTCTGCGGGAACTGATATGGGCTATCGATGAAGCGGTGGGAATCGATGAGGAAGAGAGAGAAAAGGCAGGTGAGGAAGAGTAAATGTCAGCCAAAGCACATTGATGGTTTCTGCTGTCAGTGTGCTTTCACGGGTATTTACTATCCGAAATTAATGAAAAGGGAGAAAAAGACAATGAAACTTGAAAAATGGTGCGAAAAGGCGGAAAAGCTGTTTGAAAAGTTTGAATCCGAAGAAAGACTGCGCTATTGCAAAACTGCAGATGGTGTGTGGTTCACGGATGAAACTGGACATTTTGCTTTCTTTACACCCAACGCGACAGTGTGGACAGTCCGAAAGGGAGATATCCGCAATCGGAAAGAAATTGGCGAAACTGTTGAGAAACTGCAGAAAATGGATGGGTATTTCGCTGATGAATCGGTTCACGGAAGAATGAGCGAATATTCAAAAAAGCAGATTCGCAGATTCACTGCACATATCAAAACTGCGTTTACAAACGATATCAGAACAGCATATGCGCAGGAAAAATATCTGCGGGCATTTCCTACAAATGCGCGGTATTACGTGTATGGAAGTAATCTCCCTATTCTTGTGTGCATTTGGGAGAATGGACAGCTTCACAATATCGGGTTGGTTATGCCTTACAGACAGAACCCCGCTGATTTTGTGGAAAATGGAGAGTGAAAATGGTGTACAAAGACAAAAACGGAAAAACGCACGAAATCAAGATAATCTATGACAGGCGGATGATTGAGATGGAAAGAAGCGGATGGATGGCGCGGCTTGCTCACGAAAACGAAACTGCGCAGGATTTCTACAATCGTCTTTCTGAATCATATCCGCAAGTCAAGATTTATTACATGACAACGCGCGTTCGCGGACTCTACAGCATGTTTGCTTATGTGAAGTACAACAAGCAGTACTACAGAAACAGGGACAGATTCACCTTTAATTGAGGGGGTTTTCTAAAAGGCTTGTACCTACAAACAAGCCTTATTCCAAAGCCGAAAGGCTAATAATTTATGAAAAGGGAGAAATAAAAAAATGACAGTTTATGACTTTATCAATCTCATGACGGATGATTCTGTTGAAATCGCAATTTACGATTTCTCGACAGAAACAGAAATTTTCAAAGGCGAAGCGCGTGATGCAATGTATGAAGATTTTTCTGATTGCGAAGTTGAATCTTTCGACATTGACACTATGAGCAAGCGCGGAATCTTTCTGATTCTGAATGTCGAAGTCGAATGGGATGATTGAGGGGGGGAGCAATCATGTTTTCTACTGAATTTAACAAGCAGACTATTGAGTACAGAAAAGCAAAAGTAGCAGATTGGGATGGAGAAATACTCGTTGGGATGTTTTCTCAGTTTGAGAAATATTTCTCAATAAACGGGTTTAATCCCATTATTGATGACCATAGCCCCGAATCAACTTATTTCATCATTAAGGAAGAAATTCAGAAGCGGTGCGACATTTATTTCAAGCTAAAGAACATGCTGAATAGCTGAAAGCACAAGCCAAAGCCCATCCACAAGGGTGGGTTTTCACGGGTGCTTTCACCCGAAAAAAATATGAAAAGGGGAAATGATATGAACTATTTGGAACTGAGACAGGAAGAACGCGATGAACTGCGCGAAACGCTGTTCTATGGATGTGAGCAGTGCTGTGAGTATGATTATCTTTCCGAAGAGGAAAAGACTATTGTACAAAACGCGAATTGCCCTGCTGACATTACAGATGATGTGATGATTTCTGCCTTTGGTGGTTATGATTTTGTTGAAGAAGATTTCTTCTGCAATCTGAAACCGCATAATAGTGAGGGGGAATGAATGTGATTCTACTTTACTTGTTCATTGCAGGAATCATTTGGGCAATCACTGCGATTGTCTATGCGGTGCGAGAAAGCGCGCGGAAACGCGATATCGAGCGAATCAAAGCGGATAACGCAAAGCGGGCTGAAGCGCAAAAGCAGATGCAAGTCGAAATGAAGCTTGCAGAAACCCGCAGAAAGGCAATTGAAGCTGAACAGCAGAAGCAAGCAAAAGAACAGCAGAAACAAGCGAAAGAGCAGGAAAAGCAAGCAAAAGAACAGGAAAAACAGGCAAAAACTATCCTAAAGCACGAAACCGAAATTATGAAACTAAAGCAGAAAATGGAGAAATCTGAGCGGGATATGGAGTATTGGAATGAGAGAATTGCCAATCTCTATGCGATGCTCGACACTGTTCTGATGCGGCAGGATGGCATGGTGGTAGGAAGTGCAGCACACACGAAATGTCAGAGTGAAATCATGGCACTGGAGAGCAAAATCCATACAGCAGAAGAGAACTACTACAAGGCAAAGAACGCAAAAGAAATAGCGTTGCAAAAGATTGGATGACATGTTGCGGCATGTATAAACAGGGCATTAAGCCGCAAGCGGGGGCAGGGAGCAATCTCTGTCCCATTGCCAACAAATAAGGCAAAATCTTAAATGAAAAGGGGAAATCTTATGACTACAGCAAAGAGCATTTATACCTATCCCGCTTGGGATGTAATGCGCATGATTGAGGAATCGAACTATGATTACCTGCTTGATGATGTTTCCGATGAAGTAAAACACACGATTGAGCATATGTGGGATTTCGAGCCGCTGAATTTCTTGGTGGTCGATTTTTCTGCTGTCATTATCACGGACAGCATCAACGGAGAAGTAATCGGGCAGTATGACAACATCATGGATTGCATTCTTGAAATCATCAAAGAAGCAGAGGGGGATACAGTATGAGTTACTACGTTTCTTACATCACAGAGTACCCGATTTATGAACCCGCAGAGGGTGGGTACTACTACGCAGGTACACAGATTCAGCTTTGCCGCGAGTTTTCTACTTGGAAAAAGGCAAACAGATTCTTTCAGAAGCTGAGAAAAGAGTTCTTGGAAGAGTTTTCTTACGATTCTGAACGTGTTGTCGATGGTGTTTGCAGTGGAGTTTCTAAGTGGCGCAATCCGTTTGTTGCCTACTGCTCAAAGTACATCGGAGACGGAGAACGCATAGAACTCACGAAAAAGAAACCAGTAGAAAGGGGGTACGAACCCTATTGCTGATGGGTGTGTGATATCAGCTAAAGCCTACAGGAGCGATTCTGTAGGTTTTTACGGATACCATGTATCCAAAAATATTATGAAAAGGGGAAAATACATATGCTACAGATTGGTGAAAGACAGATGGAATCCATTGCTCGGAATTACTACAGAGAGTGGCGCGCATGGAAAGATGCCAAAAACTGCGTAAAAAGGTGCAGTGGCGAGGATGATGTTGCCGCACTACATTATGCAACAGGACTCCGAATCTATGCGGCGAAACTGGAAGCTATGGCAAGCATCATCGAAGACATGCGGTGTGTTGTCAAATGGGACTACGAAGCCGACAAACCCGTTCTTGTGGACATTTCTGCATACGATGAGGAATGCTCCAACATGTACCACGAGTTCTGCAAAAAAGGACTCTGCTACAAAGAAGAGGAAGACCAGTGACATCAGCTTATGCCCGCTTGAAATATAGCGGGTATATACGGATGCCATAGTCATCCAAAATAATTTATGAAAAGGGGAAATACAATGAAAATCTTGGTTCTTACAAAAAACGCATTTGCGGCAAAGTACGGTCTTACCGATTTGTTTGATGCTCCGTTTGAGATGTTGAAGCGAGTTTGGGAGAGCGGAGAGGATTTTGCTACCTACTACGGATGCTCAAGAGAGTTCCACTATGCAAAAATCCTGCGTGAAAACGGGTTCACTACAATCGAGGTAACGGCAGAGATGGATAACCTGTTCGGTTCTGACAATCAGCTTGTTTTTGATGCCCTGTCGGAAGAGTTCGGGTATGTAGATGTAAAACTTTCTGATGCACAGGTTGAAGAGGTTCTGCGCCGCGCATCTGAACATGAACTTTCTGATTACGCTTTTAAGAGTGTTTTCACCAAAGACCTGCATTCGTTTGAGGATTTCATCGGTAAAATCGAGGAACTTGAAAATGCCGCAGAATCAAGCCTTAACGAGCAGTTCATGACCCTGCGCGGAATCGTGCGGGAAGTGTACGAAGCGGGAGAAGACAAGCGAGTCAGAACGTTCGGAGATGTTTCTGTTGCATTCCGCACACAGGAAGATGCTGAGTCGTTCGACAACTACTTGGACTCCACAATCACTATCATGTATAAGGGCAGGGCGATTGACAGCTTCAAGCCAAGGGACGGGTTCGATGCAATGAAGTTTTTTGGAATCGAAGAGCAGTGACATCGGCTGAAGCGCATCTGAAACATGGTGCGTTTCTACAGATGCCAAGGCATCAAAATTAAATGAAAAGGGAGAATAACAATGAAAGATTTTCTGAATGAGGACAGGTTCTTTGCACGAAATGAGGACGATATCGAATGGCTCTCCTACAATCCCGACAGCACGAATGAACAGGGACAGCTTGTAGAAATCATCATCGATAAGCAGATGTTTGAAGAGGTGATGAAGCTATGGATTGAGCGGGGATGCGGTGCGATTTCGTTTGAAGAGAACATTTGGTCTTGGGACGAATTTTTGTCCTACTGCAACGTGTACATCTATGATGTAGGCGAAGATATCACAATGGAAGAGGTCGAGGAAGATATGTGCAGGGACTGCCTTTCCGTTGGGCAGACCCCCTACACACTGAGACAGATTGCAGAGTATTTCTGCTTTGTTTGAAAGGATGGCGCAAAATGACCGTAAAAGAACTCAAAGAAGAACTGAACAGGTACGGAGATGATGAAGAAGTTTGCGTGGTGACCGACAACTCGCGGTATGCATATGATTTCACGTTTTCTGATAACGCAGAATTGACTGCGTTTTGGGGAGAAGACAGAAGTATCGCATGCCTGTATTTCACAGAGCAGGTCGGAAAAGCACGCAGGGATTTCTGAGAAAAAGGAGTGATTCTGATGAAGTTTAATCTGACCACAAGCGAATTACAGAGACTGATAATTGCCCTTATCTACGCTAAAACGGAATTTGAGCAGAAAGGCGATACAGAGTTGGCAAAGAACACGGAAGCGATGATAGACCTGTTCGCCAAAATCAACGCAAAAGTGAAATGGGAACATGACTACACAGCAACGTTCACTGTAACGTTCTGAGGTTTCTAAAGGACTGAACCTTAATCAGTCCTATTCCAAAGGCGAAAGCCTAATATTTTATGAAAAGGGGAACGAACAATGAGCAAAGGAAGATATGTCTACTTTCAGCCCAACGAAAAGGACATCAAAGACGGGTACGGGGACTGCACGATTCGCGCTCTCTGCAAGGCGATGGGTACAACATGGATTGAAGCTTACATGAAGATGCTTCCGTTCTGCGTGTACTTTCAGACACCGAATGTGTTTAACCTGCCGCAGAAACTGGAAGCGGAATGCCTTGCCGCACTTGGCTTTGAGTACCACGGCATCTCCAACAAGCGCGGGTCGAAGAGACCGACAGTTGACAGCTTTGCAAAGGCACATCCGACTGGTACGTACATTCTGAATGTTGCAAACCACGAAGTCGCGTGTGTTGATGGCAAATATTATGACACTTGGGACTGCGGCTATAAGTCCCTGTACGGATACTATCTAAAAGTAGACTGATACTTTCTGCTGACCTATCGGCGATACGGGGAGAAAGGAATAAAATATGGTAATCAAAACTCTTGAGTATATCCACAAAAGTCTTCTGCATGACAAGAAACTTGCAGATGCTATGTGCAAAGATTCGTTATCGCATCTCCGCAAAGCGCAGGATGCGTTCGATGCAGACCCTACCGAAAAGAACAAAAGGCTCTTGGAAGAAGCAAAAGAATTGCGCTCAGACCTGTTGGAAAAGCAGCGCGAAATTACTTTTGTACTTGAAGACTTTGAGTCAAAAGATTTTTAAACAAAGGGGGGTGGAAACATGAAAGTAAAAGACCTTATCGAGATGGACATTGACATTGATGTGTACGACAACGTGTGTGATGACATCGCAATCGCGTTTGTCGGTCCGCAGGAACTCACAGAAGAGGGGAGAAAAAGGTTCGCAAAGACTCTTGAACTGGACATCGAACTGGATGAGAACGTGTGCATCGTCAACGTGGAAGATGAAACAGACCCCGAAAAGTGGAAATCGAACCTCAAGAACGCAAAGCAGTTCTTTTGGGCGGCGGCAGGGTATTGCCCTGTATCGGATTATGAAAGGTGGTTCGGAGAATTATGAACAGAATCCGCAGAAAAAGGCTGAGTGCGCTGATAGAGCGCATCGAGGATATCAAATCAGACCTTGAGTTTCTGAAAGACGAAGAAGAAGAATACAGGGACAACATGCCCGAAAACCTGCAGAATTCCGGAAAGTACGAACAGGCAGACGGTGCTGTGTACCTGTTGGAAGAAGCACTTGACGAACTGGATAGCGCAATCGGAAGTATAACAGAAGCAATCATTAATTGACATCGTTCCGTTAAACGTTTATAATTAAGCAAACCAATCAGAAAGGAGAAACCATGCAGTCAGAAGCAAAAGCAAGATGGGATAAAGAAAACTCCCGTGTGTTGGGAGTGAAGCTGATGTTCAAAAACGATATGGACATCATCGAATATCTCAAAGGAAAGAATGCAACACGGACAGCAATCATCGCTCTCAGATATATGATTCACAACGAAAACAGGGTGCTGAACTGGACTAGGAAGCAAGAAGAAAAGCAGAAAGAACAGCAGGAATCAGCAGAGTAAAAAAGAAAAACAATATAAATAAGCGAAGCGCGGTAGTTAATTCTACCGCGCTTTTTTTATTGCCCATTTTTCTGCTCTTCAAACTCTGCTTCAATTATCTCAGTTTCTGTTTCTGCTGACGGAAGAGATGGTTTCTCTCCATCCTCAATCAAATCCATGTACTTGCCCATGAGTTCTTGGGTCGGTGTTCTGTCCCCAAGCGGGTTGTTCGGAGTGACAACAACCTCTTGCTTCTGCGTGTATCCGTGATTGTTGTTAAAATCCATCGCCATGACGATAGGCGGTATCAATCCCTGCTGTCCCATCTGTTTTTTACAGCTTGCGATGTCATTTTTCGCCTGTGAAACGATTTCTGCGAACCCCGGAGTATCGGACTTTTCGTATTTGAGCAATGTAGTTCTTGTCACACCGATGAACGTTGCCATGCCCTCGACATCGGGAATCAACGGGTTTCCTTTCAAGTTCTGCTCCATCAGATATTCCCAATACTCGATAATCGCTTGGGCAAGCTGTTCTGCTGTGGTGTACTTTTTCTGATTGCTCCCTCGCTTCATGTTTTTGATAGCGAGTTGATACGTAGCTATGAGTTCTGTCCCCTCAAGGGGCTTAAAAGTCTTTTCGTTTTTGTTTTTTCCCACACTATCATCGTACTTTTGAATTCGCACCCCACGTTCATCCCTGTGACCGATAATGTTCATATCGTTGTTTAAATAACTCACACCATGCAGGTTTCTCTTCCCGCCGTGACGTTTAGCGGGCTTATTAGCCGCTCTTTCACGCTTCTGCTCTTCCGTGAGCGGGGGTCTTCCGCGCTTCTTTTTCGGCGGATTCTGCTCATCCATCAGCACTTTCCTCGCTTTCTTCTAAGTCTATT
>Ga0265298_10001618_pt1 | contig 33216 bp, 26 predicted proteins | sample AusTroGonzalo_MG_3_FD_193486 | JGI IMG/M metagenome (GOLD analysis project Ga0265298, IMG submission 193486) | Bovine rumen microbial communities from tropical cattle in Woodstock, Queensland, Australia - Gonzalo_01 | ecosystem: Host-associated > Mammals > Digestive system > Stomach > Rumen ... | reverse complement strand
GATCGAGAACATGTTTGCCGAAACCGAACAGTTCCTCCGCGACCTCATGGGCATCCCCGAGAACTACGACATCGTGTTCCTCGGCGGTGGCTGCTCGCTCCTGTTCTGCATGCTCCCGATGAACTTCTTGGACCAGAACGCCACGGCCGACTACGCGCTGACCGGCGTGTGGGCCAACAAGGCCTTCAAGGAAGCCAAGCTTTTCGGTAACGCTCTCGCCGCTTGCGACACTAAGTCCGAAACCTACTGCCGCATCGACAAGAACCTGAAGCTCAGCGACAACGCCACGTACCTCCACGTGACTGCCAACAACACCATCTACGGTACGGAATGGCACAACTTCCCGAAGCCGAAGTCCGGCTTCCTCATGGCCGACGTGAGCTCCGACTTCCTCGCCCGCAAGATCAACGTCTCCGACTTCGGCGTCGTGTACGGCGGTGCGCAGAAGAACATCAGCTGCGCTGGCGTGACCGTGACCATCATCCGCAAGGACTTGCTCGGCAAGGTGAACCGCACAATACCTACCATGCTGAACTTCCAGACCCACATCGACAACAAGAACATGTTCAACACGCCTCCGGTATTCGCCGTGTACGTCATGAACCGCACGCTCAAGTGGCTCAAGGAATTCGGCGGTGTCGAAGCTATCGAAAAGGTGAACCGCGACAAGGCCGCTCTCCTCTACAGCGCCCTCGACAACTCCAAGGTGTTCGTCGGTACCGCTGCCAAGGAAGACCGCTCCATCATGAACGTTCCGTTCGTGTTCAACAAGGACGTCGTTGCAGCTGACAAGGCTGACGATCTCGCCAAGGAATTCCTTGAATTCGCTAAGGCCCGCGGCCTCCAGCAGCTCAAGGGTCACCGCTCCGTGGGCGGTTTCCGCGCTTCGATCTACAACGCGATGCCGGTCGAAGGCGTTCAAGCCCTCGTCGACTGCCTCGGCGACTTTGAAAAGAAAGTATTGGGCTAATCAGCCCAATACTTGGCCTCACGCGAAGCGGGAGGCCAATGTGCAAAGGGTAATCGGCTTCCCAACCGAAATTACAAGGCCTCCGCGAAAGCGGAGGTCTTTTTTTCCTCAAAGTCATGCTGACGCAAGTCTGCATCGGATGTTTCTGTCGAGTAAAAAAAACTGACCCTGAGTTTCCTCAGGGTGACGTTTGGATTAAACGACTGGCTGGCCGAGGGTTTTATTCCGCGTCGGACTTCTTGCTGAACTTGTTCACCACGTCGGGGACGATGTCCATGACCTTGCTGACCAGCGAGCTGTCCTTGCTGATAGGCATGATGCGCACGTCGTCACCCTTGATGACGAGGAAGGCCACCGGTTCGACCGAGGCGCCACCACCGGAGGCAGACGTATCGCCCTTGCCCGCATGGCCGCCGAAGCCAAAGCCGACAGACACGCGGCTTACGGGAACGACCGTAGAGTCGCCAGCCTGAATGGGTTTTCCGATAACAGTTTCCGCCTGCGTGATGAAGCGGAGCTTTTCCAAGAGAGTTTCTGCAAGTTTTTCAATAGCCATATCTTGAATATAACAAAAATTTTAATGATTTGCCAAAAAATTAATAGCGGGCCTCGTAAATGCGGTCGCTGGCCACAAAGAACTTGCGTTCCAGGTCAAACCAGCTCAGGTAGCCCCATACAACCACCACGCGGCCGCCCGGCAGGTGCGTCGCCATCCCGTTCACGCCCTCGCCGGCGGTGAAGTACGTCACCTCCACATCGCGGGCAATCCCCTTCGGGCTCGCGGTTTTCAACTGTGCGGCCCACTTGTGGTAAGTACCCTCTTCCACCTGTTCCCAACTGCGGGCCACGTTCCACTGCAGGTTCGCATCGCGGTAGCTTTGCACCAGCACTGGGAAGAACGACTCCACCCCGAGGAAATTCTTCGTCTGGATAGAAGTCCGATTCACTTCGCGGTGTTCGAACGGCAGGCTCAGGAATTCCTGCGGGAACCCCCCGTGATACCCGGGGAAACTGCGGACATAGTTCTCCAGGTCAATGCGTTCGTACCGGCGGAAACTGTCGTGCGTAAAGATGAATATGCGGGCATCGGAACGGATGCTCTGCTCGAGATGTTCCCCGCGGAGAATCGGGGTAAGGCCTTGGAACCGCCCGCTATTGAGGTAGTAGTCCATCGCATACACGTCGCTCTTGAATTCCAGAATGCAGACATCCAGCGTGTCACCGACAATCATCGGGTAGCGCAGGTCGATACGCCGTTCCAGCGCGGCAATGCCATCAGCAGCATTTGCAGCCCTCTCGCGGACTTCAATCGGGCGCACGCCCTTGTAGAGAACCGCCGTGTGGTCTACAGGCGGTTCGGGTTCCTTTTCGCACCCGAGCACGCCAAGCGCAACCGCACAAGCAAGGAGGAGCGTTGCGACACGAGCAAACCCGGCGATACAAAGACGTTCTGGCATACTCCGTAAATTTAGCATTGGATTACCTCGTGTTGCGCATAGCGTAATCGCAATGTTCGTAAAGAGGGCACTCGGAACAAGCCCGACTCTTTTCGCGGCAGATAAAATCTTCCTTGCCCGCCTCCAAAAAGAACTGGAGCGAGTGGGCAACCCGGTACGGATTTTCGGGGCAAACCACCACGCAGTACTCGTTCATGAGTTTCTGCTTGGCAGTGGGTTCGAGATCGGCAAAGCCGACCTCGCTTGCGGGGCTGAACATGGCAAGGAACCGGCGTGTCCCCATCGTGAGCGGGAGCGGCGGGAGTCCATGCAGGCGAGTCCGTGCAACGTTCTTCGCCATGCGGCACTGCATGCCAAGCCCAAGCGGAGCCTCTGCGACAATCCGGTAAATCGCAGCGCATACCTTAGGCCGCACGGCCCCCTTCCCCATGAAATAGATTTCACCAAGATCCCGCCACATCTCTTCAGGTGTCCTTTCAGACACCCACTGCGCAAGGTCGCCGTGGCGGCGCACGAACAGGCCTACGCTCCAGAATATGCCCGCCACCTGTTCGAACATGCTCCAGTTGCGGCTTTCAAACGTACTTTCGACAACGACGTTTATTTCATTTGCCGTCGGGACGGGCAGCGTCCACAGTTTATCGCCCGGGAACTTCGCATACAGCGCCGCGAGCAACCTCGTAATTTCGCCATAATCGCGGTCCTGGAAAATAGCAGTCCCGAGCAGAGTCCAGGCAATCTGCGCCTGCATGTCTTTTGCACGGGAGGCCACCGCCACAACCGGGTCGGGAACCTGTGTAAAGCGCTCCACGAATCCCCGCACCGCCTCGAGCAGCGCAGGCTCATCTTGCATGAAACGCTTTACCGAAACCATCGAGACAATCCAAAAGCAGGTCTAGAGAGCCTCGCCCACCTTCACGGCAGTGCCCACGCGGCTCTGGAACAAGCCGGGGTTCCTTTCACGGATTTTCCTGTCCACCACGAGAATCACGGTACTGCCCATCTCGAAGCGCCCGAGTTCCCCGCCCTTTTCGACCACAATCTTTTCCTTCGGAGTCCAGTCGTAACGCTTGCAGTCCCTCGGGAGCTTGCCCGCATTCACAAGGAGTTCGTCGGTGTAGGCGACCCCGATGCGACCCACGTTGGTGGCACCGACCTTCACCACGAGCATTTCGGAACCATCTTCGAGCCTGATGTGGCTCGTGAGGCGCTCGTTGATACAGAACAGGCCTTCCACCCGTTCCACGCTACCGACATTCACCGGCCAGAGCGTCCCCGGGCAGTAACTCGCCCCCACGACCACGCCCTTCACCGAACTGTGGATGCGGTGGTAGTTGAAAGGTGCGAGGTAAATCGTGGCAAATGCGCCGCCGTCAAAACGCGCCGCCATTTCTTCGTCGCGGAGCAAATCCTTGAGCAAATAGGTTTTCCCCTTCGCCTGGATCATTTCCTGCTTGCCGTCGAACACGGCAGTCTGCGAAAGTACTCCGTCAACCGGCGAAACGACCTCGGTATCGGCCACCGGGCGCATCCCCGGTTTAAGCCTGCGGATAAAGAGTTCACCGATATTCCTATAGTGATCCAGCGGATACTCCGCCTCTTCCATGTTGAGCTTGTAATAAGAGGCAAACCAGTTACGCGCCACCTTCGAAATTACCGGCAGGCGAAGTCTCGTGAGGACACCGAAGGCACGGCTCGCGGCATTCTTCGGCAACAACTTCATAAAGATGTAGAAGGGAGTGTTCATTTCAGATTATCCATTAATGGTTCTCGAGTTTCATGGGGTCGGTGCTGAACATTTTCCAGAGGCGCGCGGCAAACGGGTTCGCCCATTCCTTCTCGGGTGCCACACGACTGGTCGTCGCGGCGGTAAATTCGGAATACACGAGGAAAACAAGTTCGCCGTAGCGGGCATCCCACATGCTCCAGAGAATCTTCCAGGTATAGCCCCCGCTCTTGCCCAAATCCGGAATCATCTCCACCTGGAGTTCAACAGGCATCGTGATATAGCGCAGGCCGTAACGTGCAGCAACCGCATTCAGCAAGTTCTTGAGGTTATCGGGAACGGTGCGGTGCAGGTCTTGTTCCACGCCGTCGCGGCTGAGCCAAGGGCCCATATCGGACAAGGACTTGCCATCGGCAAACTCGCTTTTCAGGAACTGGAACGAAAGACTATCCAAGTAAAGGGAATCTCCATCCGGCATCCGCATTCCCGGCAACAGCAGTTCGCGTTGCATCTTCGGGAACGCCTTCATGAACAGGGAATCCTCCACGCGGGCCAAGTCGAAGTCGAGGGCATCGGCGCTAAAGCTGTGGCACATACGGCACTTTTCGGGCTGCATCGCCTTTACCTTGAGCGTCGGAAGCACGCCGACAACCGCACTCGAATCCATGAGCGCATAAGCCTTGCTGTTCCATTCCCGATAAAACTTTTCTTCCGTAATCTTCAGTTCGATTTCACCGCGGGCACCGCACTCCTCGCACGGAGTATCGCGCATGTCGCCTCCCGGGCCGCCGGAAGAGCCTCCACGCACATCGTCGCGCAAACCCGCACAACCCGCAAGCAAGGCAACGAGAACTGCCAGAGATGTTTCAAAGATTCGTTTCACAATCTGCAAGATACAAAAAAAATACAATTCGTCAGTCGAGCATTATCGTGAAGGGTCCGTCGTTCACGAGCGAAACCTGCATGTCGGCTCCGAACCGGCCCGTTTCCACCACGGGAATCTCTTTGCGGCACGCCTCGACAATGTATTCGTACAGTTCATTCGCGAGGGCGGGGTTCCCGGCTCCGTTAAACGTCGGGCGGTTACCCTTGTGGCAGTCGGCATACAGCGTGAATTGCGACACCAGCAAGAGCGCACCACCAACATCCTTGATAGAAAGGTTCGTCTTGCCGTTTTCGTCGGCAAAAATACGGAGCGCAAGCATCTTACGGATAAACCTGTCCGCAATCTCGCGGGTATCGCCCTCGCCCACCCCGACAAGCACCAGATAGCCCTTGCCAATCTTCCCGACAGTCTCGCCATCGATATCGACTTTCGCTTCCGTCACGCGCTGGATCAAAAACTTCATTCCCTACCTCAAATGCAATGCACTAGCAATCAAAGAACTTCTGGATAGCCGCCTTCTTCTGCGTGACAGTCAATGCCAGCCGGAGCAGCACGGCGGCCTTCTGCGGAGGGAGCGCACCCGCACAGATGCACCCGCCGGCAAGGCGCTCGTTGAGCGTGACCACCCCATGATGCGTGCGGCTCGCAATCACCACGGGAATGTCTATTTCCTTGAGGGCCTCAGTCCAAGGGAGGCTGAACTCGCCCGAACCCGCCCCCGCAATCACTAGACCATCGGAAACACATGCGGCGTACTTCAGCACCTTCGGGTTTGCATCCACGTTAAAGTACACTACATTCACCTGCGGGAGGCTTTTTAGGCCCGCGATGTCAAAGAAGTTTTTCTTTTGCGGAAGCAGGGCGCCCGCGTTTTTATGCAGGGGCGGCACATTTGCAGTATCGCCGCAGAAATCCACCCCCATCGCGTTTATCGCAGAAGCACTGCATTTCTGCACGTTGCGGGCATCGTACAGCGAGCCGGCGAAATACACCCACACGAGATTTTCGAGAGGGTCGTCCTCTATCGCGAACCCCACCGCCGCCTGTACCGCGCCGAGCAGGTTCTTTGGCCCATCCGGATTCTTCGCCGTCGAGGGTTTCATCGAACCCGTGAATACCACCGCCTTTTCCCCGCGAACCGTAAGGCTCACGAAATACGCCGTCTCGTCCATGGTGTCGGTGCCATGCGTTACCACAATGCCATCCACGGAATCGTCTTCCTCGAGTTCGGCAATCCGCCTTGCAAGCTTAATCCACAGGGCATCCGTCATGTCGTCGGAATTCACGTTGCAGACCTGCTCGGCGACCACATCGGCATATTCCGCAAGTTCCGGGACAGAGCCCACCAGCGCCTCGCCCGAAACCTGCCCCGACACATAGCCCGTGTCCTTGCCCGCTTCGCCAACTCCGGCAATGGTGCCTCCCGTAGCAAGAACCACAATGCGTTTTTTCCTTGCCGCCATAACCTACCTCACCTCGTCAAGTAACTGCGCCGCCGTTACCCCGTAAAACTTCTTCAAGGCCTCTTCCTCGCCCAGTTTCCGTATTCCCTGAATAAACTCCCTGAAATACACGAAACTCGCATTGCGCGCAAAAAGGCGTTCCACCATACGCTCAGAATACCAGTACAGGCGCTCCGCATTCGCCGTATTGGACTCCTTCACAAACGGTTCCGTAAGCGTCTCAAGCCCAGGGGCTCCACCCTCCGGCCTCGGAAGGTTCGTCCGCGAGGCATCCACCACCTGCGCAATGCCCTCGTTCACCCAGAACGGCACGTGGCTCCGGGTCATGGCCCGCACAAACGCGTGGGTCAACTCGTGGAACAATACCGGGCGGTACAGTTCCCGGTACTGCATCATACCCACGGGAATGCGCAACTTGCCGTCAAAAATGGCCCCGACCCACTCCGGCCTCGGTCCCATTCCCTGGTATTCGCTCGACCTGTAGAGCACCAGGTGCATCTTGTTTTCGGGGCGGAAATCAAACAGGTGGCAAAGCGAATCGTAGGCGACTTCCAGCACGGCAAGCGCCTCCATCACGTCGACCTTCGAGAGATTTCCCTCGAACTCCACACGGAAATGCATGGAACGCTCTATCCCGAGTTCCGCGATCTCCTTCAGAAGCTGGCCAGACTTTTCGTGCAGGAACTTGAGTTCCTCGCTCGTGTAGCCGAGGCTTTCCACGTATGCGCGGCAGTCCTCGTAGCGTTCCTGCTCGTACAGGATTCCCGCCAAATGCAGCTGCAGGTTCCTGTCGTCCGGAGTCTCCTCCAGGAGGGCTCGGACACCCTTTTCGGCGCAGTTCCAGTCTGCAACATCCAGGCATTCCGTGACCTCCGTCACAAGCGCCTCGTGCCTGTCAAAAGCCTCTTTTTCCTGTTTTTTTGTTAAAAAGGCCTTTACCGCAATTACGGCGACAAGTATTGACAAAAAGGTAACGATTAAATTTCTCATATTCGGGAACCTGGCACCCCTAAATTATATATTTTTTTACAAATACGGGGCAAAAGCAATGCCAACTATATACGAATATACAGATTACCGCGACGCTATTCGAGATTATTATCTCGAAAAGAAGAAGAGCAACAGCAAGTATTCCTACAGCGTGCTAGGGCTTGCCATTGGCTTGAACGCAAGCCATGTTTTCTGCGTTGTAGAAAAGAAACGCAACCTTCCCGTCCGCTGTGTCCCCGCCATCAAGAAACTCCTCGGCCTTACCGGCCGTGCCGCCCAGTATTTCGATCTCCTGCTTGCCGCTACCCGTACCAAATCCGAAAAGACCCGTGAAGAAATTCTCGCCAAGGCCAGCCTCCTTCGCGACGTGAAAAAGCATTTTTTGCAAGAAAAAGAGCAAAAATACCTCAGTGACTGGTGGACACCCGTCATTCGCGCCCTTATCGAGGTCAACCAGGGCCGCGTGAACGCCAAGGAAATCGCCGAGACGCTCGAGCCCAACATCGGGGTCGAGAGCGTACAGGAAAGCATAGACCTTCTTAAGGAACTGGGGTTCATACAGCCCCTCGGCAACGGTCTTGTCAAGCTCGCCGACGCCCATATCAATATTTCGGGCGAAGAACGCGCACAGGCAATCAGGCAGTTCCAGGCAAACGTAATGCAAATTGGCGCCCGTTCCCTGAACGTAATTCCGCCAAAAGACAGAGATATTTCTACACTTACGATGGCAGTAGACCAGAAAGGGTTCGAAGACATCAAGAGTATGATACAGGAATTTCGAAAAGAAGTACAGGTACGAGTTGACAAATGCGGGAAGCCCACGCGCGTCCTGCAGATGAACCTCGCACTCTTCCCGGTGGCATTCAACAAGAAGAAAGCTTGACCATGAACGCCCTGTGTAAGACATTTGTACTTGCTCCGTTCGCGATGTTCTGCGCGTGTACCAATTCCGGTACCGCCGGCAGCACCACCGAGACGGAAAACGCCATCGCCAAGGGTGACGGTGTGGTTTCCATACACTTGAATGATGCCGCCAGGGCCGCCTACAGGGTCCTCCCCAACAGTTTTGTCGCCGACACTTCCGGAGCGGCAGTGCCCGACAGCGCCTATACCTACATGGGCGAATCCGACAGTGCGGGCAACATTTCCATCAAGGACCACCTTGAAGGTGCGTTCACCATCGAAATTGAAAACGGCGATTCCGCCATCGCGTTCCAGTACTCGCTGGACAAGGAAAACAAGGAATTCGCCGTCAAGAGCGCAAAGCTTGCCGCAAGGGGCGCCGTCAAGGGTGCGGTTTCCGTTCCCGAAGACGCACCGCACGCCTGGGTCCATGTGCCCGGAGTCGGCAGGGTCGTAAAGACCGACACGCTCGGCAACTTCTTCATCGAGGGTCTCCCGTCGGGCACGCTGTCGATTGTCTCCTGGAACGTGCAGACGCAAGATACGATTGCAGAAACCTCCGTCGACATTCCTGCAAAGGATACCGTCGACCTGGGCCACATCCTGGCTCCGGGCGAGACCATCAACAAGCAGTCCAAGAAGGTGTATGCCGACAGCATCATCTCCAGCTGGATGCGCCCGCTAAGCGTACCCTCCGTGGTAACTCTCAGGCTCGATTCCACGAATTTCGACTTCGCAAGCGCAAAGGGCGACGGAAGCGACGTTCACTTGCGCGACAAGGACGGCAACGATGTCCCGATGACTATAGCCTCGTGGGATTCCACCCTGCAGAGCGCAGCCATTTATGTAAGGCTCGAAAAAGCCAAGGACACATCCGCCACATGGACTCTCGAATGGGGCGACCCGTATGCCAAGCCGCAACAGCAGGCAGCCGTGTGGGATTCCGTCAGCGACTCGCTGAAATACGCCCTCAACTCCGTGGAACTGTTCAACTTCGAAAGCAAGTCCGTGCTCAACGACGTGCCCTCCCCGCTCAAGAGGCGCAACTGGTACGTGCAGCTGCATGCGGTCGATACCCTCACCGATTCTGTGACGGTCAAGACCATGAACACGACGAACATGCTTCAGAGCGACACCAAGGGCCGCTCCGGGACGGTTCTCCATATTGAATACACCGCCGACTATCCGGACTATCTCGTGTTCGGCACGCGCATTACCGAAACCCCGCACGACTGGAGCCGCATGGATTCCCTCGTCGTATGGCTCCGCGGTGACGGCGAATACGAAATCATTCTCGAGAACCTCGATACCGAACTGAACTACAAGGCTTCGCACAAGGGCAAGGCAAAATCAGACTGGCAGCGCCTTGTCTTGCGCCCCGAAGATTTCGACTACACCATCCGCGACTACCACGGCTGGGACATCACCCGCGACAAGGTCACGAACTTCACGATTTTCGCCTACAACGGCTCCGAAATCTGGCTAGACAATATCCGCGTCTACGGAATCAATCCCGATGACTGCAAATAATTAGCGATTGCCCGTTACCTCGAACATTCTCGCAACACCGTCTTTCTCCACGCGGAGGAAGACTTTTTGTTTCTTGCGGTCGAACACGAGACGCGCCCCGTGGGACTGGGCTGCAACCGAACGCACCGTCGGGAGGGCAGTAATCACCGAATCTCCAGGCACGTCAAGCGAATCGGTGGCGGTAGAATCAGAGACAATGGAGTCCGCCGGCACCGTATCGGGGACGGACTCCATCGCATTCAGGAGTTCCAGCATCTTTTCGGCATAGCGCTTGCCGAAGGTCTCGTAGCCCTCACGCGTAAAGTGCAGCGTATAGTTCGGCTCTTTCAGGGCCGGGCAGCCTTCTGCAGATATAAGGTGGCCGTTTGGGATTAGATCCGCAGCCTCAGCCACTGCCGTATTTCGCCAACCCAGATCTCCACCGGCAGCGGTGGTCGCCAACTCTCCCACAAGAATCGGCACCTTTGTTGGATCTAATCCCAAATCGGCAATAATATCGTCATAGACCTTCTTGACCCTACTGGGCCAGTCGTTCATCTGGTAATCGGCCTCGCCCTGGTGGAACAGCAGGCCCTTGATTACGCCCTTCTTCTTGGCGACCTCGCCCATCTCGATAATGCGCTTGTAGACATCGCCACCATATTCGTTCAGGTACTGGATCCACCACGTATCGTTCTTGGCCTTCGCGTTCTGCACGTAGGCGGTATTGCGGTCCTTGTCGAACAGGTCGATGCTCTGCCCGCCAATGGCGATATTCGCCACGGCAACCGTAATGCTGTCGGGCAGGTTCTTCACCATGGTACGCCCGAAAATATCGGCAATACCCACCTTGGAGGCACTGTGCCCCATCGGGGGTGCCGCCGGATAGAACTCGCCCACCTTCTGGTTCGAATGGTTTGCCGCACGCAGCACGAGGAACCGCGGGTCACTCACACGGTCGGCATCCGTGACGGTCGCCTGCCCCGACATGTTCGATTGCCCGAAGGCCAGGTAAATATGGAGATTCTTGTCCTGAGCGTGAGCGCCATTCAGAGACAGCATTGCACAAGCGGTGCAAAAGGCAAGAGTATGGGCGTATTTTTTAGCCATAAAAATCCTTCCAGCACCAAACACCCAACAGGAACCACTCCCGATGCGCATAAATTAAGTTCTTCTCGCCCCCGTATCGCATACAGCAAAAAACAACCCGTATACAAATTGTAAAAGAACAGCTATTCCGCACAAAGCGCAAAACCAAGCAAACAAATCTTTACAGGACTTTCTTATAAAGGTTTCAATATTAGAAACGACGAACGAGCGATCGCACTGTGAGCTGTAGGCGACTCGTCTTAACGAGTCGTCGAGGCGAGAGAACACGAGATACCGGAGGTTCTGCTCCCGAAACGTCGAGTGTTCGGTCGCACCGTGAGCAACAAGCGCCTCGTATTGCGATTTCATCGCATAAACCGGCGCCTCAACAATAGAAACTAGCAAGCTTGTTTCTGCTGTACTCGGCTTAGGTTTATTTAACGAGGCGTGGTTGCGAGAGAACACGAGATACCGGAGGTTCTGCTCCCGAAACGTCGAGTGTTCAGTCTTAGTGAGTGCGGCGCGGGAGCTCGGACGCATGCTTCTCGAGCCACACGGCATCTTCGAGAGCGCGCTCCGCCTCGGCCGCCCAGTCCGATTCCGGGTACTGCTGCACCACGGTGCGGTAGCGGGTCACGGCGCTGTGGAAATCGCGGAGTTCGCGATAGATGTTGCCCATCTGGAGCGTGGCAAAGTAGCGTTCGTCGGTGCTTATCTCGGTGTCGAGCAGCGCCTTGTACATCTGGAGGGCGGCAGCAAAATTCCCCGCCTTGAACAGCAGGTTCGCATTCGCAATGGAGGGCGTCTCAGAGGGAACCTGCGCTTCGGCGGCAGTCTCCGTTGCGGCAGGTGTAGCAGGTGCGGCTACGGGCTGGGCGGCAGCCGTCTGTGCAGACGCTTCGGCAGTTTTCGCCTCGGGTACAGCCTGAGCCTCTGCGGGAGCGGCATTCGCGACCTTCGCGGAATCGGCACTGGCCTTCATTTCGGCAAGACGGGCTTCTGCAGGCGCGCGGAACTTGGCATCGGGAGCGGCCTTCTTGAGGTAAGCAGAAAGGGCCTTCTTCTCGTTGTCGACACGCCCGAGTTTCTGATAAACTAACGCGAGATAGTAGTTGGCATCGTTGCCCGATTCCTTGTAGGCAAGGCCCTTCTTCAGGTTGAACTCAGCCTTGTCGTACTCGCCCATCTCGTAACGGGTAACGCCCGCATAGAAATACGCACCAGCATGGCCCGGCTGTTTTGCAAGCACTTCGCGCCACATGGCGGCGGCATCCTTGTACTTGCCTTCGGCGAGGAACGCCTTACCCTTTTCGAACGGGTCGGTCGGCATATCTTTGGCCGAGGCCTCGGCAGGCTTTGCCGGTTCGGCCTTTGTAACTTCCTGCTTGGGTTCTGCCTTCGGGGCCTCCGCCACAGGTTCCGCCTTCTTGGCGGGTTCCGCGGCCTGTTCGGCAGGAGCGGCTGCCTCAACGGGAGCAGCAGTCTCCACAGGTGCCACCTCGGCAGGCTTGTTCTTCGGGTCCTTCGCAAGTTCTTCTTCTGCCTTCGCCTTTTGGCCCATAAGCCTATAGACCTTCGCAGCACCCTCGTAAGCCTTGCTCATGTTCGGCGTATACTTGTACGCCAAGCGGTAGTTTGCCAAGGCGCGGGCCAGGTCCTGCTTGGGCATCTTCATGTAGACTTCTGCGGCAAGGAAATACGCCTCGGAATTCTGGGGCTGTTCAGCAAGGATTGCCCTGTATTCACCGAGAGCCATTTCGTAATCGCCCTTGGCCTCGAAAATAGCCCCCTGTTCGATGCGGGGGTCGGCAGAGAAGGCAACTCCAAAAGCGAGCGCCAACAAAACGACAGTTGTGCGAATTCTCATACAAAAGAATTTAGAAAATATATACAAAGAAAATCCTCGCCTTCACGAGGATAACTAAGAAAAATGGGAATATCAAGGAAAAGAACGATATTACAGTGTTTACCGCAAACAGATTTTCTGCACGGTCATCCCGGAGCCGCTTGCAAGGCGGACCACGTACACGCCCGCACGCAGGCCCGACAGGTCGACCACGCGGGCTGTACTCGAAAGCACTTTCTGGCCGTCCATGCGCACAACGTTCACGCGGAACGCACCCGCAACGCCTATTTCGAGACGGCGGTCGGCGGCGCTGTAACGCAGGGCAGGAGCATCGGGTGCCACGGCGATTATCGCCTGCTTGTCTTCGGTGGAACTGGATCCCGGCTCGTCCGTCATCGAGGACGAAGACACTACCGAGCTGGACGATTCTACGCTACTGCTAGACGGATTATCGGTCGGAGTCGAGGAAGACGACTTTGCAGAACTGCTCGACGACGTAACCACCGAGCTGCTGCTCGATTGCGGTTCTGCGCCACCCTGATAAACCGTTCCTGTGTAACCCTTGTACGCGACGAGCGCATCCTTGAGCGTCTGGTTCACGGCATACGCGACATCGTCCTTGGAATTGTCGAAGTTCCAACGGAAATCGCCACCCTGCACGCGGCCAGCATACTTTTCCACGTTCGCCTTGGCCACGGCGGGCTCGTCGGCAGTATAGCTATACATCACGGAATTGTCGGTATCGAAATTGTTATAGGTGTTGCCGCCCGCATAAGACTTGACCGTATTCGGGACCTTCGCGCTGCGGCTATCGACCACATACGCATCGAAATCAGCCTTCGTGTCTATCGAGCCAGCCGCCGTTTCGGTACCCTTCAGCACGTACTTGCTCGCGCCGTAGGGAATAAACGTGTAGGAGCCTTCCATGTAGTTGTTGAACGCCTTGATGGTTCCGCCATCCTCGCCACTGAATGTCGGGTTGTTCTTGGTATCGCGTTTCTCGCTACCCGCATACACATCGCTCCCCTGCATGGATGTCATCATCGGATACTTGCAGTTGCGGAAGTAGTTCGCCTCCATGAACACGGACGAACCCAGCGTAGAGCCAGCGCCGTACTTGGCGTTGCCGTCGTAGTAGTTGTTGTACACGTGGGCGCTGTAGTAGCGCACGCGCGGGTGGCGGCTGTCGGAATGATCGTACCAATTGTGGTGATACGTGATGTAGAGCCCTTCGGTCGTGCCCTCGGAAAGTCCGAGCAGGTTCGACTTGCCGTTATCCCAGAAGTGGTTGTAGCTGAAGGTCACATAGGTGGACTTCTTGCAGTCGAGAGCGCCGTCGCCCTTCACCTGGTCGGCATCGGAACCCGCATCGCCGTAGAAGAAATCGCAGTTGTGTACCCAGATGTACTGGTTGTCCTGCTGCAGGCCGATGTTATCGCCTTCACTGCTGTTCACGTTCATTATGCCGAGGTTGCGGACTTCCACATTCTGCGCGTTCTTGATGCGGATGCCCCAGCCGTTCGCGGTCGCATCCATGCCGACACCCTCAATCGTGAGCGAAGGTTCTTCCTTCTTGCCGAGGTCCACCAGGATGTCGCCCTTGTCGGTGGAATCCGGATCCGTCACGTTCCCGATTATACGGATGTCGAGCGGACGCGTGTCATAGCCCTTCTTGTAACCCGTGAGAATGGCCTGCAGGCCCTTGCACGCGGTCGTCGCACCCTTGCTGCTCGTAATCACGTCGAGCGAGACCGTATTCTTGGTGCTTTCGGAAACGTAGATGACCACGGCGCCGTCCTTGAGTGTGCCGTCCTTCTTGTAAGCGCCGGGCAAGCGGCCATTGCTATAAGCGAAACCGCTGCGGTCGTGAGCCTTCACGGAGAGAGTCTTCGTGGTAGCAGAGGCTGTTTCCTTGCCGCCCTTCACGCTCGCGATTTTCAGCGTGTAGTCGCCCGCCTTGAGGCCCGGAACGTCAACGCGCCACTTGGAGCCGTACTTGCGCACCAATTCCGCATCCACCTTCGCGTTGGAGGCGCCGTTACCCGAGTAGTACACGTTGTAACTGTCGGAACCGTCCGCGGTCCATTCCGCATAGGCAGATTCGAGCCAGCCACCGGCTTCACCGAGAGTCACCTGCGCGCTCGCCACAGACACGAAGCCGAGGCAAGTAAGACACGAAAGTGCCATAACCAAACATTTCATACATCCATCCCTTCTTCGGGAACACCGCGAAGGCATTTCCGCAAATGTTCTCAAATTTCTATTAGAAATATACACTTAATTTTTTAAAAAGTCAATAGATTTAAACACTTTTTAACACAAAATGTTCTCAAATATAATCAAAAACGTTCTCAAATTCAGATGTTTCTGTTCTCAAATTACGGTTTTTCCCCTAAAAGAAGCCTCCCCGACCTCCAGTGGCGGTCCACGTTATTTTATCTTTAATACGGAGAAAATTTTTTTTGGATAAATTATGATATCAAGAAAGCTTATAATTGCGATAGCTACGATAGCCGCAACAGCACTTGCAAATAATCCGACAGATACCGCAAATTTTGACGTATTTCACGGAACCGTTTACAATTCCGGGGTACAAGCTGGCGGAGCCCGCGGCCTGAACGGCATCAATTCACACCTTCCGGGCGCCGCAATCACCTTAACGGATCTCATCAACACCCCCTACCTTTACTATAACCGCCAGCTGGTCGGCATATCCCCCACTGACGAGTACGGGTCCGTCGCCTTCAACAGCGGCAATTCGACCACGTTCCTCCACCTTTTCCGCTACTCAAACACCGAAGCCAAGGCCATCCTCGGCGTAGCCAGCAAGTCGTTCGGCGTATCGTTTGCCATCAGAAACGACGACCTCATAGAATTCAGCAAGGAAAAATCGCGCTACGACAAAACCGTAGAAAACACCCGCGCCTACGAGAACGAGTTCAGTTTCCAGCTAGCCATGCCCCTGAAAGACTGGGACCTCACCGCAAGAGCGTGGTTTATCCAGGATTCCTACCAGGACACCCTGCACACTGTTGAATACGCCGATGCAGACGGAAAGCAGAAGTACACCTTCGACAGGAACGGGTTCACCTACTCGGGCCTCCTCGCATTTTCCAACCGCCCCTCCGCAAAGAACTTCTCCTGGAAGGCAGGAGCATTCTTCAACAGGTTCATGTACCAGCAAGATTCCACCTACCGCGATACCGAAGACCACGACAACGACTACAGCTACAGCAGTTTCAACGGCGGGAAGCCCTACACGTTTATCAACGCCTTCTACGCGTTCTCTACCGTCGCGCTGAAGGGCAAAAACGCCCGCGCTCTCGTCGGCGGAACGGTTGCCGCCTCGACAAGGCTCTACGACAAGGCCCGCGACAAGCGAAACCACCGCGAGGACTTCTACATGCAGGCCAGCATCGATGCGTCCCCGAACTTCCTTGCCGAATACGTATTCAACGAGCACTGGATGGTCTGGAACCAGTCCGTACTTATCTGGGCGAACAATTTTGACTACGAGAAATACATCGAAAACGCGGGCACAAGCGAAAAAAGGAAAAACAAGCTCCTTGATTTTGAATCGGCAACCAGCAATGTGCTCAACAGGACTGGCCTTAGGTTCGAATACAACCGCCTGATGCTCGAAGCGACTCTCTCCTACCGCATATTCAACAACCCGTTCGCCGGTTTCGACGACAGGGACATGTTGACGAGATTTGAAGCCTTCTATCTCTTCTAACGGGAAACGCTCATGAAAAAGATATTTATCTACACATCGGTTCTCGCTACGCTTATCCTTATAGCATGTACGAGCGACGTCTCCATTTCGGGCCCGAACAACTCGAAGACCCCGCATGGGGAAACAGGATTCCTGACAAGTTCCTCCAAGAAGAGTTCGTCGAGCAGCGCCACAAGTTCCAGCTCTTCAGCATACTCCTCGAGCAGCAGTTATTCCAGCTCGTCCAGTTCCGAGGATGAAGAGGAAAGTTCCTCGAGCACGGTTTCTTCTAGCTCCGTGAGTAGTTCGAGCAGCGTTGCCTCTTCGAGCTCTGTCAGCAGTTCCTCCGTAATAGAAGAAAGTTCTTCTAGCGATATCGTAGAATCGTCGAGCAGCGCCATTGTCGAAAGTTCGTCGAGCGATATCGCGGAATCATCAAGCAGCGACCTTGCCGAAAGTTCGTCAAGCGACATCATCGAAAGCTCTTCTAGCGATATCATCGAGAGTTCCTCGAGCGACATCGAAATAAGTTCTTCGAGCGAAGAAGTATCCAGTTCGTCTGCCGAACCCGAGAGTTCTTCGAGCGAAATTTTTGATTCATCCAGTAGCGAGGAAATGGAAAGTTCTTCGAGTATCGAAGTCCTTCCCGAATCCTCCAGCAGCGAAGTTTAAAACAATAACAAAGGACAAAGAATGAATATCAAACTGATTACCTTGACTGCGGCATTCGCTATCGCGGGCGCCATGGCCCAAGATGGCAGCGAAGCAGCAACCGCCCCGCAGGAGCAGGCTGCCCCCGCGGCAGAAGCAAGCGCCCCGGCCCCGGCCCCCGCTCCCGCACCTGCTCCGGCTCCGAAGGCCGCCCCTGCAACACCGGCACCCGTCGCAACAGCAGCACCCGCAGCCGACACGGCAACAGCCAAGACTCCACGCCCCCACGGCATCGCCTACAACAACGTGGGTAACGCCGCCGCAAGCGCCACCATCCGCGATAACCTCGACAAGCCCTACAAGATGGCCGGCTCCAAGTTGGTCTACTTTGAACCCACAAGCGAATTCAGCGCCGTCGCCTTCGGTGCAGGCAACACGAAGTTCCTTTCGTTCGAAAACTACGGCAACCTCGCCATGGCAACTTTCGGCCTTGCGAGCAAGAGCCTGGGTATGTCCCTCAGCTACGCACTCTCAAAAGAGTTCACCTTCACCACCACGAAGGACCCCTACGAGAAGGACGACACCGACACGTACACCGTTGGCGCAAACGACATTTTGCGTTTCCGCCTTGCGCTGCCCCTCGGCGGAATCGACCTGAACGCCTCTGCATTCTGGCTCACTTACCAGAACCAGACCTCGACCGACACCGAGCATAAGGATGCCAACAGCAAGTCTACAAGCGAAACCGACTACGATTACTGGGATCTCGGCGCAACACTCGCCGTCAGCAATGACCCCTCCGCCAAGACCACCTTCTGGAACATGGGCGTGAACTTTACCCGCCACGAGAACGCCTACTCCCGCGAAAGCAAGTCCGGCTCTTCCAAGACCGAAACCGAGACAACAGGCACGGACGCCCACATCTACATCCAGCCGACCTTCAATATCGGCGCAGCGGTCCTCAAGAACGAAACCGCCCGCGTACTTCTCGGCGTGAACACCCGCGCACCCCTTGTGTTCTACGACAAGTTCAAGGACGATCGCAACCACAACAAGGATGACTACTTCACCATGGCCGTCTATGCCGAACCGAACATCTTTGCCGAAATCAAGCTCGGCAACTGCTGGAGGGTATTCGGCGGCGCCAACTACGTGTGGTCCGTATTCTCCATGGAAAAAGAAGAGTTCATCACCAACTACAACGACGAACTCGACATCGTGAAGAGCAACATCACCAGGCTGCGTTCCCGCACGGGAAGCGCAAATGTCAGCCTCGGCTCCCGCTTCCAGTACGACAACTTCGCCGTGGAAGCCTCTATCGAAGATACGTTCTACTCCAATCCGTTTACCGGATTCAGCGACGCGAACAACAACTTCATCGCGAACTTCGGCGGATTCATCTACTTCTAAAGGAGAAACATCATGAAAAAAATCATCGCTATCCTGTTTTCTTCCCTGATGCTTGCCTCCATCATGGCGTGCTCCGCCGCAGACGACAGCACCATTACCAAGCCCCGCATGGAACAAGACTCCAACGACCTCAATATCTACGATATCTTTGATTTCGACGACTAATCCATCAGCCGTTCCAGCAAAAGTGGCCCGCATGTCGGGCCATTTTTTTGTTTAGAGATTTTCCAGTTCGGCGTACAGGTCTTGCAAGCGCTGCACCCCGTTCTCGAGCCCGTAGTAGTGCTTGATGTAGGGAATCAGGAGCGCAAAGAAAAGCACATCCAGGCAGAAAATGGGAATTTCGGGAAACGCCACAAAGAAGAACACGCCGCCCACGCTCAAAAGCGCAAACAGAATCATCACGAGTTCATGGGCGAGCCGTTCGTGCTGGAAAAAAGCGATTCGGGTCGCTACCGACTGCAGTCGGTCGGCGCTCAGGGGGCGGCCTTCGGCCACAAGCCCCCGCAAATACGTCTCGTAATCGGCCAGTTTCTTGAGCATTTTGTTTCTTTTCCCGTAAAATAACTAAAAAATCTCAAAAAAAACATCTACTTTCGCCATAAGAATAGTATTTTAAGGGTATGGAGTCCCTGCAGTACCCATCGCTTGTATCCATGTTCTTTGCAAAATGCTCCCGCGACGATTTTGGCGGGTGGTACAAGAGGGTCGACGAGCAATGGCTCCACTATTCGCGCGACTTCTTGAGGGACAGCGCGATATACCTTTCCATTGCGCTCAACAACCGCGGCCTGAAACCCCGCGACAGCGTGAGCATCATCGCCCCCAGTTCGCCGGAATGGTTCATCGCAGACATTGCCACGCAAATCAACCACGCGCAGGTCGCCCCGCTATTCCCGAACATTTCTTCAGAGAATTTCAAGTTCCAGTGCGAAGATTCGGGCGCACAGATTCTATTCGTGAACACGGTCGCGGAACTGGACTCGCCGCTCCGCGAATTCCTCCCGCAATTCAAGCTAGTCATTTGCATAAACCCGGAGTCCGAACTCCCCGAAAACGGCATATACTGGAACAACCTCATCGACGAGGGCAAGGAACTCGCGGAAACCAACCGCTACTACAGCTGGGTGGATGACCAGATACAGTCCATCCGCCCCGACGACCTCTTCAGCATCATCTACACAAGCGGTTCGATGGGTTCCCCGAAAGGAGTCGACCTCACGCACAGAAACATGCTGGTGCAAATCCAGAACCTGGTGACGCTCTTCCCCCTTGATTGCAACGAAGACGTCTGCCTCACGATTCTCCCAGTCGCGCATATCCTCGAACGCATGGCAGTCTATTTCTACATGCTGAGCGGAGTACGCATCTACTTCGGCGACACGCCTAAGAACGTGGCGAAGATGCTTACCGAAGTACACCCCACCGTGATGATCGTGGTGCCACGCATTCTCGAGCGCCTCTATGAAAGCATGACCATCATCGGCGACAAGGCGAAAGGCCCCAAACGCTACCTTATCCAGAATGCGATAAAGCTCGCCAAGATCAGCGAACCCGCAAAGGGCCGCACGCTCATGCAGCATATTTACGACAGGCTCGTCTACCGCAAGATGCGTAACGCCCTCGGCGGAAAGTTCAAACTCATCGTAAGCGGAAGCTGCGCTCTGAACAAGTCCATACTCCGGTTCCTCCTGAACATCGGGCTCCCCGTGTACGAGGGCTACGGCATGACGGAATGCAGCCCCGTAGTCACAGCGAACTGCCCGAGCGTATCCAAGGCAGGCACCATCGGCAAGCCCCTCGCCCACCTCGAAGTAAAAATTGGCGACAACAGCGAAATCTGGGTAAGGGGCGAAAGCGTGTTCATCGGTTACCACAACGATCCCGAAGCAAACCAGAAGGCGTTTACCGAAGACGGTTTCTTCAAGACCGGCGACCAGGGATTCTTCGACAACGAGGACTTCCTGAACTTCACGGGCCGCATCAAGGAACTCCTCAAGACAAGCACCGGCAAGTACGTGTGCCCGAGCCCCATCGAGCTTGAAATCAGCAGGCATCCGGTAATCGAGCAAGCTCTCGTGATTGCGAACAACCGCAAGTTCGCCTCCGCGGTCGTATGGCTCAATCCCGAAGGTGCGCGCAGGCTCCTCAAGTTCCAGAAAGAGGAATTCAGCATCGAGAAGGCACTGCAGTCGGGACGCATCCGCGAGGCCATCAACAGACACATCACCCGCGTCAACAAGAAACTCAACCACTGGGAACAAATCCGCAAGTGGACACTTATCGGCGACGAACTTACCGTAGAATCGGGGCTGCTCACGCCCACGCTAAAGATACGTCGCAAAGTCGCAGAAGAGCACTACTCCGCGCAAATCGAAGCGATGTACAATTAATCCGGTTACTTGCCGATGGCCCTAAACTTACCCGTCGGGGATACTTCTCCCGGGGGTAAAATCATCATGACCTTTTCCATGCGGGTGCCGTCCATCTTGAGCACGCGGAAGGTATAGCCCTTTATCTTGACTTCCGCACCCGGAGAGGGAATCACGCCCAGGGTCGCCTGGATAAGGCCCGAAAGCGTTTCCACGTGCGAGCCTTCCGGCGGAATGAATTCCACCTGGAGTTCGTCTTCCAGGTCAGAGAGCGTCATGAGCGGGTCGAGGATGTAGCGGCCGTCCTTCAGCTTCTGCACGTCGTCTTCCTCGTCCACGTCGTCCTCGTCGCGAATTTCGCCCACGATTTCTTCCAGGATGTCTTCGAGCGTCACAAGCCCGGCCGTTCCGCCGTACTCGTCGATAACGATGGCAAGCTGGTTGCCCGTCTTGCGCAGTTCAGTAAGCAGGTCGTCTATCTTCTTGTGGTAGGGCACGAACACCGGCGGCATCACAATCTTCATGATATCGAACGGTTCGTTGCCATGCTCGGTGTACCATTCCAGAAAATCGCGATTTGAAAGGATGCCCACGATATTGTCCATCGTGTCCTTGTAAACAGGCAGGCGCGAATGGCGTTCGCTATTCAAGACCTTCACCAAGTCCTCGAGCGGTGTATCCACGTCGATGGCGCACATATCCACTCGCGGGGTCATGATTTCGCGCACCGGGGTTTCCACGAAGTCAAAAATATTGAGGATCATCTGCTGCTCCTCCTTTTCGAGACCTTCCTCCTCGCCGTCTGCCACATCGGAAAGGTCCGCCTGCACGGCGTCGCGCATTTCTTCGGGCAAGAAACTCAGCTTGGAATCGTACCCGAACAGGTCGAGCAACTTGACGAAAACCACATGGCAGAACTTTGCCGCAGGCACGAACGGAAGCCGCACCAACCGGAACAGCGGAACAAGAATTACAGACAACGTATCTGGCTTGAGGCTTGCCACCAGGTATGGGATAAACACGGTAAGCACGTACAGCACGGCCCCCGCAATGATGAGGTATGCCGCCACAGATATGTAGGGGTACATCTCCACCAGCTGGATATTGGAATTCCCGAGCACGAAAAACCCGAGAATGCCGGCGCTTACGTTGCCGAAAATGCGCCCGATGGACACGCACTCGTTAAAGCCGTTCCACTTCACGAGGGCCGCAATCTTCTCTTCGCGTTCGTTCCGCTCCTTGGGGTCACGCTTTGCAAATATAAGGCTGAACGCGCACTTGGTCGCAGAGAACATCGCCGAGGTGAGAATGAACACGCAAAGGAAGACAATCGCAAGTATTTCGGAATTTTCCATCACTTACCTTCCTTGTACAGGTCGAGTCCCAAGAATTCGCATTCGCGCTTGCGCATCACCTTGCGATCGGCGGCCTTGATGTGGTCGTAGCCCGAAAGGTGCAACAGCCCGTGTACAATCACGCGCTTGAGTTCGGCATAGAACGTATTGCCGTATTCCGGGGCCTGGCGCTTTACCTGGTCGCGGGCGATGTAGATTTCGCCCAGAAAATCCTCTTCGTGCCATTCGTACGAAAGCACATCCGTTACTTTGTCCAAACCGCGATAGTTCTTGTTCATTTCGCGGACAAATTCGTCTGTACAGAGGACTATGTTCACGTTGTTTTCCGTGCCCTCCTCGTGCAACAGCTTGCGGGCGACGGCCTCAAGCCTTTCCTTCCAGGGGAAAGACCCGATATTTCCTTCACAAAGGAACTCTATGTTGTATTTCTTCTTTTTACTACTGGCAGGGTCAGACATTAAATGTTGTACCACTTCTTCAGGTTTTCGATGATGGCCTCGGCCTGCGCCTTGCCACTGATATTGAATTTGCTACGAGCCTTGAAAGCACCACCGGCCTTCTGGTAACGGCGCAGATACACCTTCGGTTCGCCAAATTCGCCCGTTTTGGCGTTTTTTTCCTGACAAAGGAACATCATGGTCTGCCAGGCGCCCTTGGTAAGGACAGCCTTGTCTAGTTCCTTGATGACCTGTTCGCCCGTTTCGGTATCGACCATTTCGACGGTAGGTTCTTCTGTTTCCATGCTCATGAGTGACCTCTCTAAAAAACTCAGAATTTCTATACAAAGATACATTTATTGTACGCCAAAGCAAATTATTAACATATATTTGTATCAAGTTTACATCTTGCAAGTGAGGCAATATGTCATTTTCTCGTGTTTTAAAGGCATCAATGGCTCTGCTCATGGCCTTCTCGTCGTTTGCCCTAGCCGCAAAAGCTTCTTCCGGCAAGGTCATCGACAAGCTAGGCGAGGCAAAACTCCAGAAAGCAGCCAAGATTGGCGACTGGTCCGAAATCAGCGTGGGTAACCGCGTCAAGGAGAAAGACCAGATACGCACCGGGATAGAATCCTACGTGTCCATCACGCTTGCAGACGGTAGTTCCATCGTCGTCCAGGAGAACTCACTCGTGGAATTCACCACACTCCAGGCCGAAGACGGCATACAGACCGCGCTCACCGACATCAAGACCGGCAAGGTCAAGTTCGACGCGCAAAAGCAACACTCCAGCGGAAGCTTCAAGTTCAAGACGGCAACCGCGACCGCAGCCATCCGCGGTACAGACGGCTATTTCGGCTGGACCATCAAGACCCGCGGCACCTACCTCTCGCTCACGCGCGGCAACGGCGTGCTCAAGCACAACGACGGTTCCGAATGCGAGGTGAACGGCGGCCAGACGGCGTTCTTCCGCGGGAACTCCAACAAGTGCCACGTATTCGACGCAAAATCTTCGGGCAACAAGGACTTCATCAACGGGCTTGACTCGCTCCTTGAAAACGAGACCATCACCGAAGACCAGCTCAAGGACTTTATCCAGAAGCTCGACACAGACCTCCAGGAACAGATGAACAAGGCCATCGAGAGTATCTCCTGCAAGTTCGAACCCCTCGAAGACACAATCACCGTGAACAAGGCCTCCATCAAGGGTGCCTGCGCCCCCGGTGTGACCCTCTCCCTTTCGGGAGCGACTTTCGAAAGCAAGGGCGAGGAATTCGAGATTCAAACGGAATGGGCCCCGAGCGCCGAAGGCGTCAAGAAATTCAACGCGACCTGCACCGGCAGTCTAGAGATCCCCTGCAAGAACCAGCCTGCAAAGAAGAGCAAGAAGCCTGTACTTTGCAAGAAGGATGTATCCATAGAATGCGGCACGCTCACCACCTACTACAAGAACCCCGCAACTACCGAAGGGACCGTTGCACCGGATACGACAAAGAAGGATTCTATTGTCGTGAAACCCTTCGCCGTTACCACGCCCTCGCCGGTAACCGTCTGCGAACCGGGATCCGTGACTATTGAGGGTACGTTCGACCAGACCGACCCCAACGCCACCCTGTTCGTCAAAATGGGCAAGTACAAGTCGAGAAACCTCGTACCCCTGAGCGCGAACGGCGAGTTCGTCCACATGATCAACATAAGCGACGTGGCCGGGAACTGGAACGAGACCAAGATTACCGTCGAATACAGCGGAGCAAGCGGCAACCGCACCGCCACCGTAATCCTCGATATCAACAAATCCTGCAAGCAGGTGAACATGAAGCGCCCGATACTCACGTTCGTGAGCAGCAGCCCCATCCGCTGTGACGCGAGATTCGCCCTGACCGAGGCGACTGACGACATCGTCATCGTATCGAAGGAACTCGACGGCAATGCCTATGGCGAGACAACCTACAGGCAGAACACAAACCTCGCAGTCAAGCTCGCCCCCGGTTTCCACGTATATACGCTCAAGGCTACCGACCAGGCAGGCAACTCGGCAACTGTTTCCAAGAAAATCGGGTGCTTCCCGTCACACACGGCATCGATCCAGGTGGTGGGTGGCCGCTACGAGTTCCTCCGTCCGCCTCCGGCGCCACCTCAGGTACAGGACAACGACATCCGCAAGACCATGCGATTCAGCATAAGCGGAGTCCTCCAGCAGAACCCCGAACACATCAAGCACATCAAGGTCACGCAAGGCAACAAGACCCTCCTCGACTTAAGCGGCGAGCAGATTGTGGACTTGGACTACGACGTGCCTGTGACGCTCTCCCGCGGGACGAAAACTATCTTGAACATCTATGTCGAGATGATGAACGGCAAGAAGTATAGCGCAGTCAAGATTTACGAGGTCAACTAATGAAGTACTCCTACAAGACTCTACTTTCGACAATAGCCCTCGGTTCGGCAATGATTTTCGCGCAGGCTCCTGCACAGCCTGCAGCCCCCGCAGCACCTGCAGCAACACCGGCACCCGCTGCCGAGGCCGCAACAACACCGGCACCTGCCGTGGCAGATTCCGCAGCAAAGGAACAGCCCGCACCTGCCGTTGCTCCGGCAGACTCCGCAACCGCGGCTGCACCTGCGGCGACTCCTGCGGTACAGGACTCTACGGCACAGGCCGCAGAGGCACCGGCAACCGCGCCTGATTCTCTCGCAGCCGCCCCGGCCGATTCCCTCGCGAACGCTCCCGTAGCCGCGGCGGCAGACTCCACCCAGCAGGCTCCGGACAGCACCGTCGCTAGCGTCGCTCCCGCCGATTCCGCAACGAGCGGGTTCGTCGCCGACACGACTACTCCTCCCCCCTCGCTGCTTGAAGGCACCGAGATTGCCGGAGACATCCACGGCTTCCTGAAGCTCGACCAGTCGCCCTATATCGCGACAGACCTGCTTATCGTAGCTCCCAACACGAGCCTTGTCATCGAGCCCGGCGTGGTAATCTACTTCAAGCAGAATACCGGAATCCAGGTAAACAAAGGCCAGCTGGTTATCGCCGGTTCCAAGGTATCGCCGGTAACGCTCCGTTCCGCATTCGACCGCCCCATGGCAGGCGACTGGCTCGGCATTACCATCACGGGTGACGAGCGCGCAGAAATCCGCAACGTGCAGATAAGCGACGCCACCGTCGGCATCGCGGTAGAAAACGGCTCCATGGATCTGAAGGACGTGAAAGTCGAGAACACCTCCGTACGCGGTATTTTCGCCCGCAACGCCACCATTTCCATAAGCGACTGCGAATTCACGAACAACCAGGTGGCACTCCAGGTTTCGAACTACGCCAAGGCGGACATCGACCGCGGAAGCTTCGTGAAGAACAAGGTCGCCATTATGAATTCCGAGCTCGCCGAAACTCACATTTCCTCTTCGACAATCGAAGAAAACGAGGTGGGCGTGCTCAACATGGGCAACAGCCTCCTTACCCTCAACAACACCGAAATCACGAAGAACAAGCAGGGCGTATCTTCTGCCGAAGTCCTCGCTCCCGAAATCATCGAGCGCGTAAAGGAAAACACGCTTGATCTCGACAACCTGGCCGAGGCGACCGCAGCCACGCTCCCGCCCGCTCCCGAAATTCCGGGTATCGAACAGAGGCAGGTTCGCGCATCCGACAAGATTGGAGACATCGTCGCCGAAAGGCTCGACGCCGAAGCCAAGGTCGATTCCACCCAGGCTCGCTGGAGCGTCGTCGGCAACGTGATGTACGGTTCGGCATACCACTACGTAAAGACTCGCAAGAACCACGACGAAAAGGAAGTCGTACTCGGGACCGACACGATCGCCCCGGGTAGCCACTACAAGAACAACTTCCAGGTTCCAGGCCTTGCCGCACGTGCTAGTGCCTACCTCATGATGCAGTCTGTCGAAGGCCAGACACTTGAATTCAACGCCGACCTTACCATGGATTCCTGGAACAAGTTCTCCCCGAACCCCATCTCCCTCAGCTATACCGACGAGTTCAACAAGGCGACCATCGGCGACTTCCAGCTGGTTGGCGGAGACACCTACATGGCGGGCATCCCGGTATTCGGTATCGACTACACGCTTTCGCTCCTCAAGAACAATGCCGACCAGCCGCTGTTCCAGATGAACGGATTCTTCGGCGAAGCGCAGAGAAGCCTCGTGGAAGGTGCTCGCCACCCCTACCTCTACAACGAGTACATTGACGACGGCGAACTGCAGGCCCAGCGCCTTGCCTACGGCGGATACCTCAAGTGGGCACCGGTACGTCGTTTCGATGCCAAGGTCGGAGCGATTTACGCCGACGACGAACTCCACGACCCGCTGCTACGCGACGGTGCCAGCCGCAAATGGAGCACGAGCGACCCGATGCAGGAATCGTTCACGCTGTTTGCCGACGGAAACTGGCTGTTCTTCCCGGGCGATATCGAACTCAACGGCCAGATTGCCGTGGGACGCGCGGACACTGTAGATGTGGTCCGCCAGCGCGCCATCAACAAGGTGTTCAGCGACGCCCACATCAGCACTTCCGCGTACACTCTCCTGCGCCAGCTGATGCAGAACCAGTCTAGAATCAAGACACTCACCGATGCCGAATACTATTCCATCTTCGGCGACAACACGGATCTCACACCGCGTGAAATGCGCGATTCCCTGCCCAAGCTCATTGACAAAGCCAAGGCGGTACAAAAGGAAGAAGAAGACGAACGCGATGACGAACGCGTGCTCGGACTCAACTGGGGAAGCCAGAACTTCGCCATCGGCGCATCGCTCAACTGGAACATCTACAAGACAAGCATCAATGGCCACATCAAGTACGTGGGCGAAGAATTCTACAGCGCGGGCTCGCCGAACCAGCTTTCGGATACCCGTGAATTCGGTGGCCGCCTCGAACAGGACATTCTCGGGTTCTGGGATTTAGGATTCTCGTACCAGATAAACGTCGAGAACGCCGCCAAGGGCAAGAAGACAAACATCTTCGGCCTGGGCGAAGGCACGGAATGGGGCCTGTTCCCCGACGAAGACTCCCCGTGGTTCGACGAGCACGAGCTTGACAACGACCGCGCCAAGTACATCCAGAACGCAGGGCTCGACAACACGTTCAAAATCAACAAGAACGTCGACGTGAACGTGGGCTACAACTTTGAATACAAGACCCAATACAGGCCCTTCCAGCTACACTACAATTACACGCTCGAAGACGGCATCTACAGGGACGGCTGGTTCGACGCCCGCAAGGGTCGCGACTCCACGATGATTGTCGAAGGCAAGGACACCACCTACGTGGATGCCGAACGCTGGAGCGAATACATAGCTCTCGCCAAGTCCCCATACCTTGCCTCCCGCTTCCAGGAAAGGCTCTTCAAGCACACCTGGAACCTGGGAACAGCTATCCGTGCCTACAACTCCGTATTCAAGGTCGGTGGCCAGTGGACCTACCGCACCGACGGTTCCAAGTTCCACAAGGACAGCCTCATCAAGGACATGGACCTTTCGAACGAGACCTTCGACAAGCTGGGATACTACTTTGGCGGGTCCAACTACTTCGAACAGACCTACCCCATCTCCGTCACAACGACTCTCCCGATTCTGCAGAACAGGTTCTCGCTTACGCCGCGCTTCAAGAGCTACAACCGCGACGACATGAGCGAATTCGAAATCTCTATCGAGGATGATTTCGAGATGCCATTCAAGAACAACTTCTTCGTGCTCGGGGCGAACGCAAGCTTCCGCTACATGTCTACCGACTGGGAAGAAGACGGAGAATCCTTCGACGAGACCGAAAGCGACGTGCTCGGAACCGTGAACCTGCGCGTGAACCACAACAAGCGCTTCTACACGGAATGGTACACGGGTGCGGCATTCTACTACCGCCCGGACAACCTGAGCAACGAGTACAAGGACGTATTCGTGGGCGTCAATGCACATTACGTGTTTTAGTGAATAAAGAGATTTTTCAAGCGGGCCGAAAGGTCCGCTTTTTTTATTTTTGATATCAATGTTCACCTACCGCTACAGAGAACTTCCGGTCGCCCTCGAAAAGAAGGGCGAGGTTCGCGAGGCGCTTGCCCGCGAACTGCGCGTACACCCGGAAAACATCCTCAACCTTGCGGTAGAGCGTTTTGCACTTGATAGCCGCCGCAAGGGCTGCCCGCACTGGAGCTACAACGTAATATTCGATGTGGAACGGCCCCTGCACGCCACAGGCAATGCCGCCCGCGGGCTGATTGAATCTACACGGGAACGTGAGACACTTGAAAGCGACCCGCTTGCAGGGAGTGTCCCGATGGCAAGCCATGTGGATATTGTCGGAGCGGGCCCCGCAGGGCTGTGGGCAGCCCTCCACCTGCTGCGTCGCGGATTCAGCGTGGATTTATACGAGCAGGGCAAACCCGTGGAGGAACGCTTCCGCGACATCCGCAGGTTCTTCGCCGACCGACGCTTTAACGAGCATTCCAACGTACTGTTCGGCGAAGGCGGGGCCGGCGCATTCAGTGACGGCAAGCTCAATACCCGCAGCCGCAACATATTCAGCGAGACAGTCCTGAAAGACATGGTGGAATTCGGGGTTGACGAGAGCGTGGTGACTTTCGCAAAACCACATATCGGTACCGACAGGCTCGTGCTGATGTTGCGCAAGATTCGCGCAGAAATAGCACGGCTCGGCGGGCACATCCACTTTGACACGACGCTCGAAGATGTCGAGATTAAGAACGGAAGGGTTTGCGCAATTAAACTGCGCGACGTTTCTAGTGTATCGCCGACATTAAACAGTTCCGCCCGCTGGCAAACGTGCGAAGCACTGGTACTCGCCACCGGCCACTCGGCCCGTGGCATATACGAGATGCTGCACGCCCGTGGAGTTGCGCTCGAAAGCAAGGCATTTGCGATGGGCGTGCGCGTAGAACACCCGCAGGCCCTCATAAACATACGGCAACTCGGAAAGGGCGTAGACACGCGCCTCACGGGAGCCGCAGAATACTTTCTCGCCACCCCGACACTTAACAAGACGAGCAGTGCATACAGTTTCTGCATGTGCCCGGGTGGCGTTCTCGTTCCCTGTGCCTCGGAGAGCGGCACCCTCGCCACGAACGGCATGAGCTACAGCAAGCGAAACGGGAAGGTTGCAAACGGAGCGATTGTCGTACCCGTGGAGGCAAGCGCGACCCTCTTCGGCGGGCTCGATTTCCAGCGCAAAACGGAACGCGACGCATTTGAAGTGGGCGGCAAGGGATACGCCGCACCCGCACAGACCATCAAGGCTTTCCTCGCCCACCACGCCGACAAGAACCTGCCCAAGTCCACATACCCGTGCGGGCTTGCCGCCTGCAACATGTGGGACTGGCTCGACAAGAAAATCTGCAACTCGCTCGCGGAAGGTTTCCAGAATTTCGACCGCAAGATTCCCGGTTTCATTGAGCAGGGCCTGATTGTAGCCCCCGAGACGCGCACGAGTTCGCCCGTACGCATTACGCGCAACAACGACACGCTCGAAAGTATAAACACGCAGGGGCTTTTCGTGCTGGGCGAAGGCGCCGGGTACTCCGGAGGCATTGTCACAAGCGCCGCAGACGGCATCCGCCTCGCCATCCGAGCAAAAAAAAGCAATCTATAGCCTTAAAACCTTTATTTTGTTATTTCGGCACAGTTCCGGCTTTGACGGTTACTTTTTATTTACTAAAATTTTTCTAAACACTTGCCATAAGGAGGCCGTCATGAAAAACCTCTCCAGAATCGCGGCAATCACAATCCCGCTTTTCCTCCTCTCCGCCTGCGGTGACACCGTCACCGAGCAAATCAACGCCAACGTTGGCGCAATCGCCACCAACGACGACCTGCCGGAGTGTACGGAAGATATCGCCGGGCAGACGGCCTTCATCAAGGAAACGCACGAGTTTTTGGGTTGCGACGGCAAGGAATGGCAAAGCCTGAGCGCAAGCACGGTGAGCGTGGGCGACAACGTATGCTTGTCCAAGAGCCTCTCCGACGATTCGGGCTTCGAAATCTTCTGTAACGGGCAGTCCATCGGAACGGTAAAGAACGGTGTTGCAGGCAAGGACGGCGCCAATGGCAAGGACGGTGCTCCCGGCACCAACGGTAAAGACGGCGCAAAAGGCGACCCCGGCGCCGACGGCAAGGACGGTACAAATGGCACCAGCTGCCATGTTCTGGAAACAACCGAAAACACGGCAACCATCGCCTGTGGTACGGAAACTTTCACGATGGATTTGACAGGCTATGCGAATGTGTCTGAGGTTTGCGACACAAGCCTGGAAGACGACTGCGCAGTCCCACAAGAAAACGTGGACCTGAGCGGAGTTTCCCAGAAGGGTCCGTTCGTCTCGGGCACGGACGTTACGGCGTACGAACTGGAGAATGGCAGGTCCCTTAAGCAGACAGGTAAAACCTTCGGCGGCAAGATCGAAAATCAGGACGGTTCCTTCAACATCCGTACAGTCAAGCTCAAGAGTTCCTTCGCGTACCTTGTGGCCGACGGCTTCTACCGCAATGAAGTATCCGGCAGGAACAGTGCAGCCACAATCAAGCTCCGCGCCCTCACGAACGTTGATGGTCGCAGCACGGCGAATATCAACCTGGTGACCCACCTGGAATACGACCGCGTTCTGCGACTTGTCACCAAGGAGAACAAGTCCGTAATCGAGGCGAAGCGTGCCGCAGAAAAGTCGCTCTTTGCCGCATTCTATATCGACAACACTGGCTTCAAGGGGTTCGCCGAAGACCTCAACATATTCAAGGAAGGCGACGGCAACGCAGCACTGCTTGCTGTTTCTGCAATGCTCCAGGGCGACCGCAGCGAAGCGGAACTCACAGCCTTGCTCGCATCCCTCAGCGTGGACCTGGGCGACAACGGCTTGTGGGACGATTCCCTCCGCCGTGCGCAAGTTGCCGACTGGGCGATGACGGCCTATGTTGAAGGCCGACTAGCCAAAATCCGCGCGAACGTGGAAGGCTGGAAACTGAGCGAAAGCAAAGCCCCCGCATTCGAAGGCCACGTAACGAACTTCTGGATGAACGAACTCAAGGTTCCTGCTTGTACCCAGAGTAACAATGGCCGCATCTTCGCCACGAAAAACAAGTTCTCCTCGTTCTACGCGGCAAAGGATTCCGTATACACCGCTGGCGACAGCAGCCTCACGCGCTTGTTCTGTGACGCCTCCGGAGCGACGCCCGCATGGCGCCTCGCCACCGACATCGAGAAGGACACCGCCGCCTTCGCAAAGAATTTGCCTGCAAACACCATTGCTACCGGTAAAATAAATACCGACCTTGTCTACGTGAAAGAGGGCAAGTGGCGCCAAGGCACCGAGCTGGACCTAGCGTTCCAAAAGGCCTGTGTCGCAGACAGTCTCGGCATGACCGACAGTGCAACAGTCAAGCACGTCGTTACATGGTATATCTGTGACAGGAACGATGACCCGCTTACTTTGGCAACCATTCCCACTGCGTGGCGCGAGGCCGTAACAATCGAAGCTGACACGGCCGGTTTCGGCATACCCGTAAACGGGGACTCCGTCAGGTTCGGCAACATCAACAAGTCGATCATTTACGTCTTTGAAGACGGCAAGTGGCGCTACGGCACACAAATGGAATATGCTCTTGGCTCTTGCGACACGACCAAATTAAATACCATACAAAAGTTAGAAGGTATCGGCTGGTTTGTATGCGCGAATGACGAATATACGCTTGTCGAAGGAGTCCGCATACCGGCGACATGGCGAAAGGCTAACGACCTAGAAATGGATACTTACGGGTGGACCCGCGATACCGTACAGGGCGCAGTCAGGCTAGGCGAAGTCAACAAGAACTTGACGTACGTTTTTGAAGGGGACAGCTGGCGATTGGGAACAAGGTTTGACTATACCCTTCAAATAGGCTGCATCACGGCTTTCAAAGATTCTTTGCTGAAAAAAAGTGATTTGGAGTGGTACAAGTGCGCTCTTGACACCGCAGATGACATGAGTGTGTCAAAGGCTTGGCGCAGGGTCGCGGACACGGAACTGGATTTAAGCTACTGGAATTCCCTCAAGAATAGTGTGGGAACGATTTTGACTGCCCCCTCCAATAAAAAGCGCGTGTGGGACGCGGATACCCTAAGGGAACCGAGCGCAGCAGAAATCCTGCTTGACAGGGGATGCGTCAGTTATCTATATGGCAAAACCGATACGCTCTCGAACGGATTGGCATACTCATGCAGCGCTGCCGGATGGTCCAAGACGGGTACATTCAAGGACTCCCGTGATTCCAAAATATACAAGGGCGTGAAAATAGGCTCGCAGACATGGATGGCGGAGAATTTGAACTATGCCGATAGTGCAAAGACACCAAGCCTTGCGGGCAACACCTGGTGCTACGATGACGACGCCAGCAACTGCACCCAGTACGGTCGCCTTTACACGTGGAATGCTGCCATGAATGCGT
>Ga0265298_10001617_pt1 | contig 33218 bp, 20 predicted proteins | sample AusTroGonzalo_MG_3_FD_193486 | JGI IMG/M metagenome (GOLD analysis project Ga0265298, IMG submission 193486) | Bovine rumen microbial communities from tropical cattle in Woodstock, Queensland, Australia - Gonzalo_01 | ecosystem: Host-associated > Mammals > Digestive system > Stomach > Rumen ... | reverse complement strand
CTTGAACCGGACGCCCGGACGCAGGCCTTCCGGCGACGGATAGAAGAACACGCCGGTGAGGTTCGTGCCGCTGCGGAACGGCTGCACGTAGGGACTGCTGGTCCAGGACGCCACGCTCCAGAGCAGACATCCTTTCATGCCTTCGGAGAACGAGCGCCAGATCTGGGCCCGACCCATGACACGTTCGTTCTCCAGCGGATAGAGCGGCGTATTGGTGATCCAGATCTCGTCTTTGCCGAGCCGGTCGGCGAAAAGCTGTTCATTTTCCTTCCAGTTGGCGCGGCACCAGATGTCGATGCTGCCGTAAAGCGGCTGGACCGGTCCGCCGTAAAACACCACCAGGATCGGGATTTTGGATTCCTTATGCCAGGTTTCGCACCATTTCCGGACATTCGGGATCTGGTCGGCATGGATCTCGTCGAACGCGTAGACATAACTCAGCTTGGTGACGCCGTGCCTGTCATGGATCTTTTCCAGTTCATTCCGACGTTTTTTGCTGATCACGGAGAGGCTGGGAATGAAGAACGTGTTGGCGCCGTCCCGGATGTGCCGGACCAGCGCCGCTTCGTATTTCTTGAGGTCGCCGTTAGCAGGTGCGGTCAGCCCGCGCGGCGACATCCGGTGGGTCAGCAGCAGATCGGCCATCTGTTCGATCAGATCCTGCCTCGTCCCTTTGAACCCGTAGCGTTTCGCCATCGCTGTGTAATTGCCGAAGAAACGTCCGGCTTCCAGACGCAGATTCGGCGTTTTCGGCAGCTCGAAATCGAAAACACGCAGTCTGACCGGCAATTCTGCGACGGGACGTTTGCCGCAGAGCAGCCGGACTTTGCCGGAATAACTGCCGGCTTTCGCAGTCCGGGGAACCAGGACTTCGATCCAGACCGTGCGGGTCTGTCCCGGCTTGACCGCGAACGAGCGGGCGGGGTCCAGAACTTCCGGCCAGCGGCCGACGATTTTCCGGCCCAGACTCGGCTGGGTGGTGGTGATGTATTCCAGCACGTTCCAGCGCAAATTTTCCGCCGGGATGCCTTCGATCGAAAATTCCACCGAAAAATCTTTCATTTCGTTTTTGCCGCTGTTGCGGACGGCGAGTTGGAAATATTCCCGTTCGGCCTTCGCAGCGCTGAGCTCGAACGGCAAGGATTCCGTGACGGGGCGGGTCGAGGAGAGCCTTACCGGATAGTCCAGTTCGAGCACGCGCGTCAGGCTGTCCGCGGGCCAGACCTGCAATCCGGGCAGATCGGTTTTGAGCGGCACGGCAACGACCTCGCGGGGCTTCATCGTCTGGAACGCTGCTGTCGTCCGCACCCACGGTTTCAGGTCTTCGGACATCTGTTCCGGACGGCGCGGAGCCTGGAGGGATTTCAAGGTGGAGACCATTTTCACCCCTTTGCCGGTATAGTCTTCGGATTTCATCAGATCGCGGCCGTTTTCGATGACTTTCAGCTCGAACCGGTCGCCCGCGGCATCCGGAAAAGCGAGGCTGACGGTCCGGCAGGGCAGGATGGAGGTTTTGAGGCTGCCGACGGTTTTTCCTGCCTCGGTCAGCAGGATCACTTCCGCTTTATCGACCTGCCGCGGCGAGGTGATCTGCAGTTCGAGCTGTCCGTCTTTCCGGTTCAGGTCGGCGGCGATCTCAGGACTGGCGAAACGGACATCCGCGAGGGGTCCGCCGGAAGCCAGCAGATAGCGGCCGGTCCAGCTCGCGCCGGGCTTCAGTTCCGGCTGCCGGAAAATCAGTTCCAGCGTGTGCAGATATTTGAAATGGACCGTGTAGAACTGGAACACTTCATTATAATCGAAAATGCCGAGGACGATATTTTTGCCCGGCTCCGGCTGTTTGGGCACGCGGGCGAACCAGTTGCGGGCGGGTTCCACGAAACAGTCCGCGCCCGAGGCCAGCTTGCGGAAGGCTCCGCATTTCAGCATGATGGAAGTGTCGGTATCCAGGCCTTTGGCGCCGAACTGGATCTGAGGCGGACGGTGCCCGCTGGCGATATTCTGGATCCAGGGCGTCAGAGTGACAGTCTCTTTCGACCGGTTGGTGATCTTCCAGACCACCGCCAGCGAGGCGGAATCCGCCTTCATGGTATAAGTCTGTTCGAATTCGACATCCTTGAAACGTCCGGACTTCATCCTGGTCACGCAGGAAACGATGATCTCCTGCGGGGTGTTTTTCACGATCCGGACCTCGCCTTTGCCGTTCAGTTCGCCGCTCTCGTTGCTGTTCATTTCGGCGACCCGCATCCGGCAGAAAAAACTCCGCGATCGGTCATTGGAAAAGACCTCGTCGTGATTGGAAACCGCGGGGATGAAATTCCGGACCATGCCGCCCTGGTCGCGGCCGATGGTCACGGTAAGCAGCGGATTCCTGAGTTCGATCGTGCGTCCCCGGAACTGGTCCGGGGGCAGTTCTTTCATGGACATCTGGGCGGAGAGACCGCCGCCGAGCAGCAGGGCGGACATGGTCAGCAGTGTTTTTTTCATATTTTTCTCCATATATCTGGTGTAAAATTGCGGTTTGATCTCACCGGAGTTTCAGGACGGCCAATTCGTAGCAGTGGAGATCGGTCTTGACCGTGAGTATATCACCGGAAAAGGTCGTTTCAGCCTCGCGCCAGACACCGTCGGCACCGAGGATCTCCGTTCTGGCAGGTGCCGCGGCGCAGCGGATATCCAGTTTTTTCAGCGGGTCGAAGTTCAGGTTGTAGACGGCCATGATGAGCGAACCGTCGGCTTTGCGGCGGGTCAGCGCCAGGACATCCTGACGATCGAGGACCACCGGAGCGAATTTGCGGCCGCTGAGCCGGTCCAGGATCTTGATCAGCCAGTCTTTGCGCGCTTCGTTATACATATCCCACTGCAGGACTTCCATGTGATAGGCGCAGGAACAGACCAAACCGCCGAGTTTATTGCGGTAAAACACCGTGGCGGGCGCGGTGATCTCGGTCTGGGGCGAGGCTACGGACTGCTTGTAGAAGAAATTCGTCATCGGTTCCGCGGCGGGATCGAGGAGCGTGAAACGCGGCACGCAGGCTTTCCGGGACGAAAGGCGGTAATACTGTCCGTTTTCCGCATCGGTTTCGCCGTTGAAATAAAACTCGGCGAGTTCGGCACGGACCCCGGTCAGACCGTCGAATCCGCGTTTGGAGATCGCGAGAGCGGCCTGTCCGTCGATCAGGACTTTGCCGGAGAGGATGGTGCGCAGTTCGTCATCGGAAAGACGGCTGATGGTCTTTTCGCCGGCAAGCGCGTAAATGGAATCGCTTTTCCGGTCGTAGGAAACCTGGAACGGAACGCCGAAGATGCCGAAGATCACCTGTCCCCAGGATAAAGGTTCCACGAAACGTTCGCCGGTATTGGTGAAATGCCAGTTCGGGAAATTGCGGAGGCCGGGAATGATGACGCCTTCGAGCCTGGAGTCGGCCGCTTCTTCAGCGAGCACCTGATAGAAATGCTGATGCTCCGCGAGGATATCGGTGTAATTGCGCGAGATCGGATAGTTCCAGCGGTGGGCATTGACGAACCAGAGTTTGGCGCCGTTCAGGCCGGACATGATGCTGCTGCAGAGTTTGGCGTGGAAACTGGTGGAGGAACGGCTGTAGAGATTGTGCGGGAAAGTGTCCGCCTCATCGAGCACGACCGGGATATCCGCATAGGCCCACCGGGTGGCCTGCGTATACGTCACCACGCGGGGCAGTTCCTTGGCGCTGGTCTCCAGATAATTGCCGTTGCCGATCCGCATCAGGGGCGGCTGGCCTTTCGCGGCAAATGCTTTCGGAACGCGGCCATGGCAGGGAACTTCCCAGCCCGCCATGCAGGAACCGGACGGAATGGACGGATCGACCGAATCGATCGCCCGGCGGATCAGGGAAGCCACGCCGGTGACCGTATCGTCGCGCAGGCTTTCGAAGGTTTTGAAAATTTTATCGCCGACCTGGCAGCTGCGGACCGCTTCCCGGAGCTGGTCCGGGGTGTAATCGGTACCGGCGCGGCGGTTGAACTCCGCCGTGTGCAGCGGACAGAAACACTCCGCTTTCGGCGAGAAGGCGCGGATATCATCGTCCCCCAGAATGAAAACCGGATTTTCCTTCGCCAGCAGCGTCACGTATTCGGTGATATACGCCTGGAAATCGGGATCCAGCGGACAGAACCGGACCACGTCGCCGTCGATGTTGACCGTGCGGGTCCAGGATTCGATCTTCTTGTCCTGCCGGATCCAATGTCCGAGCACACTCTGGAGCAGGACGCCCAGCCGGACCTTCGAACCGGCCAGTTCGGCTTTCAGTTTCCGGTAGCTTTCCACCAGATACATGGATTTCTCCCGGGCCGGATAACCTTCGGGATGCAGGGTCAGACTGTAAAGCACCGTATCGTTGCCGGTGCGCTGCTGATATTCGATCATATCCCGCGCCAGTTCAGCCTCATTTCCGCCGGAAAACGGCGCGATGTTGAAAAATAGGAATTTTTTATCCATGATCCCTGCTCCTGCCAGTTGTATTTTCAGGTATAAAAATCAGCCTGATATCAGTTTCAAGCCGATGAAAATATAAGTTGCTATCTGATTTTTTGCAAGACGCCAATTTCCGAAAACGCTTTTTTTCCCGGAAAAATATCATTTCAGCTTCGCACACAGATTATATTTTAGTTTTTTGAGCTTGCAATTTCATCATTTCCGTGCATATTTTATTGTGCATTGATAATACCATCGAAAGGCTGAGCGATGAATATCAACAAAATTTCTTTGAGCTGCAGCGTTTTCCGACCCGTCCCGGATGAAAACAGTTACCGGCACTGGCTGGAAACCATTCGGCTGGCCGGATATGAATATGTGGAATTGTCCCGGCGGCACGTGAGCTGTTTTCCCGCTGTGCTGCCGGTGCTGCGGGACTCCGGACTGAAGGTCTGGTCTGTTCACGGAATACTCGACGGCGGGTCCTGTTCCCCGGATGAAACGATCCGGAACAATTCGGTCGAAAAAGCCTGCCTCTGGGCGGAAAAGACGGCTGAATTCGCCCCCTGCCCACTCGTGGAACATTATCTGGACCGGTATAACGATCCGGTCCGCGGCGCCTGTTTCCGGCGCAGCATTGAACAGCTTTATGACCGGGTCTCCAGGCTGGGCTTCATTCTCTGCATCGAAACCGCGCCCTACAAGCCGCTGGATAATCCGCATTATCCGGACAGTGCCGAGATCGCCGCATTTGTCCGCTCATTCGGAAAAGACGATCTGCAGATGACCGTTGACCTCAACCATTCCAATCTGCATGAAGATCTGCCTGACGTGATCCGCAACACGCGGGGACTGGTGAAGAACATCCACGTTTCCGACAATCACGGAGAGAAGGAGGAGCATCTGCCGCCGGGCGAAGGCATCATCGATTTCCGCTCCGCGTTTCAGGCCTTGCGAGCAAACGGCTACACCGGCCCCTGCAACCTGGAATTTCATTTTCCCGGCTGCCAGATCCCTTCCGAGGAAGACCTGCGTCAAGTCCGGATGCAGATGGAAAAACTGCTCTGGAACCGGTAAGCGATCCGTTCGTTTACAGTTTGCCGCCGCGGAGGACATCGGCGGTGCGTCCGGCAAAAACCGCCGCGCCGCGGGCCAGCGAATTATCGTTGTCCAGCCGGATGAAATGCATGGAAAAACCGGACAGCACCGGCGCGAAAACCAGCGATCTCACACGATCTTCCAGCATCGTCTGGAATGCCGTTCCGAGTTCCAGCATCCGCCCGGTGATGATCAGCCGGTCCATCGGATAACTGTTCAGCTGATTGGCGATCGCGATCCCGAGATAATCCGCCGCGGACCGGACCTCGGCCGTCACCGCGGGATGACCGTCCTGAAACATTCGGCACAGCTCCTCGAAACTCAGACCGGATCTCTTCAGTTTCCGCCGGCAGACCGCCAGCAGGGAGCGGATGGAAGCGACGGTTTCGAGACAGCCGCGGTGTCCGCAGCCGCATAAAGCGCCGTTGGGCACGCTGATGCTGTGGCCGAGTTCGCCGCCGTGATTGTTCCGGACGAACAGGAAACGGCCGTTTTCCGCAATCAGGGAACCGATGCCGCTGCCGGACGAGATCAGCATCACCGAACCGGTGTTGAATTCGGGAAACATGCGGGTGATAAACGCCATTTTGGCCACCATGTGGTCGCAGATCGCCACCTTGCAGCCGGCTTCCCGGTCCAGGAACGGACGGAGTTCCACCCCGTTCAAGGCGGGCAGCGCCGCCGCCTTTTCCAGTTTGAGATCCGGTCCGTTGTAGCTGCCGAACACGGCCGCGCCGATGCCGGCAAAATTTTTTTCCGCCTTCTTTCTCAAAACATGGATGGTCTTCGCCGCGGCGGCGAGAAATTGTTTTTGGTCGGGAATTTCATCAAACACGATCTGACTGCGTTCGCGGATTTCGCCGCGCAAGTCGGTTATGACGCCGTTGATCCGTTCGGCTTCCAGCGAGATCCCAATCAGGACCGGACCCTCCGGATTGAATTTCAAAGTCTGCTGCGGACGGCCGTGTTTCTGTTCGATCTTTTCGCCGGGGATCAGGATCCCGCGGCTGATCAGTTCGCGCACAGCCCGGGTTACCGTGGTATTGTCGCATCCGGTCCGCCGGGCGATCTCCGTGCGCGACAGTCCGTCAGATTGCAGCAGGATGTCCAGCACGGTCTGCAGGTTTGTGTTTTTGATGTCGTTCAGTTTTAAGATTTTCTCTTTCATGATAGCGGTAAAATACTCTTTTTTTGGAAAAAATCAATTTTTCTTCGCGTTTTTATTTGACTTTCCGGAAATCCGGTATATTTTTTAGACAAGTGAAAATAAATGCCGTGAAAGGAGCGGTCCAATGAACGAATCGGAATTGAAAAAATGCCATGAACTGGCGCGTAAAGTCAGGCAGCATTGCCTGAAAATGGTGCACAAAGGCAAGAGCGGGCATATCGGCAGCATGCTGTCGATGGCGGACATCCTGCCGGTGCTTTACACACAGATTTTGAACGTGGACCCGAAAGATCCGAAGAAGGCGGACCGGGACCGTTTCATCCTGAGCAAGGGACACGGCGGCGCGGCGTTGCTTTCCGTGCTCGCCGAGCTCGGCTTCTTCCCGCTGGAATGGCTGAATGAATATTACTGCGACAATGGCAAGCTGAGCGGACACATCTCCCACCACATTCCGGGCGTGGAATTCTCCACAGGCTCGCTGGGACACGGTCTGCCCGTGGCCTGCGGCATGGCGATGGCGGCGAAACAGGCCGGCAAAAAACACCGCATCTTCTGCATGTCCAGCGACGGCGACCTGAACGAAGGTTCCACCTGGGAAGCGATCATGCTCGCCGGTCAGCACCACTGGGACAACCTGACCATGCTGGTGGACTACAACCGGCTCCAGGCATTGGGCAAATCCCGCGACATCATCGACCTCGAATCGCTGAAAGCAAAACTGGAACTTTTCGGCTGGGCCGTAAAGGAAGCCGACGGGCACGACCAGAACGCCGTGTATGAATCGCTCCGCGACCTGCCGCTCTGCGACTGCAAACCTTCCGCCGTGATCTATCATACTGTGAAGGGGAAAGGCGTCTCCTTCATGGAAAACGAATACAAATGGCATTACGGCGGCCTGACCGATGAACTGCTGGCGAAAGCCTTGAAAGAAGTGGAGGAAGCGCAATGAGAAAAGCATTCAATAAGGAACTGTTGAAAATCGCGAAGAACGATCCGCGCATCTTCATGATCCTGGCCGATATCGGCTACGGCGAGATCGAAGAATTCGCCGAAACCTTTCCGGACCGGTTCATCAACTGCGGCGTGGCGGAACAGAATATGACCGGCGTGGCCTGCGGCGTGGCCATGGAAGGCAATATCGCCATCACCTATTCCATCGCCAATTTTCCCACCCTGCGCTGCCTCGAACAGGTCCGAAACGACGTCTGCTATCACAATGCCAACGTCAAGATCGTCATCATCGGCGGCGGCATGGCCTACGGCGAACTCGGGATCTCGCATCACTCCACCGAAGACATCGCGATCATGCGCGCGCTGCCGAACATGGTCGTGCTCGCCCCCTGCGACAAAGCGGAAACCATCGGCCTCACCGATGCCATGCTTGCTTACAACGGACCGGTCTATTTCCGCTGCGGCTACAAAGGTGAACCCGATCTGCATGAACAGCCCATCCAGGTGAAGATCGGCGGTTCGGCACAGCTCCGCGACGGCAAGGCTGCCACGGTGTTTTTCGCCGGAACGGTCGGGATCAACGCCAGGAAAGCGGTTGAACAGCTCGCCGCAGAAGGAATCAGCTGCCGTCTGGTAAGCCTGTATTCGGTCAAGCCGATCGACAAGGAAGCGATCCTGAGCGCCGCCAGGGAGACCGGCGGCATTGTCGTGCTGGAAGAACACAACATCTGCGGCGGAGTCGGCAGTGCGGTCGCCGAAGTCCTGATGGATGAAGGCGCTGGCAATGTCCCGTTCAAGCGGCTCGCCATGCCGGACGTGAACGCCACCAAGGTCGGCTGCCAGGCGTGGATGCGCGAACAATACGGACTGGGCGTCTCCGACGTCGTCAATGCGGTCAAACAGATCGTCAAGTAAGGATTTGTCATGGAACGTCTGAAAGGAAAAACGGCAGTCATCACCGGCGGAGCCGGAGGGATCGGGCTGGCGGCGGTCAGGCTTTTCCGTGCATCCGGCGCCGAAGTCATCATTGCCGATATTGACGAACCGGCCGGAGCCAAAGCCGCCGCCGAAACCGGCGCACGCTTTGTGAAGTGCGATGTTTCAAAAAGCGAAGACGTCCGCAAGGTGATCGACGTCTGCGGCGGCAAGCTCGACATCCTTTACAACAATGCCGGGGTTTACTGGAACGGACGCGACGGCAGGATCACCGACATCGACGAAGCCGTCTGGGAAAAAGTGATCGCGATCAATCTGCGGAGCGTGTTCCTCTTCTGCAAATACGCGATCCCGCTGCTGATGAAACAGGGCGGCTCGGTCATCAACACCGCTTCCAGCGCGGGCATGATCGGCATTCCCGACTGCGACGCCTATACGGCGACCAAAGGCGCGATCGTCCAGCTCACGAAATCGATGGCGGCGGAATACGGCCGTTACAACGTCCGGGTGAACTGCATTGCGCCGGCGGCGATCATGACGCCGATGATGCGGCAGAGCAATCCGGAAAATTCGACCTTCGACGAAGAACGTTTTCTGAAACTGCGCACGCCTCTGCGCCGTTACGGAACGCCGGAGGAAATCGCGAAAGTCGCCATGTTCCTCGCCTCGGACGAATCAAGTTATCTCAACGGCGCGATCATCGTCGCCGACGGCGGCATCACGATCAACGGAGATCTCTCCAAAATCGATTGACAGGGATCCGCGGCTGTTTATTTCCGGTTTCCTTGTACGGGATCCAGCACGGGCAGGATCAGTTCCGCCGGATGCGTTTCGTCGTGGAAGATGGTATGGACCGACTTCTCCAGCCGGGTGTCATGCAGGAGCCGGCCGCCGGTATTGGCGTTGCGGTCATACTGCGGGAAATGCTGTCCGCAGATCTCCAGCCGCATGGCATGTCCCGGCAGGAACGTGACGGCAATATGCGACAGATCGATTTCGAACTCATACGGCTTGCCGGGTTCCAATAATTCTTCCCGGTCCAGGCTGTTCCGGAACCGCGCCCGGATCATGCCGGTGGTCAGGAACATCGCACGGCCATCCGGCAGGACATCCGTCAGGGTGGCGAAGAAATCGGTGTCCGGAGTGGAAACCGAGGCGGTGAAACGCAGGCGGACCGCCCCCGCCACGGCCAGCGGACGCCGGAACACGGGCGAGGTGTAGATCAGGACATCGGGCCGTTTCTGCTGCGGCGTCCGATCATAACAGCCCAATAAGGCATGTCCGCCGTTATTGCTCAGGACCGGATCATCCGGGTTGGACACATAAACGTCGGGCTGTTCCCGACCGGGTTTCCGGGCAGTCAGACGGCCGTCGCCGGTCAGCGAATTGGCGTTGCCGTCGCTGTGCAGGAACCAGACGGCGTCCCGGACCTTTTCCGGCGGCCAGCAATCGGCGGTATGCCATTGATTTTCGCCCAGGGAATAATATCTGACTTTCGGCTCGTCCGGCAGCGGGTCCCGGTCCGGATCTTTCAGCAGACCGCCCAGATGTCTCATGGTCCGGTCTTCGACGCCGGTATCGGCATAGTTGCAATGCTCGCCGAACAAATCCGGGTTCAGCAGTCCGCCATGTCCCCACGGGCCGACAGTCAGCCGGGAAAATTTACGTGCGTTTGCGGTTTTCGCGCGGGACTGCATCAGCCGGAAACTTTCGACCGTCTCCGTTTTGAAAAGATCGAACCAGCCGCCGACGATATAAGCCGGGACCCGGCAGGACTTGAAATCTCCGGCAACGATCCCGAGATGCCGGCCGGGCTGTTCCGCCTTTTCCATGAATTTCCGGAACGGAGGGAGTTTTCCGTAGCCGGCGGCCAGATCCGATTCGATCACCGGCAGATGACGGAAGATGCCTTTTTCCTCCAGATTCGGGATGTCGTTCCAGCCGAAGTGACAGCGGTAATGCATAGTAAGCATCCATGACTGGGAGAAGGACAACCGGACTCCGCCGCCTGGGAGCACGGAACCCGTGCAGCTGTAGAGCGGAGCCACCCGGGGCGCCGTTCCGACCAGTTCGGGAAAACCGGACCGGGCCGCGCACCACTGCAGCCAGCCGGGATAACTGGCGCCGGCCATTACGCAGCGGCCGTTGAACCAATCCTGTTTCCTCAGCCAGAGGAACAGATCCTCGACATCCTTTTTTTCACTGTCGCGTTCCGCCGGGTCGAACACGCCCTCGCTCCAAGCGGTGCCGCGGCACGACTGCATGATGGACACCACGCCGTTTTTCAGCGCCCAGCCGTCGGGCGGCTCGATAATGTTCTTATGGCAGTATGGCGACCGACGGAGGATCACGGGCGCCTTTGCCGGCATGTCCACCGGAAAATAAATCACAGTATGGAGTCTGACGCCGTCCCGGCAGGGCAGCATCATGCTCCGGATCGAACAGCTGATGTTGTCCGCCTCCTGCACCGTCGATACATTGTATTGATCTCTTACCTTGCTCATAATCAAAACCTCATTCTCATGAATCAAACCGCGTCCCCGCTCAGGACTCTCCGGTAATATACTTGACCTGGAGCCATTTTTCTACTGCAAAGAATTTTCCTTTCCGTATTTTTGTTCTGTGATCAGATCAGATTGTTCTGCCAGTCTTCCAGTTCGCGGATAGTCTGTTCGTAATTCAGGATCTTCGGCAGATCCTGTTCGGACAACACCCTGGCGATGGTATGCCCCGGCTTCGAATCCGGATACCGCTGCTGGATCTTCTGCGCCAGCTCGATATTCGCCGCCAATTCGGGCAGTTCACGGATCAGTTTCCCGACCGAATTGCGGACCTGCAGTTTGCTTTCCGCATCCCTCAGATCGGCATAGATCCGGATGCCGTCCATCACGTTGTTGAACAGGATCAGACCGCCGTTGCCGTGCGGATAAAGTTCCGTCATCATGCGGTTGAACTGTCCGGCCAGCTCGGTTTCGTGTCCGGCAGGGAAAATATCCGACGTGTCGAAAACCGGCAGGTCGCCGTGGTCGTTCCGGCAGAGTTCGCGGTCTTCGGCTTTCCGCATGTCGGGGATCTTCACCAGCTGACCGTTGAGTTTTTCACTGCGGACCGCCATCAGGCCGGCCATCGTGACATCGCATGCGGCATAAATATTCCATGGAGCGGGTTCGCCGGTCAGGATTTCACGGGCGAAAAAGTAGAGCTCCCAGAAATCGCCGCCGCCGTGTCCGGTTTCCTTCGCAAGTTCGCCGAGTTCGTTCCATTTGGCATCGACAAAAAGATACATGCCGCCCCCTGCCCCGCCGACCCGGATCCGCAGATCGTGGATCTTTTCCGCGCTCGCCCGGGTTCCCCAGATCCGCAGTGAAGCATGGTAATCGCCGGTGGTCGATCCCATCAGGTTGCGGAGCAGACCGCCGTTGCTCATTCTGATCATCGACGGGGCGGCGGTCGGATGCCGTGCACCTTCGACGTATCCGGCCAGAGTCACTTCGTCGCGGACCGCGGAAACCGCTTCCGGACGCAGTCCGGTGATATACATGGCCGGGCCGAGCGAATGGGTGCAGTAATAGTGGTAATTCAGGATCGAACGCCAGCGGTGAACCGCATAACCCGGCTCGATCGGAAGCACTTTCGGATAGGTGTTGTATCCGTAGGACAATGCACGGTATTCGTGCAGATATTCGAATTCGCCATACTGGAATTCGCCGAAAAATCCCTCGCTCCACAGTTTCTGCAGATACATGTTTTCCCGCGTGAACGGATAATTTTCCAGCAGGTTGTAGACCTTGCCGCTTTTTTCCACCGCTTCGACCAGACGGACCGCATCGGCAGGGGTCTGGAAGGCGGTGACTTCGCACATCACATGCCGTCCCGATTCCAATACCCGGATCACATGATCGGCATGATCCGGCAGATAAGTCGCCACGAGGACGGCATCCATATCACAGGACAGGAATTCCTTTTCATCCGCGGTGCAGAAGGCCATCGGCGCGATTTTCTGAAAACGTTCCCTGATCTCCGGATGGATGTCGCAGCCCGCGACCACATCGATATTCAGGAAGGCGGCGGATTTGACGAAATTCGCGCCCCGTCCCAGTCCCCAGATCCCCAGTTTGATGCGTTTGTCCGTGTCAAAAATCTTTTTCATGATGCAGTTCCTTTCCTTGCCGTTTTTTTTGACAATACTATAACGGCATAATTACAGATTTGCAAATTCAAAAAATGATGATATATTTATATAAAACGGATAATTAATTACAAAAATCGGACTTTTATGGATATTGAACTGATTTACGCCCGGCGCTTCACTTACGAGCAATGTTCCAGGCAGATCACCCATGCATGTTTTCTTTCGCTGGTGGTGTCAGGACAGATTTACAGCCATGTGTATGCTCCGAACGGGAAAAAATATCTGGACAGCGGCAACCGGTCGCTCCGGCTGATCCCGCAGGGCTTCAAGATCGACTTTTCCTACGGCGCCGGCCGGGAAAACATCGTGGCGGTCTGCAACATTCCCGGACTGCATTACGACGAAACTGCCGACCGTCTGCTCCTGTACAGTCACGGCACGGAGATATCTTTGGAACGCAGCCTCGGTCTGACCTGGGAACAGACGGTCCATTTCCGCAAAATATTCGACCGGATCATTGATCTGAACCAGTCGCAGCTGCCGTCGAATGTTTTTGCGGCGGAACAGCTGACGGGAGCGGTAATTGCCGAACTGGCGGTCCATGAAAACAATGTCCAGAAGGAAAACCGCAAGTTTCCAGATCTGGCGGACCGGCTCAAGCAGCTGCTGGACGAGGATCACGGGATGCGTCTTACGCTGGGGGAACATTGCCGGGACCTCGGCTATTGCCCGGAATACGCCCGGCGGTGTTTCCGGCGCAAATTTTCCATCGATCCGAAGGAATACCGGCAGCGCCGCCGGCTGGAATACATTTTCCAGCTGATGAACCGGCATTGCTACACGTCCAAGGAAATCGCCGACCTGGCCGGGATGAAGACCGTGAACCATCTTCACAGTTTCATCCGGCAGCGCTGCGGCATGACCCCGCGTGAACTGGCAGGAAAATTCCCCGTCTGATCCGCTTACTGCGCGGTGAAGTGGACCGTGAATCTTTTGCTGCCGCAGGTGAAAATGACATCCGTCCGGCCGGGACGCATGGCTTTCAGTTCGATTTCCGCTTTGTCGCGGCGGAGCGGCCAGACACCGTCCTGATCGTGTTCGAGCTTGACCCGGCAGACGCTCGGATCATAGCTGAACACTTTCCAATAGTATCCGCTGGAAGGAACTTCACCGAGTTCGAAATCTATATCCGACCCCACCGGGAGGATGGTTTCGTAATGTTCATCCTGACCCAGGAAAGTATAGGAGAAATATCTGTCATTCTGAAGCAGTCTGGTTCCCGGAGGCGGCGCGGCTGCCGGAGCCGGTGCGGGTGCAGGTGCGGCAACTGCGGGCTGAGCGGCCGGTGCAGGCGCGGCAACTGCGGGCTGAGCGGCCGGAGCAGGAGCGGCAACTGCGGCAGGAGCAGGCGCGGCTATGGTTCCGGGAGCAGCCGGTGCAGGCGCGGCGATCGTTCCGGGAGCTGGTGCGGGCTGGGCCGCGGCAATGACCGGACCGGAAATATCGGCATCGACATCGCGGAACCTTGCCGTGGAACCTGGACCAGCGGTCAGACGGATGCGGATGTATCTGGCCGGAACGTTCAGCGGGAAATACCATTTGTATTTCTGATCGTAAGCGCTCAGCTGAACGGCCTGCCGGTTGGCGGAAATCACTCTCGTCCGGGTATCGTCCAAGGTCTCATATCCGGCCATCGCCGTTCCGGCGCCGGACACTTTCAACTCCAGCTTGAGCGTGCTTCCGGACAGCTGATAAGGATCGGAAACGGCCGACTGTTCCCGGTTCGGAACAGCCTGGAGTTCAAGACAGAAATCATCGCGGTCCGCCGTCGGCAGGATCCTCGCTCCGCCGCCGTCCGCTGTCAGCGTCCATCCCGGCGCGGGGGAATATCCCGACGGACTGCCGCGGAAATCCCCGTTGATCGGCAGATCGATATCGTGGTCCGCAACGGCGGGGACCGTTCCCAGCACCGTCAGCATTGCCGCCGCCAGGGAAACTTTCAAAAGATTTCTTTTCATAATCAACCTCCTTAAAGTTGTTCAAAAAATGCTTTGGGTTTAATATACCCCCAAATGATGCCGTTTTCAAACGGTTCCGGGTCATTCCGCCGAAGATTTCACCTTTCCGGATGCGAGATCACAGCGCATGATGTAATCATCCTTGAAAAAGCCGTGCCCGACCTCTTCCTTTTCGCTGCGCCAGCGGTAAAAACCGACCCGGCAGTAAGCATTCTGCGCCCGGAGATTCCTTTTGTGCACGTTCAGCGAGATATAGGAAGCTCCGGCCTGTTTCGCCTTTTCGATAACGAAGCGCAGCCCCATATTCCCGATCGAACGCCCATGCCAGGCAAAATCCAGATACAGCTTTTCCAGCCGCATGAACTTGCCGCCGTCCTCTTCCTTCAGATGCCAGCTGATGTAGCCGATGGGAGTTTCCGCATCGTAGATGAGGGCAAATTTCATTCCTTCGGAGAATTCTTTCCGCAGAACCGCCTGGTCATACATCAGTCCCATCATATAGGGCGTCTGCTCGGGCGGGATCAGGTCCCGGTAGGTATCCGGAAAAATTTTCCACGCCAGGGATTCAATGGTTTTCAGCTGCCCGGCATCGGTAATTTCGCGGATCGAAATTTTTGCATTGTCCGGTTTCATGGTTCATTTCTCCTGCAGACGTTTTTTCGGTGCCGAGTTTTTTTTCCGGATCCTGACCTGATCACCGTAGATCGTTTTCCAGTCATCGCGCATGGAAACGGGGATCCAGCCGTATTTTTTGCAGTCGCGGCGCATCTGGTCAGCCTTCTTCAGGTTGCCGTATTCGCGTTCCAGGTCATCGCAGAGGAGCATGAACCCGAGCGCACGGTATTGGTTGCCGTTGATCGTGTAATTGAGCATGCTCGCATCGCTCATCGTATTGCCGAACGCCAGCACCGGCTGAACGCCGATCTCGCGCACGATCACGGAAACCTTGTTCATCTGCAGGTCCTTGACCAGATTTTTCCCGCCCAGCACCAGCTTGTCTCCCCGGGTGTAAATGTAATCCAGGGCATCACGGTTCCCCTGTCTGTCGGATACGATCGTGCTGTCGGAACCGATGATCTGATGGGGCGGCAGGCGCAGGATCTCCGTCAGCGGACGCACGGTCAGCCGGTCGGTTCCGCTGATGACATACACCGTAAAACCGTTTTTCCGCAGATAATCCACGATCTCGATCATCGGCAGATAAAACGCGTCTCCCCGTTTCAGATTGGTGAATCCCGGCTGGTCTTCCTGCATGAATCTGCGGACGAAAGCGTCGAATTCGGCCAGCGTCATGCCGCGGTAAGCCTCCGACACCATCCGCTCCCGGTTCTTGTCCAGTTTCGGAAATTTCCCCTTGCGCGATGCTTTCGCGGCGGCGGCCTGCTCGGCGGTCGCACGGTATTTCGGATCTTCCAGCACCCGGTGTTCGAACAGGAGCCAGTCGAAATAGGTCGGATCCGTTTCCAGGAAAAGCGTGCCGTCCAGGTCAAAGACTGCGATCCGTCTTTCAACTGGGATATAATCGGCGGAACCCCGGTCGGTGACCGCGTTCACATATTCGACCAGGGCCACCCTGGCCGGCGCTTTCTCCTGCCACAGCGACAGCGGCGCCGAAGCGCACCCCGTTACGACTATCGCAAACAGAACGCAGATCACGATCCGGCAGCAATGGATTTTCATTTTGTCTCCTTTTTCAACGATATTTTTGACATCCGTTTCAGCTGATTCAGCAAAACGCATGAAATATATACCGCGCGGGCAAAAAATCAAACAGACTGCATCGCAATAACACCGGAAAACGCGAAATATCTCTGCGGCGTCTCATCTTTTCTCTCGGGACATGCCTTCTGTTTACGCGCCATTGTCCGTCCCGTCCGTAATGTCCGTCAGGTCCGTAAATCGCGGAATCCGAGTTGAAAAAAGGAATGCCGGCAAAACTTTCCGGTCCGGTTTATTCCGTTTCCGTCACGATCATGCAGTATCCGCTCATTTCCGGTACCGTGAAATGGACGTAACCATCCGCAGTCTCGAACGGCAGTTCCATCCGGTCGGGCGCCAGGAAGACGCGCTTCACCGCAGCTCCGTCCAGACGCAGGGAAATTTCCACCTCTTTCGCCGGGATCTCTTCCTCGATCAGCAGCGTTTTGCCGCGCAGTTCCGGCACATAGTTCAGCAGATGCACGATCCGCTGTTTCCCGTTTTGCGTCACCAGCGCGCGGGCAAACGAAGGCAGATTCTTCCCCGTTTTCAGCAGCGGCGTCCCGAAGACATGCCGCAGCATGATCTCCAGAACTTTCCGCAGGTCCGGCGAGGCATGTTCGTAATAGCTGTTGCACAGCGGATACGCACAATAGGCACACTGTCCGTTCAGGATCAGGAACGGCAGATCGGTGAGCCGGTCCGGCGGCGTGTAGTAGTAAGAATACAGGCCGTCCCAATGCCGGTTGTAATACGGAGCGACGATTTTTCCGGCGACTTTTGCATGATCCAGTGCACGCACCCGGAGACCCTTGGAATAAGTCGCCAGCGGCATTGCCGGAACTTCGTCCGCATAATCCCCAATCAGGCGGAAATACGCCGGATCGTAGTCGCAGGGGCCCAGGTATTCCGCGCCCCAGACTTTGCCAAAATGGAATTGTTTTTCCGCGGGATCCAGGCCGGATTTTCCGGTGGCGATCAGTTTCTTCCCGGCTTGCAGATGCGTTTCCGCTTTCGCGGCCAGAACATCGTCCAGCAGAATGTCGTCCGGCAGGATCAGGATCTTATACTTGCTCCAGTCGCTGTCCCGGTCGATGAACTCGAACTGCATTTTGAGTTCGGAAAGCATCCGGGTGGCGCCGATCAGCGCATGCGACCCGGTCAAAGCACCGGAAAACACCACGCCGATGTCGACCAGATTTTCCGCGCCGTCGAACCATTCGTCATAACGCCGGATCTTCCGGTATATGCTGCCGATGCGCTCGAACACGCATTCATTCAGGTCGCCGCGCGGATGCAGATGGTCGCCGATATTCGGCCTCATTCCGTTCGCCAGACCGAAAAAAAGATCATATTCCACCGCGGTCTGCGGCCTCAAACTGCCGAAATCCCCCCAGTTGTTGAAACGGCCCGTCATATTGAGCACGGGTCCGTCCGTCAGCGTCCGGTAATAACGCGAGGTCAGCGGCAGGTAATCATATCCCCACGAGGGATTGGTCGGCAGACATTCGCATTCCAGATACGAGCCGATCCGGGCATTGTCTTTGGCGGAGATGCCGAGGAAATAGGTCAGCAGACCGTTTTTCTTCGGTTGGACCAGTTCGGAAATGTCGGTCGCCATCCGGAGCGAGGTCTGACGCGCGAACTTCATCGCATCAGCCTCGCAGTTCGGATCCAGCCCCTGCTCCCGCATCATTGCAGTGCACACGGGACAGACGCACGGGAACACGTTGAAGCTGTCGAACAGGAAACCCGCCACCGGATAACGGTCCCTCACCTCGCGGATCAGCCCCAGCAGATGGTCGTGCCAGGGGGAATTCATGCACATGGTGCGCATGTAAGGCGTGACCCAGCCGAGGTCGTAAATCTCGGGATGGAGCGCCTCGCCGTGCATTCCGATCCGGGACCATTCCGGATGCCGGATCGCGTCCTCGTTGGACAGGCCGCAGTTGAAATAAGCGGAGACCTGAATGCCGCGCCGGTTGCAGGCGCTCACGACTTCGCCGAACAGATCGCGTCCTTCCGGCAGGGAAGGATGCCGGATGCCGGTTTTCGTGTCGAAGTAACAGAATCCCTGATTGCATTTGGCATGGAAGCCAACCAGGTCGACTCCGGCGTTTTGAAGTTGTTCGGCGAATTTCTCCACATCGAAAGCATGGCCCACATCGGGACATGCCTGCATCGTGTGGAGATCGAAAAACATCGAATACTTCGGGTGATACATTTTTGATCCTTATTTCATTTTTCCCTTAATCTGAATTCCGATGAGGATATAATGATTTCCTTTGATCGATCCCGTTTTCAATGATTCCAAACCGATCTTCTTATTGCTGTTCAAATCGGTCAGGACAATATTTTCAGGATCCAATCCGAGTTTCCGCCAGTTGATTTTCAGAGCCATTTTTCCTGAAGTCCGCCTGGAATCAGCCACAGCCAAAACCACCTGATAAGGCGACGGTTTTTTCCACGAATACCAGGAACAATATATTCCGGGCGTATCCGAGGTGACCGCCGGATCGATCCAATACGGATGAAATGCCGCAGACGGCAAATCGATTTCCTTTTTGATCTTCCGGTATTGTTCAACTGCGCCATTTCCCCAAGTTCCGGGAACGATACCCACGTTATGGAGCATGGCTGGCGCGATCGCCCGAATGCCGTATTCGCGGCTCATAATGGCTTTCCGCTGTTTCGCCAATGCAGGGATCAGATCCACTACACGGTTCAGCTGGATGATCTCATAAATCCCGGCCCCGCGGATCTCCGCGTTGTACGCGCACTGGTATTCCTCCAGGGGGATGCCTTCGAAATAGAAATAACCGGGATTTTCCGCACAACCTTGAAAATACCGTTCGCCGGGGATCCACGAATCGCTGAAATCATGCACGAACGGATAGAAGAAATTATGCGCATGATTCGTCAGGTTCATGCCATATTTTTTGTGCATCTTGTAAACCGCCATCAGATAGCGGCGCTGTCCCAGGGCAATGGAGCGGCGGCTCATTTTACCGAACGCATCGACCCGTCCGCAGCCATGCAGCGGATTGGTGCAGCTTGCAGTATGGCAGATATCATAATAGATACCGCCGAGATCAGGATGATTTTTCAAAAACCTAGCAGTGCGCATCAGATAGAGTTCCCTGGCGGGCGTATGCGGACAGAACGGAACCAGCGAAATCGGTTTCCCGTCAGGATCCTTGAAACTGTTCCAGATCGTGGCCGGAGTCAGGGTCCATTCCTGTTCCACGAATGGAAATTCCTTTTCGCAGGAGGCCATATGGACCGGCATGGTATAAATGCAGAGACCGGCGCCGCGGTTTTTCTTAAGCTTCCTGATGAAATCGGACATGGCCGCATCATTCACAGGCTGCATGGTGGTCAGCAGACGGATCGCGCTCGGGGCTTTGGGGTTGAGGCCGTATTCATAATTCACGTGATGATTGGTCCCGTAATGACCGAATCCGGTATTCAAAGCCAGCCAACGACTCGGAGGACGTTTCGGCGGAGTCGCCTGAAACATCATGGTGTAGGCTGCAGCACGCTTCAATTCCGCCGGGATCGTGATCATATTCACCTGCACGGAGACCGCTTCGCCGGTCTTCTTCAGAACCACCTGTTTTTCATCAGGTTTGTTGACAAAATTCGCATTGGATTCGCACCACCATGCCAGACCGTTTTCGAATCCGCTCAGCCAGATCAATGCACTGTTTTCATCTGGCGTGTAACGCAGGCGCATTACGTCAGACTTCCAGACCTGGTAATAGGGAGTCATCAAATACTTTGCCGCAGACGCGGGCACACTCCAATTCAAGCTGAAACTCTTGATCTTCAGAGGGGTTCCAGGATTCAGTTCGAAGGTCCAGGCATACATGCCGTCAAACCAGAGTTCGCCCCGGAATTCCAATCGCGCACCATCGAATTCACTCCGGGCGGTAACTAACGCATGATCATTGTGGTGCTGCGTGATCTTCAGATCTTTCCATACCAGTTTCCGACCGTTCAGCAGCAGATACGGCTCCCCTGCCAAAACCGATTGCCCGCGGGAGGTGATCGACGCAGGGAACGGTGATTTTCCAAAGGTATAGACCCGATCCAGTATCCGAATGGTCTTTCCAACTGCTTTGACCGGAATCCACGGCTGAGGAACACTGTGATCTACAGTGCTGACTGCCTGAATTTTCTTCAGATCCGGAATAAAAATCTGCTGGGCTGCTGAATACGGAGTATGGTCAGCGGTCGCCTTGATCGTGTAATATTTACCGCTCTGCATCGTTTCGGGAAACGGCAGAACGGCCTTCGCACGGTGATTTTTCACCTGAAATGCCGTTTGGGTCAACACCTTCCCGGACGGATCCGACAGCTGTGCAGTTCCCGACTTGCAATCCGGCAGAAATACGTTCAGATCCAGCTGAAAATACTTCTTCGACGGGAATGAGGTCAGATTGAACGACAAGGTATCTTTCACCAGGAGGGGAAATTCCAACACAAAAGCGGGGTTTCCTTCGTCATCCTGCGCGGTGATTTTCAGAATCTGCCGACCGGAAGGAATTCTGGTCTGGAACGGAGGATTTTTCGACTCATAAACGGTTTTACCGCGGTCATCCCGGATCTGCAATGATTTGATGAGTTTCTTCTTCGCCGCGAGATCCAGATCGAGATTGCCGCTCTCCAGCGGCTGTCTGGAAATCCAGCGGACGCCGGAAGCCGAATCGCCGAAATAAAGTGTCCCGGCCAACTGTTTGTCCGAATACTGTTTGAACTGCGGCAGCCAGATCCAGGAATGGAATACCGCCTCGCCGCTGAAAAAACCGGTATAACCGAAATTGACCTTGAGCGGTTTGCCCTGATACCCCAGATCTTTCAGGGGAATGACCGCTTCCATGCTCCAGAAATCCCGTCCGCGGAAAGCGCCCGCCCTGATCCCGGAATTCCATTCGGCCTTCCCTTCCAGGGAATCGTAGATCGCGCCGGAAGCGGAGATGATGAACTGCCGGGATTTTCCGTCCGCACCGTGGACATGAATTTCCATGCCGTCATCCAGCCACAATTCGCCGTCGCGTCCGGTCCGGCCGAACCGGGCTGCAGGACGATTGGCCCGCGCCCCGATTTGAAGCGAATCCTGCGTATAGGACAACCGGAATTCGGCACTGGAGTTCGGCGCGTTCTTCAGCTTCTTCGGCTGATTGATGACCGGGATCAGGGAATATTCTCCCCATTCGGCATCCTTCAGCACCCCATCCGGCCGGATCGGTTTTACCGCCAGCGGGATCCGAACGGACGGCGGAGTCAGCGCCTTGATCCGCTGTACCGGCGGAATCACCTTTTCATAAGCGGCGAGAATTTCCGAATCCGACAGCACGCGGTCATAGATCTTGACCTCGTCATACGCAGTCCGTTCATTCGGCAGAGTTCCCCAATAAGCGAATTCATCCAGTGTGATTGCTCCCCGGCTGAAGGGTTTCGGCATTTTGAAATCCGCACCCAGTTTCCGCGTCATGCGTTTTTCACGGGAACGGCCATCCACATAAAGTTTCATGTGCGAACTGTCCCAGACGGCATCCAGTTTATGCCAGACCCCCGGTTTCCAGTCGGTTATGTTCCGGGTGACACCGTAGGTCTTTTTACCGATCTGGATATAAAAGCAGACCTGCCGATTTTCCCGCAGTTTGTAAATCAGGAAAGTAAAACCCGGTTCCCGGATCTGAAAGAAAACTTTATAGCTTTTGGTATCGGGCTGCCAGTTCTCCGGCTTGACCCACAATGAAACCGTCCCGCAGGCAGGATTGAAATTGTCCTTCAGGGCATAGACCACCCGTTCAGTACGGTTTTCCAGCACCACGGCATTGCGGGAACCGGCGCCATTGGACATCCTCAGCTGCAGGTCGGGAGCTATCCCGCCGGCTTTCTTTTCGCCCCGGGCAAAGGAGGCATGAGTCAGATACGAATCAAAATCAGCATGGAACAGCAAACCTTCTTCAACTCCGTATCCTGCTAAACAGAATGAAAACAGCAGAAGCAGCCAAGTTTTTTTCATTTCCGGAAACCTCCTGTCACTCAGCAGGATTGAAATATTTTTTTTCCAGTTTTCCCGTGTAGTCCGGATCGCCGAACCGATAGTGCGGCTTGGCTTCCGCGGAAACATGTCCATCCGCCCAGAGTATATTGCTCTGATTGGTAAAATTCTGGAGTGACGGGACGTTGCTGCCATGCGGAGTAGCCAAATTGTAAATATAACTGTCTTTCGGATAACGATACGGGCAGATATGATAATACCCCGATCTTTTTCTGGAAACGACCTGGGTTCCCTCGGACATCATGATCTTCGACGACGCTTTCCGTATCCGGGTCATTTTGAACAGCGGGTAAGCTTTGTTTTCATTCGGGGAATAACCGCCGAAATACAGTCCGTTGTATCCGTAGTTCAAATAAATGGAACAATTTCCGCCGACCGCAGAATTCTCATCATGAAAGCCTCCGGTCGTTTTCGCCATCGAGTAGAGATGTACGGTGTACGGACGGGCCGTCGGACACACAAAGGTTTTTCCCTTGCACTGATAATAACGGTAAAGCAGATTGATCCACGTGGTAGTGGGGGCATCGGCGATATCATTGGTAAATGTCGACTTGGCCAAAGGAACGGCAAATTCATTGAAATCACCTGTGTACTGGGCGATCCCCAGGCCGATCTGTTTCTCGTTGCTCAAGCACGAATTGCTGCGGGCCTTTTCCCGGGCAGCATTCAACGCCGGCAGCAGCATTCCCGCCAGAATCGCGATGATCGCGATCACCACGAGGAGCTCTATCAAAGTAAAGCTGCCCCGATTCAAATTCGTTTTCAATTCTTTTTTCATATTCCCTCCTTTTCATTGTTTTAAGTTCCTGTTTCAACTCAGAAAAACTTCGGCCATCTTTTTTTCAGCCGTCTCCTTTCCAGATCCGATGGCGCTGCAGGTTAAAGTTTAAATGGTGATTTTTTGTCCAGTTCCTGTATTTCCTGCTCAGTCAGAGGTCGGTCGAAGGCCATGAACAAAGCAACTTCACCGTCAAGGTGCCAGTTCCAGCCGAATCCCCGCCCGAACGTAACATCCTGTCCGGTCTGATAATAATCCAGTTTTTTGAAAACCCGTTTCACCGGTTTCGAGCCGGAGGCATAAAGCGTCACATGATAATCGCCGTCCTTCACCTGAACAGAAACCGCATAGGAGGTCCAGGTGCCGCGCCGAACCTTAGGCAGCATAAGATACGCCCCGAATTTTTTCTTCTGCTGCGTCCCCATATTGAAATACAGATGGTCCTTCTGATAGATCCCGAACAGGAATTCATCGGGTTTGAAAAACATCATGCCGAAATCTTCTTTGTCACTGATATTCGCCACGGCGTAAAGCGTACCCCCGTTTTTCAGTGTAAAGGCTCCGCTCCCCGGAATCGTTAAAAATGAGTTCTTTCCGTTCAGTTTCAGCGCGGAAGGCTTTCCCGCCAGCATGGTGCTTTCACCCTCCAGGACCGGCAGCGAAAATTTGCTTTTCAACACTGGCACATCCCCCGTATAATCGCAATACAGCAAGGGTTCAGCTGCGGAAAGAACGATTCCAGCCAGAACGGCTGCGGCACTTAAGATTTTTTTCATGATCCAGCTCCTTTTTTACGGGATCTTCCATCCGGCAAAGTTGCAGCAGCCGACTTTTCCAAAACGGAAAACCAGGTTGCATTTCCCTGTCAGCGGACGGTTGATCTTCATTTCTATATCCTTGAATTGAGAGAACGATCCGGTCGGCGGCATCACCAGCTCCGCGATTACTTCCTGAGCGGGATCCTGATTCGGTCCGGTCAGCAGTTCGATCCTGCCGCCCGCCAGCGCATCGGAAACCGCGGCCCGCAGGATGATCTTCCGCACTTCCCGGCTGCCGAAATCCACCGTTCCGTAGGAGATCATCGAACCCTGGGAAAGATTTCCGAAATAATCCCCGCTTCCGTATTTGGAACAGTTATAATAACCGGACACCGCCGCAGGTCCGTTCCAGACACCGGGTTCCGGCCTGATCGTGCGGTGCGCCTGGAACTTGATCACCTTATCCAGCGGCAGACCGGCATCGAAACCGGCGATCCGCTTCAGGGTTTTCTGCAGTCGTTCAGCCTCGGATGCCGGACCGCGGACCGCCACGGCACTGTGATAGGCCGGAAGTTCGATCACGCCCCGGAACGGCGTCGGGCCGGCCGCCCCTTCGAGGCAGAGATGATCCGCCGGAATCCGGGGAACACAGCGCTGGGCATCGTTCGAGGTGTTGACGAAAATAAAGATGTCGCAGCCGTTCAGCCGATAGGAATTGGAAACGATTTTCGGCAGGGTCACGGCCTCGGTCTGCGGCAACGACGTTCCCCATTGCGTGGTCATCATTTCCGGCGGTTCTGCAAACACGATCGGCGGCAGCATATCGCCGTTGTTGAAATAATCGTTCAGCGCCATTCGCAGATGGGCCATTTTTTTCAGGAACAGCCGTTTCATGTCGGCTTTACCCAGTTCGCCCGGATAAAAGCGGCCCAGCTTTATCCCGTTCACCAGCGAATTGCCCATCTTGACAAAGTTGGAAGCATAATCGCCGTGGCTGTGGGAATCGTAATTCAGGCTGGTATACTGAATCCGTCCGCCGTAAACCGCCTGAAACGCCGGGATCTGCCCGTTGAAGGTCCAGCGCCACACATGCCCGCCGTCGAACAGGTCGATCCACGGTTCGGAAACCTCTTCGGACTGATGCGGCACGCCGGGAGTCTTTTCCCGGATCTTCCGGTACAGCGGCCGGTATCCCTGCGTCAGCCAGGCTTTCGGATCGTTCAGCGCATGGCCGTGATGCGGATCGAAACAGCAGTATCCCTGCACCGTCATCACTTCGTCATGGTAGATCGCCGGACTGAATTCCGCTACGGACAAGGTCAGATCGAGCAGTTCTTTCTTCCAGCCCCCAGCATTCGGACACATCACGCCGTATTGCGTTTTGTTGGCATAATTTTCCATGGGGATCCGGCCGTTTTCGAGCTTGACGGCGAATTTTTTACCGTGCGAGCTCCAGCGGACATCCGATTTCCGGTCCGGGCCGTCCATGGTATCCCAGAGCAGCGAATCGATATAGGTATCCGCGTAGCATTGAGCCCGCCGCATGTCGCTGAACAGTTTCCGGATGTAAGGCCGCGGCCGGAATACCGGCCAGCTGCCGAACGCCGGATCATTCCAGCCGTAATTGGCGGAAAGGATGGGCACTTCAAGATATTTTCTCAGATACATAAGCTGGGAATAAGCCGTTTTGGCGAGGTCTTCCCGCGGCAGCAGCAGGGAGATGCACACGGGGACATTCCGGAACCATTCCGGAGTGGCCTTTTTCGGGAGACCGGGAATTTTCCATGCCGGACAACGCACAGCCCACTCTTTGTGGATCATGCAGGCTTCGAACCAGCCGCCGGGAAACACCTGAAAAACCACCCGGCCCGGGCTCGCATAATGATTGCCGCCCCGGATCTTATCCAGCGGGATCGCCGCATTCTGGTTCCAGGCCAGTTCGATGCCGCCGCGCTTGCCCGCCGCCTGGTAATCCTTGATCGTGCCGTCCGGATCCTGCCAGCCGAGAAACACCCCGCGTCCATCCCCGTAATAGGCGGAAAACTGCATCGTCATGGAATTGCCCGGATAACGGCCGAACTGTCCGTATTTGAAACTGTTTCGGGTCGGATCGGGAATCAGCGCACCGCACTGATAGGGATAAAACATGGCGTCATCCTGTCCCAGCCGGGGGGTCCGGACCGATGGGAATACCACATTTTTCAGCAGGAAATCCGGAGTCCGGTTTTCCACTTTCAGATCGGCACTGATCCGGTTGTCTCCGATGGTATAATTGACTGTGACCGCGGCCTGCACCGGCTGTTTGATCTCCCAGACGGCGGAAAAACGGTCCGCAGCCCGGACTTCGGTTCGGTAATGCTGTTCCGAGGATCCCGTATCGATCTTCTGTCCTTTCGTGATCCCGCTCAGCTGCCAGGAAAACATCCGGTTTTCCAGCACCGCTTTCCGGCTGATCCGGTCATACATGCCCAGCAGCGGTTCGCCCTCTCCGTTCCGGAGATCGAACAACACCAGGATCTCCGGTTTTACCACCAGCCGGACCCCCTCGCGATCGCCTTTTACAGACTTGATAAAGGTCTGATCGTCCGGGGCGGCCAGCGCGGAAACCAGTTCCGCAGCGATCCGGCTGCCCCGTTCCGGCGACAGCCGATGGAGAGACTTCAGCATCCATTTGCCCGCCGGCGAAACAGCCTGATATTTCTGAAGCGCCGGGTTGATTTTCTCCGCGGAATTCATTTTGACCAGTTTGCTGTGGTCGGCCATTTCCGCGATCTCATTTTCGCTCCAGACTCTTTTCTCCGCCCGGATCTCTCCGATCTGACCGTCCATCATCCAGACACTGCCCCAACCCCGGCCGATTTCCAGCGGGAGTTTCGTCGTTGCCGGTTCGATCCCCTGGTGTTTCATCCGGCTGACCCGGGTCCCGTTGATATAAAGAGTCGTAATATAGCCGATATCGCCCTGTCCCCGATTGTCATAATGTTCGAATGTTGCCGCCAGATGGAGCCAGGTGCCCGCCTCGGGGTAATTCCGGACAAACATGGAGCCGTTGTATTTGTTGGTCTGTCGATCTTTGATATTGGTGTAGAAGCCGTTCTGACCGTAGCGGCCGACGATGAACGGCACCCCGCCTTTGGAAAACACCATGTCAAAGCCCGCCGGAGAGTTCAATTCTCTGGCTGCCGACTTGAATTTCACCGCACAGGCCAGCGACAGTCCCTGCCGGTCGATATTCCAGTCTTCCGTTCCAGACAGTTCGACGTAACCCGTTTTCCCGTCCAGGGTGATCACGTTCCTTTCCAGTGCGGCGCCCCCTTTCAGAATCAGTGAGCTGCCGGAAAACTCTTTGGCCGCCGCTGCAAAAAAACAGCAGCCCGCAACGAGAACAGCGTAAATAAATTTCATGGTCTCTCTTCCTTTCCGTAAACTGACTCGCGCCGTATAAAAACAGTTGGAATCAGACAGCCCGATGAAAGGGCCGAAGTTTTCTTTTCTATGACATCGACCAGCCAGTTGACCGTGCGGCTGCCCATTTTCTCGAAATCCTGCGCGATGGTGCTCAGCGGAGGATTGAAGTTATCCGAGATCACCGAATTGCCGAAACCCACCAGCGAAAACGTTCCGGGAATCGAACCGCCTTTCATCTGCACGGCACGGCCCAAAGCGGCTGCCAGCTGGTCCGATTCGCAGATCACGGCATCCGCCTTGCCTTGCAGCTGCGGCAGGAGCCGCTCCGCCAGATACGCCATGTCATCCATTTTTCCCGGTTTGGAAAGACGCAGGACAAGCGGCGTCTCTTCCGTAAGATATTTTTTCATGCCGTCCAGATAACCCGTCTCGCGATTGATCTGAAACTCCTTCATTGAGCTTGTGCCGATACCGGCGAAAACGATCTTGCGGTGTCCGCTTTCAGCCAGGAGGCGGACGGCGTTTTCGATCCCCGTCCGGTCATCGGTGGTGACGCCGATGCCGCCTGGATTGCTCAGGTTGACCGTGCCCCAGGGGATATGGTTTTTATCCAGAATGCCGGTGATGTCCTGGATCACTTTCAAATCAGCCACGTGGAAAATCACTCCGGCAGCACGCCAGCCGAGGATTTTGCGGATGATCTCCGCATCGGTGTTTTTTTTCAGTCTGTGGACCGTGACGGTATAACCCCGTTCGCTGGCGGCATCCAATACTCCGTTCTGGATTCGTCCGGTATATTCGACCGAACCCATGTCTGCGGTCACGAACGCCAGCACCTGGCTGTGCTTTTTGCCGATGGACGCGGCCAGTTCGTTTCGGCAGTAACCGATCTCGCGTGCCACCCGCAGGATCTGGTCGCGTGTGGATGCGGCGATCCCCAGTTCCTTGTCCCGCCCGTTCAGCACGAGCGACACCACCGAACGGCTGATCCCGCATTCCATGGCTATATCGGTCATCGTAGGCATAGAACAATCATCTCCTAACACGTGTTAGGAATAATGTATAACCGAAAAGCACGTTTGTCAAATGAAAACCGGAAAAAGATCGTGATTTTTAAAAATCAGGGGGATCGGCCGCAGCTGCCGATGAATAATTTCAATTATCCCTTGCGGCAAAGCCGATACTGATCACTGGTTTCTGATCACTGGCAGCTCCCGGCATGGTATGGCCGAATGATCTCAGGGAGCATCCGCCAAGCTGTTTTCGCCCGGCGGTATTCATCGACGAGACCTTTGTTGTTGTAGCTGCGGGGCCGTCCGGTCCGGTAGGCGGTATCAGTATAGGTGTTCGCATTGCAGAACATCCAGATCATGAAACCGCTCCAGGCGGGATTGCCCAGCACGGATTTGATGACCGTGGAAATGAATTCCGCCTGATAATCTTCCGACCAGGGGACATAAGGCGCTTCGCTGCGGCAGCCGCAGATGGCGCCGGCGCCGATCTCGCTGATGACTTTGACCTTGCCCGGACACAGTTTCGCGTATTCGTCCAGCTTTGCAGGGACGGCGGAAATATCTTCCTCGCCGTACCAGCCGGGATACACGTTCATCGCCACGATATCGACCAGGTCGAGGCAGCGGTCGCGGAGGGGTCGGTTGCCGGCGAAAGTCGCCGGACGCGTAGGATCGAGCCGATGGCAGATCTCCATCAGGCGGGAGATCGCACGGACGCCCTCTTCGGAATCGCTGGCGCATTCATTGAGGAACCCGTGGATGATCAGAGAGGGATGGTTGAATGAACGGCGGATGGTCAGTTCGAGCTGTTCCGCCACGGTATCCAGGAAACGCGGATCGGCCAGATCCTCGGGGGAATTGCCCCAGGCCAGCGGCTCTTCCCAGACCATCAGACCGAGCTTGTCGCACATCCGGAAGAAAAATTCCCGCTGCGGATAATGCGAACCGCGGATGAAATTCAGTCCGGCCTGTTTGATCCGGATCAGGTCCGAGGCGATCAGATGTTCGGGCGTGGCGGGACCGAATTCCGGATGGCTTTCGTGCCGGTTGACGCCCAGCAGGGCGATCTCTTTGCCGTTGAGTTTCAGCTTCGGACCGGACCAGTCGATGGTGCGGATGCCGAATTCCTCGGTGCGTTCGTTCACGCGGACCGTATGCAGAAAAGGATGTTCCGGCGACCAGAGCCGGAAATCCGGCACTTTCAGGCGCAGTTCGCGGGCGTTTTGAAAAGTCTGTCCGGTGCCGCCGTCGAAAGAGATCTTCAAAACCGGCGCCTCGGTTTCGATCCGCAGCAGGATCTCGCCGGTGGTATGGTCCAGCGGCAGGATCTCCAGTGTGCGGATCTTCTGCTCCCCGACCTCGTCCAAAGTCACATGGTCGTAGATGCCGCCGAAAGCGTAAAAGTCATAGCGTTTTCTGAACACCGGATGGCCCTGGATGAAATTGTCCACCCGGATGACGAGCTCATGTTCGCCGGGTTCAGCGGAAAATTCCGTGATCAGCGGCGACCACGCCAGATAACTTTCCGCCAGCTGTCTGCCGTCCAGAAACACCACGGCATGGAGTCCGAACGAGCCGATCTTCAGCCGCTGCGGCGCGGCGGATACGGCGATTTTTCTGCGGTACCAGCCAACTCCGCGCCGATTGAAACGCAGTCCTTCGGCATCAAAACAACCCGGCACGGCTGCGAATGAATCGTATTTCGGAATATCCGAATCGTTCTCCGTCCAGGCAAACTCCCAAATTCCGTCCAGGGTCAGCATAAAATTTCCTCCGGCAGTTCGATTACATAAGTTCCGCGGTGTTTTTCGTGGAATGAGTCAAAAGAGATCCGGCGTCCATCCTGCGACCAGCGGGGATGCAGATCGCAGCGGGTGGGACCGGGGATCGGCGGAGCATAGAATTTCCCCAGCGAATAGCGGGCATCTTTCTGTGCATCATAGACCAGCAGTTCCCGCAGATGGTCGTCGCCGGGATACGAATCGGTCAGCAGCAGTTTCCGGTTCGGTGAGAAGGAACAGTGTCCGTCGTTGGGCAGGCGTCCCATGGCAAAAACTTCCGTTTCCCTTTTTCCAATGGTGAAAATGCGGAACTGGCAGCCTTGCTGGTACGGGACATTGCCGAAAACGATCAGCCGGTCGGGATCGGCCCAAGTGTAATGCGAGGCATGGTAAACCAGCGGCAGCTGCCACAAATCGGAGCCGTCCCGGTTGGCGGTGAACATCCGCGTCACATAAAATCTCTGTCCGGAACCGCCCGGTTCGAAGGTGCGGAAACGGTGAATGAAAGAGATCCGGCTGCCGTCCGGTGAGAACAGGAGATGATTGAACCAGTTCATGGCTTCGAAACAGCCGCGGACGGGGAATTCCTGCACGATCCGGGCCAGGGACACGATCAGTTTGCTTTCGCCGGTCTGAAGGTCCATCAGGAAAATGCCGTCGTCTTCCGGATGGGCGAAATCCGCGGACGGATCGGGCATGTCCGGATAGCCGTAACCCGGCCGTTCGACATGCAGACGGGAAAAGTTCACGGACAAGGCATAACGGCGGTCGGCGGTCATGGTGTAAATCGGCCGCGGCAGGACTTTCCCGTTGGAGAGGCGGGAAACGAAATGATCGTCTTCCACATCGTTCCAGATCAGGGTATCGTCATCGAAATACTGGAGCATGGAACCGAGCTGCCAGCACCAGGCATTGGTTTCGGCGAATTTGTCGAATTTTCCATCGTGCAAGACTCCGAGCTCGGCTTTTTCCCCGAAATGAGGCTGCCGTCCGGCAAACTGCACCTTGTGGATCGGATGTTCGCCGCGGCTGTTCCACGGGCATTTATCGAAATAGCCGAAAAAATAATGGGCGTCATCCGGGGTGATCCGTTTTTCCAGATTCTGATAGAATTTATCCATGCGTTCAGATCCCTTTCGTTCTGGTTGCAGACTGATATTTCGTAATATAACTTCGGAAAAAAAGAAATCAAGTTCAGTATTTCCAGCCGGCGATGTTGCTGCCCCAGGAGCGCCCGTAATACCGGATGTAGATTTGCTGTTTTCCGGTCAGAGTCCGCGACAGTTTCAACGGAACGGTGATGAATTTCCGGACGCCGCCGGTGGATTTCTGAGCGGGAGTGGTTCCCAGCGGGATCTCCTTATTCCCGTCCTGAATTCCGAATTCGAAGCTGCATCCCTGATAGTAGGGCGAAACGCCGAAGACCAGCTGTATCTCCTTGACCTGTTCCGTTCCGAAATCGATTTCGCCGTAAGAGATCTTGGCACCAGGTTCGAACGACCCGATCGCCACACCGTCGGCGAATCGGTCGCAATGATAGATTCCCGCGACAAAAGCCGGGGAGCATAATTCGCCTTTTTTCAGCGTATTCTTCAGGGGCTTCACCTCCATGAAAAGTTCATCGAAATTCCTGCCGCGATCTTGGATGGATGCCAGTTTTTTCAGGACGTTCTGGAGCCGGTCCGCTTCCTGCGGCGAACCGCAGATGCGGAGCTCGATCTGGTATGGCTTCAAGACCAGCTCCTGTTCTGCGGTGCAGGGAACCGCCTGCGGCAGATCCCAGCTGCAGCGGTAGAAAGGCTTATTCCCTTTCAGGACCGGCAGGGCTTTCTGTGGCTGGTCCGTGGTGTTGATGAAGATGAAAACCGTATTGCCGCCCAACCGGAAGGAATTGGACTGGATGACCGGAGTCGGGACCGGTGCCGGTGCATAGAAGCCGCCCCATTTCGCGTGGAGCAGCGGCATCGGAGTTTTATATTTCAATGGTGCGAGCATCCGTCCGGCATTGAAATAATCGATCAGCGCCTTTCTCAGATGCACCAGGCGCTTGATGTAGATCCGCTTGAAGTCCGCCCGACCCAGTTCCCACGGAGCAAAATTGGCGACCCATTCGCCGTAAACCAGATTGAATGCGGCTTTGGCATAGAACGATTCCGGATCCCCGTGCGAATCGCGGTCCGTTTCCTTGCCGACGAACTGCACCCGTCCGCAATAGATCGATTGCATCACCGGCACCAGGTCGGGACAGGTCCAGCGCCAGTTGTAGGCGGAATCGTAAATATCCGCGTAAACTTCCGAAAAATCTTCCGTGGAATGCGAAATATGAGGGTATTTTTCCTTCATCCGTTTCATCATGGGCCGATAGCCTTTGACCGTCCAGACCGACGGATCGTTCAGCAGATGTCCGTGGTTCGGATCGAAGCATTGCCGGGGCTGACAGGTTCCCACCTGGTCGTGATAGATCGACAGGAAACCGATTCTGATCAGCTCATCGCAGATCTTGTCCAGATATTGGATCCAGCCTGCCGCGCCCGGACATTCGATCGCGAATTTTCCCAGGGAATATTTGTAATAAGGGATGGTCCCGTCCGCATTTTTTACCGCATATTTTTCCCCGAATCGAGCAAACTGATGATCGCTTTTCCCGCCGATGCCGTCCTTCATCGCCCACAGCAGGGAATCGATATAAACCTGCGACACGATGCCTTTGCCTTTGAATTGTTCCAGCATCTCCAGCGTCCGCGGCAGCGGATAGAGAAACGAATGCGGCCAGCACAAACCTTTTTGCATGGGAACATACCATTGATTCGTATGCACACATTCGATCGGGATATCCAGATATTCGCGCAGATACAACAGCTGTTTATTCATGAGCCGCTGTCTGGCATCGGTGGTCGGCAGCGTGGTGAAAGTGATCGTGCCGTTGCGGTATCGTTCCGGCGTATCCCGACGC
>Ga0265298_10001616_pt1 | contig 33219 bp, 53 predicted proteins | sample AusTroGonzalo_MG_3_FD_193486 | JGI IMG/M metagenome (GOLD analysis project Ga0265298, IMG submission 193486) | Bovine rumen microbial communities from tropical cattle in Woodstock, Queensland, Australia - Gonzalo_01 | ecosystem: Host-associated > Mammals > Digestive system > Stomach > Rumen ... | reverse complement strand
ACTCCACGTGAAGAGCCCTCGGTTTCCGTCCCCCCCCCACCTTTTTCAGAACGTTGCCCAGTTTTCTGTCAAAGGAAGTTCGCGGTTCCGGTCCACTACCTTAGCAGCATTTATTATTTTGTCGCTCTTCATCCTGTTGCAATATCTGTGAGCGAGCTGAAGGTTGTCCAGTGCCACGGGATCGCCATTCTTTGCAAGTGGAATGATATGGTCAACTGTTGGCGACATCGGGTCAGGATATTTGATCGACTTGTCAACAGGCTTGCCACATATCGCACACACTGACTGAGTGGCCAGTATTATCTTTTTGTTTGCCGTAAACAATGCCCGGTTCGATGGATCCATATCAGCCCTGGTACGTCGGCATCGTGTCGGCTTCTTTGCATAGGAGCCGCGCATATTTGTACACCCCCGGATATTTTCTACACCCCCGGGCATAACAAAAGGCACCCACTGGGGAAAGTGGATGCCCTGTCCTTGATAGGAGGTGACTGTGAGTTTGGTTTATCGCGATTTTTCTCATTACCACAATATCACATATCAGTATGCAAAACTATGCAGACTTATTGTAGATCTCAATGAATTGCTGTTCAGCAGAGTGAATGTTCTCCCATGTTTGTCTGTAAGCGTAGCCCACAATCTCTCCGATCTCGTCGATTGTTTTGCGGTTAAAGTATTTGAGGATGAGATACTGTTGATCCTTGATCTCCATCTGCTTGATGATATCCAGTGCCACGGTCTTCAGTTCAATTAGTTCATGCTGATAGTTCTCAATCAGCGTCTGGTATTCAACAGCCTGTGCGATCTTGTCTGCCATCGGATCGGCAGGAAGAGAAGTCTGAACGTCCACTTCCTTTGCTCTGATCGTGGTGTTGGTCAGTGCTGTGTATATGTTGTCGATATCTTCCTGAAGCTTCTCAATCAGAATGTTGATGTGCTTGATGTTCTTCAGCAGCTTCAATCCTTCGTCTGATCTGTCCATGACTTCACCTCCTTTGCATACCCACACTCAATGATCTCTGATGCCCTGCGTGTGCTGAGTGTTAATATCTCACCCGGTTCAATGTATCTGTCCAGTGTCATGTCCCTATATCTTGATACGCACTGGATGTTGACCGTGCCCTTGCCTGTCGCTTTGCCCAACTTCTTCCGCCATGCTTCAAGCGAGGGAACATTATCGAACAGGAATTTGACAGGTGGAATGTCTGTGATGATGCTGATATCGAAGTCCATATCGAATGGAATGATGTGCCCGTGTACTTTGTCTTTGATGCCCAACTCCTTCAGGATCGGAAGCGGTGTGCAGATGATCGGCGTTCCTTCTTCCAGTGCTTCAACGATTGAATAACAGAAGCCCTCATCATCTGACAACTGAACCAGATAGTCCGCTGCCCTTATCTTCTTTCGAATGTCTATCGTCTGGCCTCTGTACTCAATACCCTTGATGCCTGGGTTAAAGTCTCCGTACAGATCCCACTCAAAGTTGATATGCGCTTCCTTCAGCATGTAACACAACCGTTTCATCCGGTCCATGCCTTTTTCTTTTGTGCTTAACCTTGTCGCAGATATCAGAGACAATGTGTTGACATCCTGTACCGTCAGATTGTGAATGGGTTCCGTGCCGATCTTCCATGACTTCCGCACCACTTCACTGACCGGAATAACCTCGTCCCTGTCCTTCGGTATCTCCCATAGATCTGACAACCTGGGTGAGTGAAGGATCTGAATTGAATGTTCATACCTGATTGTGTCAGGAATGATGTCCTTGATCTTCATCATCATGAGCGTGTGACATTTGACAGGAACACCGACCTGTCTGACGTAGGCCGTTGTGGATAACCTTGCAATCATATCCGGTTTCATTCCCTCATGAATGACTGCGATGTCGTAATGATATGCCGCTGTCATCCTCCGACAGAATGAATATATCCATGTGAAGATCCCGTTGATGTCGTGCTGTGATGTATAGATTACAATGTCGAACTCAGGCGTCGGAAGGATCTTTGAGAACTTATCCCACGGTTCGCCTCTCAATTCCATGCCCCTGACCTTGCACGGCTTCATGATTTTGGCATAAAGGGACAAATCTGGTATATCGTTTTGGTTTGTCAACACATATATCTCATGGTGCTCGTTCTCCCGCTTGATCTCTTCCAGAAGGTCAGTCCGGTCTGCCGTGATGTGATTGTAATGATAGACGATCCGCTTCGTCTCCATGTCCCCGGACATATACCGCTTTGTGAGACTGTTCGGTGTTGATGTCCGGTAAAAATACATATAGTCTGTGATGACCTTCACATTTGCATCCGGCTTGCACACCTTCATTGTGAACTCTGCATCCTCTGCTGCCTTCTTCTGTTCATTGAACCGTGTGTCACCTATTGCCGCCCTGCTGAATACTCTGGTAACCGCGGACGGGTTCTTCAGTCGGTCTGCATCACTGTTCAGTTTGTAGGAGAACTGTTGACCACCGGGCAAAGACTTCCATGACAGATCAAGATAATCGAACGGCATCTTGCTGAAGATCCTGCTCACATAGTCCACGGAGACAAGATCGTCCGCGTCAATAAATGCGATGTATTCCCCCTGGGCCATTTTCAATCCTTCATTCCTGGCAGAAGATACCCCCTTGTTTTTCTGATGGAAGACCTTGCACCATTCGTATTCTGTCCAGAACTTTTCCTTGCTTCCATCATCAACTAGAATGACTTCCACTTCGTCCGTGATTTGCGGTGCCAACCGGTCAAGCAGCTCGTCTGTGTATGGCTTGACATTATAATATGGGATGATGATGGATAATTTAATCATTTATCATTTCCTCCAACATAGCGCCGTACTGTTTCAGGAACCAGTCGGCATATCGTCTGAACTTTTGTACGTTCTGCAAATTCCGCTCAATAGCAAGTGACCGCTTGGAATATTCCCCTGCCGGATCTTTTAACACCATGTCCACGGCCTTGATGATGTCCGCGTGGTTCTGGCAGTAGATGATCCCGTCCATGTCAAAGAATTGTCCAATGTTTGGACATCCCCAATAAATCGGAACCACACGGGATGCAAAACAATTACAGATCTTTTCTGTGAAATAAAGTCCGTCTGCATAGTTCTCCATCGCCACATTAAAACGGTATTCCTTCAAGAAGTCGGCATCATCACAATATGACCCACCGCTGAATGTTCCGTATGTGTCAATTTTATTTATCAACTCTCTGGCTATAATCTGCCTGTTGCGGTGTCCTTCACACATATCCTTGTCGGATGCCACCATTGATATGTCTTTAGTTTTCAGATCCGACGGAAACTCTGCCGTGATCTGTCCATATATCAGAGGCTTTGCATTCGGCAGCTTCAGCAACTCACTGTCAAAGGTGAAGATATACTTGAATTTCGTGTAGTTTTCTGACATCCATTGATATGTCCCTGGTATGATTGATCTCGGTTCTACCAGAAGAGCGATGGCATTCTGTTCGTTGCGGTCGGTGTTATCAAGAAAATACACATTATTGTCTACATAGAAGTTGATCTGATTATCGCTGTCGCCGTATTTTTCCGGGAAGGAATCATACATTGAGCGGAGTTTAATTTTCATTCTGCACTCCCTTCACAATATCCCCAACGCATACCATATGGTGGGGTTCACAAGTCTTTGCCAGATCCCTCAAGGTCTTGACCGCTGCCTCGGCCTCGTTCCTGGTTATCGGTTCGCAGTTCCAGTGATGGCATGTTCCATCATGAAAGATACATTTATCACAGGGTCTTTCGTCTTTCATTTGTTCTCCTTTCTGCTTATGTGCTTAATCTCCGTTAATATGCGCATTGTAGTAAACCATTAAATAATCAGCAATTTCCTTGATTTCTTCTAATCCAAACATATCTTGTGTATCACCAGCGTTTTCATTTCCTGTGATCGCTTTCGTTAATGATTTCATCAAAGGCGTAGGATTATAAGGTTTTGTTCCATTGATTATTTTTTCTGCTACCGTAATAGGTAAATCATTGTTTTCTATCTGTATCATTTTCTTTCCTTTCCGCTTATGTGCTTGTCGATAATCTTCAACACATCATTTATTCCTCTGCGGTATGTGTCTTTGTCCTGTTCGGTATATGTGATTTTTAGTGAAATGGCTTCGGATATTATCTTGTCAAGGACATCCCGCTCTATGTACTTTTGTTTTATGACGGAGTACATATCTATCTCAATTAGATTCTCGGTCATTTCTTATCCCTCACTTTCTGCCTTATTAACTATATCCACACCATATCCCGTATGTGTCCTACTCCATACCAATTCATCATCCATTTCAAGTAAAGTCATTACTGCTTTTGCCACTTTTACTTTAACTGGATAAATCTTTACTGATTCGCCGTCATCAATATATATAGTCATTCTTTATCCCTCACTTTCTGCTTTATCTGCTTCTATGATTGTTGGTGCAATAAAATATTCTTGAAGATACCTCGAAAACACCTCTGGTTTGTATGTACCAAAGCCTATAATATGTTCTCCATTTTCTTCGTACTTGATTGAAAAGTATGGTTTACCTCTATACTCGGGATATGTGCATAAATCAGCAGGTGGATATTCAACCACTATTTCCTCAAATTTTCTTCCGTGTCCTTTTGGAAGTGGTGTGCCGTCATGGATAGCCTTCCATTCTTCGCTATAAAGCCATCCTGAATTTTTCCAATCTCTCGACATAATGGAATCATAGGTATCATCAAGAATATCAATTATCAGTTTCATCCCTTATCCTCACTTTCCTGTGGCTCAACCCTTGAATGTCTTACTTTCCTTGCTCAACTCAATATCCGCAAGCTGAAATGCCTTTTTGACATCATCAATGCTGACATAATCCATATCATCAAGATAGTCGCCACTATCTGTGGTTTTCAGAATACGGATAAACTTATCCTTAAACTCCGAAAGATACTGATCGCACTCATAATAGATTTCTTTGATAAGTCTATCTGCAAGTGCATCTGTAAAAGGTACACCATATTCTGTTAAGGTTTCCTCTATTGTTTCCTTTGTGTTTATCATTCCTGCACCTCGCTTTTCGCTCCCTTCCTGTGGCTCAACCATCTTTGCTCCGCAATTAGGGCAATAATTAAATTTCCACATACTCTGTTCATCACATATAGAGCAAAATTGCCCTTTTAGCATTTTATAAATCCAATGCCCCGTCTTTGGTTGTGGATTGACGGACGGTAAAGATTTAATATATCTATAGGAACTTTCCAATTCCATTTGTCTTTCTACATCTTTTCCATTTTCTTCATCACCTAATCCTAAATCATTATAAATATAATCAAACACCGCCTGTCTGCTGATTGCATCATCACAAGGCTCTTGCTCTAATGCTTCAATCTCCTGTTCTTTAATCCCATCCATACCCATCTGATAGAGCGCTTTGTCTATTGCTTCCATTCCTTTTTCTTTTCCGTACAAAAGGGCAATATTAAACGCTTCTCCTAATGCCTGTTCGTGTTTAAGGGCGTTTATTGCGGCATTGACGGACGCACCGTATGAACCGTTATAAAATGATTTCAGCTTCTTCAAGTTTTCGATATGCTGTTCATTCGTCATTCTCTTCCTCCCGTTCCTTCTTCCACTTTTCAAACTGCTTGTTGTAATAAAAATCCATGATAAGCATCGTCCCCAGTCCGAACAGGCAGCCGGACATAAAAACCATCAGCGCCGGCAATAATATGTCTTTCATGTATTACCTCCTCTCAAAAAGTCCTCAAGCTCCATCTGTTCATATACCGCATCGTCTTTGTATAACCACTCTGGATCATCCTCAAACATTGCGTGTTCCATCAGGTCGGGTTCTTGCGTGAATATGGTCTGCGGTTCGTAGTGCTTCGGTAGAGGCATCCACGCATGAACAGTAATGTCATAAAAATCACTTTTGCAATCCAAAAACCAACTACCTTTTTCTTCACCGCTTGGAATGATCCACGATGCGATGTAATAACTATGGTCTGCGTATACGGTGCACTTGTGCTCATCTATTCCCATGCCTGACACTTCTAACAGGACCCGCAACCCTTCGGGTGGCATTTTGTCCTTCGGTTCTATCCATCCCATGATCTTCCTCCTCCACCGTCTGAGCATTGCCCCGCTCGTCGTAGTACCACAACCCGCCGTCGTTATCCGCCCAAACGTCAATTTGTCTACCCTTGTAGCAGTACATTTCTATTTCCTTTCAAAAAACACATAATCTGTCGGTGTTGCATCCACATTCTTCACGTTGTACATGTACAGGTCGAGCCACTGGAAGCATCCCTTGTCCGTCAGTGCAACATGTTTGTATTTTTTCAACAGTCTGACCTTCTGCTTGCCGGATCCGGAATACAGTCCGCCGACAATAGCCTCGTCTCTGAAGTCGCTGACCTTCCAGATCGTAACAAGATTGCTGAAGTCCTTCTTTTCAGATATCACCCTGTTGAGTTGTTTTGCCATTATGCCGTCACCTCCGCCTTCTTCAGTTCCCGTTCAGACACCCGTTCAACTGTCTTGAAGTTCCGGAAGCAGTTCCTGCATTTGCGGTATCTGACATAGGTGTCTTCCTTGTGCCGTCCATCATAGACTTCTATGTTATTTGAATTACAATATGGACACCTCATGGCCTCAACCTCCTCCCGCAATACTGACAATATCTGCCGGTGTATGATACTTTTTTACAATCAGGACAGTATGGTTTTGGATAGATAATTCGCTTGCCATATTCATCTGTCCCGTCATCAACCTCCACTTCTGGCAGATGCTCCGGCACAAATTGCTTCCGAACCGCTTCCCCGATGTTCACACCGTTGCATTCCCATGTGTCCAATTCATTCAGGAACGCTTCCCTGATCTCCGTCACGTTTGCCCCTCCTTTCTATCTCATTCCGCTGAACCGCTGAACAGACCGCTGCAAAAATGCTCGTCGCAAAATCATGATCTGTCTGGCCGAAGTCCTCTATCTGTCTCCGTGCATCTTCCGTCATGTGCTTGTACCATTCTTCCGATCCGTCCATGTTGATATGTGTCTTGAAGAACTTCCAGGCAGCGGTGAAAATTTCTGAATACCCCGTCAATTCTGTATCTTTCATATATATCTCCTTAAATTGTGGAAAATGTGGTAACAATTTTTTGTTACCGTTGTTACCTTTTTGTTACCTCTGAAACCCGCATGGTTGACAATAAAAACGGGGTTAGTAACAAAGTAACAACTTTTTTTGTATTCTCCTACGCGCGAGAAAAAATGAAATTTCAATTTTTTATTTTTTATATATATGCATGTTTAAATTGTTACCTTGTTACCTTGTTACCTTTTTGGATAAATAACACCTTTTATTTAATCAAAAGGAATGTCGTCAAAGTCAGTATCCATGAAGGTTTCACCACTTCCGTCAAAGTCCAGACTGATGGTCACGCATCTGGTATTGATCCCGTTCAATTTTGTCTGAACTTTTGCATTTCCTTTTGAATCAGTTTTTACAAGTTTTTGTTTTTTCGCCCAACTGAGAAAAGCTTTAGGTTGAAAACCGTTATCTGTCAGAATTTTGTCGAAGCGGTTTCCGATGATCGTCGCCTTTTGGGAATCTTCATCAAATGTGCCCCATCGTTCCGTCTTCACTTCAGGATCATCATCAAATCTGAACCGGTTTGCGCTGATAGTTTCCTTTATGATCTGATAGGCCCGGTAATGTTCAGAGACTTCACCCTTGTTTTTGAGAAGATCGCAGCACTCATCCAGATCGAGCCTGATTCCGTCCTTGAACAGAAATTCTTCTGCAATTTCATCTGCCGTCAGGATCAATGACATTGGTAACACCTGTTTTTCTTCCTTGTCCACATTCTTGTCTCTGGCTTTTTCTTGAATTTTGTCCACATAGCCTTTCTGGATCTCCCGTATCTTGTCAAAGCCCATTTCCTGCACTTTGTAGACAAAATCCCGACCGCAAAATCCGTAGTTGTGCCGGACAAGTTCTGCGATGTAGTTCCCATCCTTGAACAGGTCCTTTTCAGCCAGTTCCACGTCAATGATCCTGTTTATTGCTCCACCCTGCATGGTTTCCGTTATCAGCGAGTGTTCTGCATTTGTCAGAATACAGTTGTGCCATGATGTCAGCTTATTCAGCCCCAGATCCTTGTTGGATCTGTCACGACCCTTGCCCGCGCACCATCGGTACACCAAAGCGCTGAAGTCCTCATCATACTGATTTTTTATCTGTGCCATGTCATCCAATGTCATCGGCAGACTGTTCAGGACATTCAACCGGACTTCCATAGCTGTTGTAGTAGCCTTTGCGTCTGTCATGTATGCCCCCTCGTTCGGATCGGCCCATATAGAGGTAGCTATCATCAGCGCAACCGTCTTTCCTTTTCCGGTATCTCCCCAAAGGTCAACCACAAACGGAAGAGCACCGCAAGGCTCAACCAAAACCGATGCAAGTGATGCCGCAATATATATCAGGATTTCAATGCGCTTGCTTTTCCGGATCTTTTTGATGGCCTCATACCACTTGTCACGACTTCCCACCTGTTTTATTGATTCAAAGAGGGATCTGAGATTCTGTTCGTTATCAAAAACGATGTCCTCTCCGTACGGCATGAAAGTCTCACCAATCCAACCCAGTCGTGATGTTGATGTCTGTTCTCTGATGTCATCCGGATTGCTTGCTTCCAGATCCATGAGATACTGAACCAAAAAGTTTGCATTCTCACTGGTTACCTGCACCCCATAATCAGCAAGTTGCAGAATTGACGTTCTGCTTGCGAGTGCCTTCTTATCAATGAAGACTTCCCGCCACCTTCTGCGAACCTTGAACCGGATTTCTGCCTTGTGAATGCCAGTCTCCGCATTGATAAGAATTCGGCTCATGTAAATCGGATGCGAACACGCTATATTTCTCCCCCGATCTGACAAAATCCAAACTCCTTTTTCAGATGCTCGCCATGATCCGCAGCGAAGTGTTGGCTGTCCATCAAATTCGGTCTCGTAAATCGGATGATCGAGCGTTTGCAGGCTTTTTCGCAGTTCTTTTTTGAATGCCCGGTGTAGCTTTTCAAATTCCGTTTTGCACTTCAGGTCAATGGCTCGTTTCATTAAGGCCAGGAGTGTTTGTTCGCGTGAGAAATCATCATCAAGGTTGTAGAGCTCCTGAAAGACTTCCTCACAAAGCAAGGAATCTTTGTTCAATTTCTCGACATGTTCTATATACATCTACTTCGTTGACCTCACTATCATGTATGTATTTTTGTTCGTACTCTTCCCATAGAATGAGAATTTTGTTCTGTGCAAAGCACCAATCGTCTGAAAACGGTTCCCTGTTCTGGATCCACCACTCACACAATGCAATGGTGTCCATCAAAATCCGTCTAAACCGCTTTTCCTCCTGCTTGATCCTTTGCTGTTCCTTCCGCTTCCGGTCAAATTTCATCTGTGAACTGACTTTTGCGGTTTTGTTATTGTGATGTTCATACGTTCCACCCAGGATCATGAAGGCCGTCTTAAAATCGCAGCATTCTTTTTCCTGGATGAAGGTGAAGATGTCCCCGGCGCTGTTACATGCAAAACATTTGTACCCGTCTTTGTATACTTTCATGCTCGGATGCTGTTCCTGATGTATCGGGCAGCAACACACCCCATTCCGGTCAACCTTCACTCCGTACTTTGTCAGAACATCACGCATTGTCACTCTTTGCTTGATTTCTTCTACTGTCATACTTTAGGATCTCCAAAATCTTCGTTGCCGTTTCGTTCTTTTTACAGAATTGCCATTCCACATCATAGGAAACAGTCAGATTGAACATTTTGTCTGTGAGCCACTTTCCGGAGTGCTTTGTATATTTGCTTTTCCAACCAGATACATCTTTGACGGTCTGACAATTTGTCCCTTCTATCAGCACGACAAGTCTGATGCCCTGTTCTTTTGCCCGTCTGCACTCGTTGGTGAAGCGGATGATGTTTCCATTACCTTTTGAAAGATTTCCACACAACTCCTGCAAATTTTGCTTCCGATCTACCACGACATCACCCTGATCGGTGCTGAAGTAGTCCCCGGCATCAAGTTTTTTGATTTCAAACTCGATGCCGTTGGCTTCAAAGTATTTCCGGATGTGATCCCACTTTTTTTCACGACTGTCTACGATAATCAATTAAACGGCAGCTCCTCGTCTGATCCTTCAGGGACATTCACAAAACCGTCATCAGGCTTGTCAGAAGTTTCGGATGTAGCTCCTGTTGCCTTCGGACCGCAGAAGTGTATTTTTTCCACGTTCAGAATCTGCCTGCTCTGCTTCTGTCCGTCCTTTTCCCACTGTTCCGTCTCAAGCCTTCCCTCAATGACACATTCCTGTCCTTTTTTGAAGTATTTGCCAATGTGTTCGGCCTGCGATCTCCATGCCTTGCATCGCAGGAAGCACTTCGTCTCGCGTTCCTTGTATTTCTCCGACCATGCAACTGTAAATTCACACATATTGAAGCCGCCCTTGTCCTGTACTTCAGGATCAGCCGTAAACCGTCCCTGTATAACCGTTTTATTCAGCATTGTCTTTCTCCTTTGCCTGTTTCTTCATGCATTCACCACACATCACCTTGCCCAAATTGCGCTGTGATATTTCCTTGATCTGTTCCACTGTCTTTCCTGCATACGGAAGGATGACACCACCACACACCGGGCACTTCTCTTCCGAAAATTCCTTGATCCGGATGCCTGTCGTTGTTTTTCCGAATGCTTTGACGTTCTCGACCTTCAAAATTACGCGGTGCCCGAACGCGTCGGCAGGATTGTCGCTGTTAGGTGAGAACAGTTTTTTCAGTGTCTTAGCGTTTGTTTTATTCAGGACCATCGGTTTACACTCTTCAAAGAAGACTGTCTGCTTCTGGACCTTCTGCTTTGTTCCTTCGTCATAGCATTCAGCCATGTCGATATCTTTGATCGTGACCACTCTTTCAGATCCGACATCACCAATGAGTTCGGCATTGATGAAATTCGGATCAATTACTTTTTCCCAACTCGGTAAACTCATATCAGATGTCCCCCTCTCCGACTAAATCTGTTATAATGTTGTCAGCTCCTTCGTAGCCGTACCATTTGTCATGCTCCTTGCACCAGTGATACAGGTCGAGCGTTTGGCGGAACTGCTCAAAACCTTCGCTGATGAAGTCCTCATTGCAGACATACACGCGGACCGCGAACGGAGCTTTCTTCTCTTGTGCTACAAACACAAAACCGTATTCGTCGAAAGTATTCTGAAAAAGTCCCTCAACATACATGCCTGCCTGGAATTTATAGCCGTATTTTCTGACAGAACGCTCAAAGTGTCCGTCCTGACATGAATCTGTCGTTTTGTAGTCCACAATGTATTTTTTGCCATTCACTTCGGTAATGCAGTCCGGTCTAACCTTGCAAGCTTCTCCGGTTTTTGCATCTGTCCAAAAGAATGACTGCTCATGCTCACCTGTCAGAAATTTCCTTGCTGTCTCGTTCTGGTTGAGCACCTTCGTCATTTCCATGATCTTGTCCATCAGATCCTGTGTGATGACTTCCTTGCCTGCTGCTTCTGCTACAAAATTGTTGTAGATCTCTTTGCCTTCCTTTGTCCTTCTGTCACACTGCGGAGCTACTGCGAACTCATCAAAGAAGGTGTCCGATTCCAAAATGTACTTATGAACCGCCCGTCCTTCTGCCAGTGCCGGAGAGTCATCATCTGCCGGATTTTCCTGTTTGTATTTCATGTGCATCGGTGTCTGTGAGAAAAGGACAAACAGTTCAGATCTGCTGACCCCATCCGTTTCCCTATATTCTTTATTTGTCATTTGCGCCTCCCGGTAATTGCTACTACCTTCTTTGATCCGGGAACCTTGCTATCATATAGATCATTTCCCTTCACCCACATAGTCAGCGGTTCCAAATCTCCGGCCTTGCACTTCCTCATTCTTGTAATTTCATTGACAGCATCAATGACTGCCTTCGTTCCCTTGATGTCAAATACATAGTATGTTTTGCTCAGTTTTCCGCCTTCCTTAAATACCTCGTACTTCATTTGATGATCTCCACCTCCTTCACTTCGCCCAGCTTCAACAGCAGATCCCCGATTTCATGGATGCTGATGGTGCTTTCGTGGTTGCTGATCGTGTCGTGGTACAGATTTTCGATGTTGTCTCTGAACAAAAGCAGTCTTGCGTGTTCTTCTTCCAGATCCTCCCAGGTCTCGATATCAACCTTATTCATTCGTTTTCCTCCTTCTTCGGTCTTTCAACTCCCAATATCGCGCAGATTTCTTCGCTGCTGAAATACCTTTCAGCCTTCGCCCTGTTGGTAATCAGATCAAGCTGAATATCTGCCCTCAAAAGTCTCTGATACTCTGCAAAAGTGATTGTGATTTTACTGTTGTCTTTCATTTTTTCTCCTTTCATCCTTCCGCATCTATCAGTTGATAGAATGCTTTTCCGTTTGTTAGTACCATAATTTCCTTACACCGCTCATAATTTAAGCGGTATATGTCGATTGTTTGACCGGTTTCGATCGTTCCCAGGTGTCGGCCCTTTTTTATTTTGCTTTCACCCTTGCCGGTGTCCCGTCCGTAGCCTGTGTCAAGGATCTCAAAAACCCCAATCAATTCCCCCGGCTTTCCGTCTTCATCCGTGTAGAGCACTATTGCCTTGCCGTACCATTCCTGACGGCCTGCTGCGATACCTTCACGCATCCGATCACCACGGCAGCCTGTCGGATTTTCTGAATAGTACGCGGTGACATGGATGGATTTCAGCTCTGGTTGAAGTTCCGCTCCCCAAACCTCTGACGGAATGGTTAAGCGTCCCAAAATCATCCCTAACAGGATCCCGACAAGCAGCGCCCAGTGTTTTTTGTCTTTCACTCAATCCCTCCTTTCGCTATTGTGAGAATGTCTTCGTCTGTGAAGTCCCCGTGTTTTTGCATCATCCAGAACTCATTCAATGTCATGGCCCCGATGTTCTTCATCCTGCGGAAGTGGAAGCGCTTGTACTCGAAGCCCAATTCCCTGCATATTGCCAGATCTGATCTGATGCCGACCCGTTTGAATGCGTTTCGAATCACTTCTGCCGCATCCATGTCATGCACCTTTCAAGTAAGCCAATTCTGAAACCGTCTCAAGCCTTGCCTTGCAGTCCTTATAAATGTCCTTGTAGTGCTTTCCCATCAATATCCCTGTGTCAATCATGTGAAGGATGATGTTTTCCATTAAAGACAGGTTATTGAGCTGCATGACCGTTGCTTGATCTCTTTTTTCAACACCTGCCATTTTGTTGGCAAGCTTCGTATAAATGATGTAGAGTTTGTCAGAATGTGTGCTTCCCTGTTCCTTTGCATACTCGACAAGTCGCTGAATAGTGTCTGTTTCGGCTTTCCGTGTGAGTTTTCCGGCCTGCCTGGTCTCGATCCACGTCTGAGTAGATCTTTCAAGAATGAAATCCTCCATCGCATCGAAGGCTTTAATGTAATCTTCTTTGAACCTTGCCGCCTTCTTGCCTCGATATCCCATGACCAGAAATGTGAAACCATTTTTTGTCATTCGATACATAGGGTTGAATTTTCCTGTCGAATCCTTGTATCTACTCAACGCAAAATTTGCGTTTAGTAAATTCCTCGCTACAATCCAGACTTTTAATATCCCTCAAGACGTCTGTGTGTCTTTTGTTGAATATTTCCGCCACCATCAGGCTGTCTGTCATTGCTTCTTCATTTCTTAGATAAACCAGTTCGTTCATGTTCCTCCTTTCTCGTTTAATGTGGTTAAACCTTTGTTGAAAAAAATTTGCTCCCTTTCAGCCTTTGAAAGTCTCAAGGTGTCCGTCAATCCGACGATCTCTGTTGCGGTGAAATCACCAATACCGGCCAATCTGTTATACAGTGTTTCCCTGACAATTCCTGACTTTTCCGCAATAGAGGTCATCTTCATTCCGCTATCCCTGATTTTGTCTTTCAATGCTTCAATATCTGCCATCTGCTTGCCTCCTTTCCACAAGATTTTGTGTTCAATCAGATTGAACAATACAAAGGTACAATAAAATTAAACCAATGTCAAGCATTTTATCAATTTTGTTTGTTTAATGAACTTTTGTGTGTTAAAATCAAGGCGGAGGGAGGTTCGATATGCTTAAACTTTATGAGAATATCAAAAAAAGAAGGACAGAGTTAAATATTTCACAACAAGAACTTGCAGAGCTTGTTGGATATAAAGGCAAATCTATGATCTCACAGGTGGAAAATGGTTCTGTTGATCTTCCAGAATCAATGATTGTCAAATTTGCCGAAGCTTTGAAATGTTCCCCGCATTATCTGATGGGATGGGATGAACTTGAATCCTTTGCCACTCCAGAAGAATTTGAAGCCCATTGGAATGCTATTGGCGGAGGAAGACATCCTATTGATTTAACGGATGACGAATACGGGTTCATCATTGATGTCCGCGCCCTTCATGATCCGACTTTCTATCAAAGAATGAAGATGTACATGGATTTATTCACAAAGAAAGGAGACGACAATGCCTAAAGCAAAAAAATTAAAAAGCGGGTCCTGGAATGTGATGGTTTTTTCACACGTAGAAGATGGGAAGCGCAAGTATGAAAGTTTCACGGCCCCCACAAAAGCAGAAGCAGAATTGAAAGCATCTGAATACCTGGCTGACAAAAAGCGCCGTGTCAAACATGATCTGACCGTAAAGGAAGCCGTTGCCGGATATATCACCGCAAAAACAAACGTATTATCTCCATCAACAATTCGTGGATATAGGCGCATGGAGCGATGCAATATTCAAGGAATTTCCGGTGCCCGTGTGAGAAGTCTGACAACGGAACAGATGCAGCTCTGGATTTCGGATCTGTGTTGTCAGTATAGTTCCAAAACCGTCCGCAATGTTTATTCACTTGTAATCGCTTCTGTGGCTCTTTACGCGCCTAATTTATCTTTCAGCGTAACTTTGCCCGCTAAACAGAAAAAAATCAAATCTGCGCCTTCTGACGATGTTGTGATGGCATTGTTTCAAGCAGCAGATGACAAACTCAAAATCTGCATCGCTCTGGCAGCATTCACTTCATTGCGCCGTGGTGAAGTATGTGCCCTTCGTTATCGCGATATAATGGGAAAGAAGTTATACATCCATGCAGATATCGTTCAGGACGAAAACAACAAGTGGGTTTATAAAGATATGCCCAAAAATTCCGAATCTGTAAGAATAACAAACGAACTCCCTGCTGAGGTGATATCCCTGTTCGGGTCCGGAGATCCAGACGAATATATTGTCAAGTATTCAATCCCGAACACTATTTCAAACAGATTTCATCATCTTTGCGTCAAATTAGGCATTGAAGGTGTCAGGTATCACGACCTACGACATTATTATGCCTCGATCGGTGCCGTTTTAGGTGTGCCGGACACGTACCTTTGCGATTTTGGAGGATGGAAACCGGATAGCCCTGTTTTGCAGAATGTGTACAAAAACAAGATTGTTCCGATATCCGAAGCATACTCCGACAAATTGAGTGCACATTTTACGGGCATTGTGGAAGACCCCCAAAAATATGCAAGATGAAATGCAAGACGGGTTTTGTGAAGCATAGATAAAATCAGCGTTTGAATACTGTTTGTCGAGGGTTCGAGTCCCCCTCTCGCTATTTGAAAAAACCCCGTAAAATAGCCACTTTCAGGCGGTTTTACGGGGTAATTTTATACACTTTTAGTATGATTTGTCTAAAATAAAAATTCAGTATTTATGCGGTTATGACACCCATGGGATAACAAATGCAAGATGAAATGCAAGATGATTGTGCACAAGTGAATTTTCTTTCCAACAAGGGCCCGTTTGGCGCCGGGCCCCTGAAGAGAAAGGAGTTTAAGCGAAAAAATGATAGTAAGCTGATTAAATTATGTAGGTGCCTTTGAAGTTTTTGATGCAGACCCATCCGGACGGAATCATCATCCAATTACCGGACACGGCCTTGCAAGTGACCCGCGTTCCTTTTCTGAGGATCGCGCAGCCTTCCGCGTCAAAGAAGCCGTTCCTCTTGCCGTCCTGTGTGAGCGCGTCAAACTTCAATTTCGTGCCCTCTGGATTGTCTCTGACATAGAGATCAGACTGGAGGGTATAAATCTTGCCAGGGACATACTGACCGACCTGTGGAGCCGTCTGTGGGATCTGTACGCCGTCGTACTGTCGAAGATTGTATTTGTCTATGAAATCCAGTATGCCCGTTTTCTTACTATTTCGGATGTAAGTTGAGGATGTACAGTATTTGGCTGCCACAAGAGCATTTATATATTCCTCCGGTGTTGACGCTTCCCTGGCTTTTTTATATCTGGGATATTGAATGAATTCATAGTACCCCTTAATTCCAGCATCCATATCAGGAAATACCCTGAACCAGTCATTGATCTGGGTGATTTTTCCCGCCACTTCTTCGCCGGTCTTCATATTGACGGAAGGCTTTCCCGCCTTCAACCAGTCGTCCCCGCACTTCAAACCGTGGTAATTGTGATATTTATAAGCCAAAAGAGAGAACCCGTCGTATTTCCCGGAGCTCTCCCTCAAAACCTGTGCTATGGCAGTTGAACATATCTTGATGCCGAACTGTTTTGAATACTTTTGATGGATCGGTGCTATCTTTTCAATGATCTGATTGCGCGTCATTATTATTCTCCTATGATCTGCTTTATCATCTGGATCACCTTGTCATACCCTACAGTTGAAGCCAAAAAGGACAGGAACATAAGAGCCACAATCACAACCCCGATCTGAGCCGTAAATTCTGTTCCGGTGTAGATAAGATATCCACAAGATGCCGCAAGCGAAAGAACCACCGCAACAATGGCTGCCAGAAGGTTATATGAAACCTTAACGTCACTCAAAATCTTCTTCAGAGCTTCCACCGTCAGGGACGTCAAAGCCGATACAATCGCAAGTGCCGCCATCAAAAAACTGCTGTTCATTTTTGTTTTCCTCCTTTAATTTGAAGACCTTAATCAGCGCCGCCGCAAGCACTTCTCCACCCCACACCGCAAAAAAACAAGTCGTAAGTGTTGAATGCTCATTTCCTGTGTTTGACGCAACGATAAATTCTATGACCGTATAGGTCAGGATCATCACAAAAGAAAAGACGATGTACCGCGTAAGGGACGGCATTGCCTTAAAGTATTTTATCATTTTTCCTCTCCCTTCATGTCCAGTTTGTTCACCTGGTCAACGAGCTTCTTCCCGGTTCCGTTCCCTCCGAGAGCTGAATACGGTTCCCACAAATAATTGAGGTTGTCGTATTCTTCGATAGTAACGAAGCCGCGCTCTATGTACTCCTGTGAGAGACCATAAATCCGATCATGCAGAAGTGCAACGAGTGCAGCCCTTTCCGCCGTTTTGCTTTTGGCATTGTTCTGATAAATGGTATTGATAAGCGTCCAGAAGCCTGTTGAAGCAAAGACGGCAACTATGACGGCAACAATTAAGTCTGTTCTCATTTTTTCCTCCGTTAAAAAGCCGTAGACAGGGTATATCCCCATCTACGGCACAAAATACCTATCATGTTACGCTTCTTTGAGCGGCTTGATAGGTTCATATACTTTTCCGTCATATTCTAACCGTGACGGGCGGTATTATAATAGTGTCGGGTAGGGATTTGCACCCTACATGATTGCCGCCTAACCGATTAAGGTTTTATTCCCAAAATGACAATCAGCCCAACGCCACTGCGTCTACCTATTCCGCCACCGACACATTCATTTATTATATTCTACCCGATTTATTGCCTGAATGCAACGGATATTAAATAATGTGTTACGGTTCTTCGGGTTCAGGCTCGACAGGCTTTGCATAAGACTCCACATAACCGTCATAGACATTCAGCTGTTCGTCAAGAATTTTGACGGTATACGACAGAACGCTTGCTTCGCCACGGAGTACTCTTGCCTGTGCGTGAAAAGCCATGATTGCACCGTCAGAGTTATCCGTCCATTCTGATACGATGGTCATATTAGTTCCCTGATCGCTTGTTGCTACTTGTGCTAAAAAAAGTTTCATTTTGGTTTTCCTCCTCTATTAGAATTTAATTCCATAAATATGTGCTTCTGTATTTGCATCATTATTTTGGGCTTTTATTGATGTATCTGACACATACATTACTCCACTACCTCCAATATCCCAAGGATATGACGTATTAGTAGATTTTATAAAAATATCAATAGGGGTTGTATATGGCGAACCTGATACACGCAAATAATTTCCAGTCCCCGAAGGTCGAACACAATAAAGCATGTCAAAATCACTAACTTTCAGACCTAAACTTGCTAAATTTACGGTCATATAACTTGTAGTTGATTTGGGTACTGTTACTATTTTTACAAAATTCCCTCCCCCACCATACTCTATTCCATTCTTCATTATTTTTGGCATTGTTGACCTCCCTACTTTATTCCCACAAGTTGAATTGCGGTTTTTCTGTTATTTAGTCCTGCATCAATAAACGACTTTGTTCCTGATATTCTAAAGTATAGATTACCGTCATAAGGATATATTGCACCGCCAAAGTGCATAGGCAATATTTGACTCACGCCCCCCTGTAACGACTTTCCAGAACCCCAATATGCTGATGTATAATAAGCAGGTGCAACTTCATTGAGCAGCAAATCATTTGAAGAATCAGCAAGTAGAAATCGAAAGAATAATTTTCCGTAGCCGCTATATTTTTCAAATGTTGCTTGCGAAGGCCAAGAACTTGGATTTGTATAATAATTGTAATATCCGTCACTATTCCACGAGAATGAACTTGATGTTAGCCATCCCGAATTTATAAGGACATCTTCGGTTGCATCTTTTGAAGCAAAAGCACTAACCACACTCACCGCAGTCCAATAACTCGCATACGGAGGTCTGTTACTTGCACTTGAAGTATGAGCGGTCTTGCACTTGTAAAGCACATTTCCGTCAATACGGTAATCTCCTACTGCATATGATTGACCCGATACCCATTCATCACCTATCATTGACTGCGGTGCTGGTGTGTATGTAAAAGGAACCGTTTTTCCTGCTATCGGAGTTAAATTTGTTCCGTCATATATATTTACACTCATTTATGATTTACCTCCTTTCTATCTGTAATAGACTATCAATTCATAAGATTTGCTTGTAAGTGTTGACCCACTCACTTCGTATGCGCTCTGTCCATAAATCTTATAATTACCGTCTATATACGCATTTACATAAACACCATACATCGGAGGGGTTGCGTCACTTTTTTGCATTAACCATGACAAATATAACGGCATGACATACTGTGAGCTACTTCCAACAGCGGTTTTTATAACTTCGTAAGCATCTTTAAGAAGAAGGTATGGAACAGTTGTATATTTTGTTGCCACTTTTCCAAATATCAACAACTCTTTGAAGTTTGAAGGAATAGTCAACCCCGAACCACCGTTTGTTGAACCCAAATATTGCCATTCACACCCATAATCATCCGACAGATTAACAATCTGATACTTTGCTTTTTCTGTACTACTTAACGCTGTCCATTGTGCCGTTGTACCGTTGAATATAGGTAACTTCACCTTTGTACGGTCATTCGTACCGTCATCCGTTACGCCCATTCCCTCAAACTGCAAGCCTGTCCTTTGTGTCATGGATATTCCATCGTTGTCTTGGATTGTATGACCGCCACTTCCTCCTGACGCATTTACCCATTCCGTGTCGTAGTCTGTTCCTGATGCTTTAGCAAGTACCTGCCCCGTTGTGCCGCCTGAAGGAACTCCAACGCCAGGTGCGCCATCCTGTCCGTCTTGTCCATCCACTCCGTCCATAACATTGAAACTTTGGCCTGCTGGATGATCTGCATCCGTAATCGTGACTGTGTGACCGCCTGTAATCTGCGTGACCGTGACTTCGGGAGAAACACCGTCCTGTCCGTCCGCGCCGTCCTGTCCGTTTTGTCCTGCTACTCCCTGCGGAATACCAAAATTCAAAATCGGGTCTGTGTCCGTTCCGCTGTTCGTTACCGTTGCATCACTCCCTGCAGGAAGTGTAGTTGTGGTTCCAACATTCACCGACACGCCTGCATCAACACCGCTATCGGCATAAGCATCTGTCGATGTATCCCATGTCCACCAATTACCATTCTGCCCGATGATCGGGGGGTGTGTTGTAATTGCCTCAGCATCCTCTAATAATTCTTCGGCCTCAGCCAAATCCTCTTGTATTTGAGGAACAGTAACCATTATATCTGCGGCAAGATCAATGACTCTATCATCGATATCGTCAACAGCCTTGCTCATCAAATTAAGGTTTGTTTCGTTCAAAGCGGGATTTGTGTTGTTATTCCAGTCAATTCTGTCATAAAGTTTTTCCATCTTTTTCTCTCCTGTTAGAAAATATCAAGAGTTCCATTTATCATCTCATCCTGAAGGTTCTGTATTCCGCTCATAACCCTTCTGAGAACATATGACGGATATGTGCCGCCCTTCATTTTTATTTCGATCATGTCTCCGCTTTCAAGGTACGGAAGACCAGCGCACCACATTTCGAATGGAAACCACTTAATGTCGCGCATCTTTGCGACCATTGCATCGGCATAAGCTGAAACATCTGCCGTACTCCATACGAGGTTTTTAAATAACCAATTATCGCTCATGTTATAGTCATCAGTTCCATTTGCGTTGACAGTTCTCTGCATGACCTTCTCGACTTCCTCATTGTTTTCTGTCGTTTTGTAGGTTACATACAGATATCGGAACGATCTGACATTTCCTTCATCAGCCCACAATTTTGAATACATAGCAGGATAACTGGATTCTGCTGTGCCCTGTGGAAATAAATTGTCTGCAGGGTATAAGTCGTCCCTGGGGAACAACATACCTTGATTCAGTTCGATTCCAGAAAATAGGTCTGATACTCTGTCAAGTTTTCCGTACTGGCAGTCCACTTCAAAGACAGCCGATTGCAAATCGCGCAATGTAAGACTTTGTAGATTACGAACCTGACTTGCAGTAATAACCTCTTCTTCAATCGGAGACAGTCTCTTTTTGTACATCTTAGGCAAAATCACGTTGCATAATGCTTGATAGGTTTCCTCGTACTTTTCCAAGACCTTATTCCATACATCTTGATTAACGAATGGTGTAGGAGGCATAGTCCCAATATAATCATCCTTTTGAACTACGATTGCGATAGGAACTCTCAAACGAGGGTAATCACCTGTGAATTCTCCATAATTTACAGGCTCACTATGCCCCGCGACACTTGTTCCAGTTTCCCATGAAACATTGCCAAAGAATCCCGATACTCGATTATCAGGATCATTATCTGTCGCATATCTCGGACCATAATCAGTAAAGTCAATTCCACCTTCTCCACCTTTCAGCCCAAAATGTGGGTTGCTCGAAGGCATAAATGGCTCAACAGCAAGAGGATTAGCCACTCTTGTGATTAAGGTTGAGGGTATCAGTATAGGGTTGTAATCATAGAAATAAACGAGATTTTTTCTCACAATATTCCATATAGCCTGCATCTGAATAGCATCGTATTTATAATGATGTGTTGTTGACGAGCCTGTATCGCCAACTGCCTTGAAATAGAAATCAGCACTATAAAGAACCCATCGACAGCCTGATGGATATTGATAAGGATATTCTTGCGTCCATTGATCTTTCTTATACTCAGCCCATGTCCCCGAAGTAGAATTCCAATAATAAATACTTATCCAGTTCTGTCCACCGAATATTGCGTCTTCTGGATCAGATTCTTTCCAAAGTTGACACGAAACCTCGTCCCAATCTGTCTTTTCAATATGATATCCCTCTAACAGATAGTTCAGAATATCGGAAATACTGCGTGGTGTACTACCTGGGCTTGATACAAGATAGGCATATACTTCCGCCAAAACATCCTGATCCAAATAATTACTCTGCAATTTATTATATGCTGTTGCCTTTATAATCCCTGTGGACGCTTGACGTGAACACTCTTCAACCTCGTACCATCCCATCGGAATGGGGTACCACATCAACTCACCGTGTTCGTCTTTGTATTGAATTTCTAATTCAATATTGATCTGTTCCCCTCTGATATTCGGCAAGTCAAAATACTGAAATTCAACCGATGTTCCTTCACACAAACCGAACTTCAGCTCTGTGTCAGAGCACATGCGTTCATCAAACTTGACGGATTCCGCAACAAGATTATCATTATCAAACCAATCTATATATCCATAACAATCAAACCGTCGAGGCTGGATGTTTGGGGTATAATCAGGATCATTTGATGTGTAATACACCCGTAAAGAATATGCGGCACATTCACCTGTTGCCGGTGTTGGAATAGTTGCATAGGTCTTGTCACCTTCTGCATCATATCGGGTTCCGTTAAATGTCAAATAATCAAAGGGCACATCCGCATATATCCTGATCTTTGAATATGATTCATCGATAGTAAAAGAACTGTCGTTCCAAAACTCTATGTCCCACCCAATAAGCTGATGATGGTCATCGAAAATCATGGATGACATACCCATAAAAGACGGAAGATCATCACCTGAGACTACATCCGTGACCACTTCGCGCATGTCAACACCAGACACAGTAATCTTGACATTCTTCCTATAATCCCCACTTTTAAGGGCATCTTTAACACGTGCCGGTACCTGTATCATGCTTCCTGAACCTCGACTGTTAATACATCAATCCATCCGTTTGTTGTTAATATGTGATCGCTGCTTTCAAGATGCACAAACGCATTCACGGCCTTAACCGCTCCGGTATTCGTGCAATAAAAAGCCCCGATGATGGTTCCTGCGGAGCCTGTGGCATTCTCTACCAGGGAATGAAACTGTGATAGAGTTGTGCCGGTCTTCGGTGACAGACATACATCAAAAGTCCCTTTGAGCTTTGTACGCCTGCCCGATCTGTGTTCGACATAGTTTCCGTCTTTCCACGATTCGTACTGGGTTTCATTGTCCATTTTGTAGGAACCGTCAACTATGAGATTTGTAATATCTGTATTTCCGATTATTGCAACGCCATTCATAATGCCGCTCCTGTTAATTGATAATTTCTGCGAGCTTCTGTCTGCATCGCCCTGAAGAACCTGTCCATGCCGCCCTCAAGCTTGATATTGACCTCTTTATTGGCAATGATCGGAAGGTATGAAGCGAGAAGGCCATACACGTCACCGCTTGCTGACGGTGCTGACTGATATGTCGCTGCTGACATCGCCTGATCTGCTGTTCCGACTATACCTGCCGTCATATCCAGGACAGAAGTGTCAAGGGATCTCATTCCGTCCTCAATACCTTCTGCAATTCCGAGAGGTATCATCTTTCCAACTTCATCAGCAAATACTTTTGACGGTGATTCTATCTTCAGAACATCCTTGACCTTTTCCTTCAGTTTGCCGATTTTCTCAGTAAACCACTTTTCAAGCTCTGACCATGCGGAAGTCAACCCTTCTTTGATGCCGTTTACGATATTCTTTCCGACTTCGGCAAAGCCTTCAATTTTTTCTTTGATTTTTGTCTTAAACTTTTCTATCAGCTCTTGTGCCTGCTTGTAGAGGTTTTCCGCCCATTGTTTGATACCATCAACGATTTTTTTGACGATATCGCGGCCCTGCTGAACTAATTTCGGGATTTCAGCGGAAATCTTATCCTTCAACTGCTGAATCATCTTCGGGCCTTCGGACGTCAATTTTACATATGCATTGGCCAAGCCCTGAATGATACTGTCAACAACCTGTCTGCCAAGTTCAAGGAACTGCGGCAAGCACTGGACGATGCCAAGTACAAGCTGAGCCGTAAGTATAGGCCCGGCTGCCAAAAGTTGAGGTCCGCATTCGATTACCGCGTTCATTAGGCTTTCTATGATTTGAGGTGCCGCATCTATCAAAGCCTGCATGATGGTCGGCAAGTTCTCAACTATAGCAGACACGACCTGATTCGCCGCTTCGATGATTATAGGAAGGTTAGTTGTCAACGCATCACATAGATTCTGAATTATAGTCGGAAGTGCTTCGATTATCTGCGGCAATGCCTGCATAAGTCCGTCAAGCAAGGCAAGCATTAGATCAATTCCTGCCTGTATCAAAGATGTCAGCGTGTTCGGATCGGTGAACATGGTCACGATCTGAAGGACTGCATCCGTGATTGCGGGAATCAGTGTCGGCAATGCCTCTGTAATTCCCTGCGCGAGCTGAAGGATGATATCAACCCCAACACTCAATAACTGAGGAAGAAGCTGAAGCAGTGTTTGAATCAGACTGTTTACGACTTGAACCGCCATCGGTGTCAACTGCGGAATTGCCTGCAAAATTCCCTGTGCGAGCGCATCAATCACCTGAACACCGGCTGAAAGAAGTCCCGGCAATACCTGTGCGATCATCTCAGGAAGCGCTGCCGCAATTTCCGGCGCAAGTGCTGAAATCAGTTCGGATACACCGGAAAGAGCTGTCTGGACTACCGGCATGATGTTTCCGGCAAATGTCTCCGCAGAATAAACCAGATCGTTGATATTTTCATTGAGTTTATCCATGTTGCCCTGTCCGATAGAAGACAGAACATTATCCCAGGCACCTTTCACCATCGCCAGTGATCCGGATATGGTTGTTGCAGCTTCTTTTGACGTAGTGCCTGCAATTCCCATGTTTTCCTGCATGACATGGATCGCCTGGATGATATCAGCGTAACTGCTCAAATCGAACTTCTGACCGCTGATTTTCTCCGCATCCTTCAGAAGTCTCTCCATTTCCTGCTTTGTTCCGCCATATCCAAGCTTTAAGTTGTCGAGCATGGTATAGTTCTGCTTTGCAAATCCCTGATATGCGTTCTGAATGGATTCCATTGAGGATCCCATCTTATTTGCATTATCAGCCATGTCCACAATGGCCTGATCTGCGACCTTTGCCGCTTTTTCGGTGTCTCCACCCAAAGACTGAAGCAGGGAAGCAGAAAAGCTTGTGACGGTTTCCATGTAGTCGTTGGCGGACAGGCCTGCGGTTTCAAACGCTGCGCCTGCTCTGTTTATGACATACTCTGCACTATCTCCGAATAATGTCTCAACACCACCGGCAAGCTGCTCAAAATCCGCGTACTGTGAGACGGCAGATGCAACGATTCCGCCGACCGCTGTTGCCGCTGCGCCGACTGCTGCGACTGCCACTTTTCCGATGCCACCAAGTACACTGCCGAAGCCTGTCGAGAATGACTGTCCGGCACTCTTTCCAACGCCGCCCAGTTCCTGTTCAATTTTTCCAGATATTCCTTTAGCTGTTGGAACTATCTGTACATATGCGGTTCCGATATTTTCAGCCATGATGTTTCCTTTCGTACCATTTCTGGAAATCGTCTACTGTTTTGAATGTTTCAAGTTCGTCCTTTTGTTTTTCATCCAAGCCTGCAAGCTTTTTCAGGACGCTTTCCGGAACATTCTTTCCTTTGTGCCCGTCTTTTGTGTTTTGCCACGCCAAGATCAAAAGCTTGTCTGCCATAATCGACAGAATGGTCTGTTCAATCGTCAGCTTCCAGTTCGCAATTTTCAGCTTGATCCGGCTGTCGTTGTTCAGCCCAACTGCCAAATCTGCAAGATAAGACAAAGGAAAAGGCGGATCATACCAGTCTGTTATATACAGATGGTAGGTCTCCGCCATATCACACTTCAACTCGACCTCACCTACACTCAGCATGTAAGCGAGGATCATCAGTTTTTTGCGTTCAGAGCATCAATGATTTCATGGACCTCTGCCCAGAACTCCGTGTTTGTGCAAAAACCGTCATTCTGTTCTTTGATCTTCTCTTCAAGTTCTTTGACGTTTTCTTCAGATCCCAAAATCAGGGCGGCAAGTCTGTCCGTAAGTTCCACCTGTTTCCAGGTATCTGTTTCCGACTGTACCGCTCCGAATAACCGGAGCAGATCGCGGCTGTCTTTTATCCTTGAATCAATCTGATAAGCATATCCGCTCTTTGTCTTTCCCTTTACTATCATCTTTCATCGTCTCCCTTCAATGATTAGATGCTTGCCTCTGCTGCTTCTATGTACTCCGTGTGGGTCTTTCCGTTGCTGTCCGGATAAGCAGTCACGGTGATCCCGTACGCGATCGCGTCGGTGTCGTTGTATGTGATGGCATCACGTGTTGTGATAGCTCCATCAGGAATCACGATTCTCTTTGCCCTTCCGCCACGAAGTGCAAGCTCAAAGATCCACACCTTTTCCTGCGGCTCTTCTGCCTTGACGTTAACGGTGATATTTCCTGATCCATCAACGGTGACGTTGTTGTCGCCGTACACGTTTTTCAGCACGTCCTCATTCTCGCTCTCGATGAGTTTCAGGACGAAGTTGTCTGTCATGCCATTGAACGGACGGTAAACTGTTATGCCGCCCCATGCTTTGATCTCACCAGAATCAAGCTCGTTCTGGTTCTCAAGGCCATCTTCTGAAACGTAGCCCAGGCAAGTGAATGCTGCGCCGAGTGAAGTTGTTGCATCTGTGGGAAGGCTTGTTCCCTTCGGTGCAACATATACTGCTCCGCTCAGGTTAGGCTTGCCGACACTAACGTATGATGCTGTGTTTCCCATTTATTTTTCCTCCTCAATAGTAGGTAATTACAAAAACCGCCTGATAGCGGTATCTTTTTGTGCTTGTATCTGTGTAGTTATAGTCAGAATTGAGTTTGACACTCCCGATTCCGTCCAAAGATATGAAATCGTTGAGCATTGTATCGATGATGGCTTCATTTAACGTCATAGCTTCATACAATGAGCTGCCATATGACTGAATGACGATGTTGGCCGTGCTGATCTGATCCGTTTTGCCTCCTCCGGTCTTTTCAATGAGATACATCTTCCCCGGATATGTCGCAGGCATTTCGGTGTATACCGGTGCCGGTAACTCCTCCAAGTTATTCAGATAATCGTATATTGTTTTCTCAATCATCTTTATTTCCTCATTAATAGACCTGCGGAGCCGATTGCCTTCAGCAATGTGTTCTGCCTGAAGTTTTCGTTTGCCGCCCGCTTGCTGTCTGGATAGACGTTTGAAATTGCAACAAAGTTCGCTGTGTGAACTTCGGCAGCATAATCACCGCCGGCACTTCCCGCGACGGCTTTGCCTGCCTCAAGCAGTTTGTTTTGCATTTCAGTTGACTTCATCAAAGCGTTAAGTCCTGGAAGATTCAACTTGAACTTCACCTTATTAGCCATATCGTTCCACCTTGACCTTTTTATTCCACCGGAGCGGAATGTTTGCCTCAATACCCGCCACCGGAAAACCAATGGTCCGATATCTCCCGGCAAATGGTTCGGGAAGTATGACTTCTGCATCTGTCCAGTCGTTTGTATCACCCTTCGGGATGCCCAAAGTATAAGCAACAACCTTGCCATATAACTGAAGCGCATCCGTCATATCATTGGATGAAGGTTCTCCAACAAGCACATCATTAACGTTGACTGTCTCTTCCGTGTATGTAGGCTGACCAATCGGATCCGGATCGCCCGCAGTCTTTTTCACAAGTTGAATCGTCACTCCTGTGAGCATTTTTTACCCTCCCAAAGCATGACACTGCCCATCTGCTGACGGAGCAGTCCGAGTTTCTTCAGGTCGTTGTACATTATCGCGTTTGCAATGCCACCACCGGGAACGGAATAGGTTCCGCTCCATGAATAGCCAAGTCCTGACTGGCTTTCCTGTGTCATCGCTTCACCTTCTAACGACTGACGCAAAATTCTGTACACGACATCAACCGTGACTACTTTGACGGTATTTGCATACGGTTCTGATGCCGCAACCATAGCGTCGAGATCTTTGCCGACCCCTGTTGCTATGACGCGCAATTCATCAGAAACGAGCGGAAGCAATGCCTCCGCCCGCGTTGTCTCTGAAGCCGTCAACGTTCTGTATAAGGTTGTGATATCTGAAACTGATGCAAAAGCTGTACTCATTTCTTTGCCCTCTTTGTCTCAACCTTCTTGACTGTCTTCGGTGCCTTTTTCTCCGGTGCCTTGACGGGTTCAACTATGGGTTCAGCCTTCGGTGCGGCCTTTGGAGCCGCAACCTTTGGCTTTATTTCCTCAAAATCTTCACCACTCAGAACACTGAAAGAAGTGAACTCAATTCCTGTTTTCATGTTGCGATATCGCATAGGGTTTCCTCCTTAAACAGAAGCAGGATCCTCGTCTCTGATCTTTGCGAAAGCATCGGGAACCAGGATGCCCCATCCAATGTATGCTTCACCGCGGAGATAAACCTGATTGTGTCCCTTCAGATCGCTTCCGGTGTTGTCAGGATCGCCGTACTCGATGACCTCGATCGGGATCTCTCTTGCGATACCCCACTTGAAGAAGTCTGCGAAGTTTCCAACGATAGCCCTGTCAGCATTGCTGCCGAATGAAACGGTGCTGTTTGTGTCAACAGGAAGTCCGTTAAGCGATCCCGTTGTTGATCCCCATCCAAGTTCAGGGAACAGAGGAACGTTTGAATTCGTCTGTGTCTTAACAGCGGCAAGGGCTGCCTTCATAGCAGGTGCCATTGCCATACCGGTGACTTCGTGCTCTGCTGATTCGATCATATTGATTGCAGCTGTTACGTTGTCAACAACGTGAGCTTCATCAAACTCGATCTTGTTGGTTACGACTGCATCAAAGCTCTTGCCGGTAAGAATATCAGCCGATGATCCCGTTCTGGGATTTACTCCGTGCATTGCCATGATGTCCAGACCTCTTGCGAGTTTCTTTGCAAAACCATCGCTGAAAGCCTGAAGATACTGAAGTCTGATCTCTTCTGAACCATAGCGAAATTCATCCGATACTCTCAGACCATACTCAACTTTGACCGGTGCCATAGTGACGGGTTCAACGGTTCCACCACCATTTGCCTTTGCTCCGGATTCTGCGACAAGATTGACCTCACTATCAAGATTGAAGATGAACTCAGTCTGTCCGTTAAAAAGCATCGGCTCAGAAGCTGAAAGCCTTGCAAGTGAAGACTTTCCTCTCACAAGAGAAGTGAGCCTGTTGATAAGCTGCGGTGTAAACATTGTGCCTTTCTGTAATACGTTTCCCATTTTAATTTCCTCCTGATAACTGTGTGCTGATCTGGCTCAACATTGAGGCCATATCCGCATTGATATTTGCTTGTGCTCCTGTCGCTCCACCAAATGTTTCCGATGTTTTAAGTGGCGGCGCTGACTTCGGAGCGAGATATGATGCAAGCTGCTCCGCATCTTTTTTCAGCTCCTCCTCATTGTTTCCAACAAGTCGGCCTGCGAGTTCATACGGTATGCCCGCATCGTTTGCTATACGGCCCTTGAGAAGTTTGTCCTCTGCCGTAGTTGCGCGTGTAGTAAGATCTGCGACAATCTGGTCATGACTTGCCATTTTTTCCTTTGCAGCATTCAGGTCCTCTTCAGCCTTTTTGAGTTTTTCCTCATACTCTTTTTTCAGCTTCTCCACCTGATCCGGAGCCAGGTATTCCTGAAATTTTTCCGCCGCTTCTCTTTCAGCCCTCGCGAGCCTCTTCTGGATGGCCTTGTCAAAGTCCTCCTGTGTTTCGATGATCTTAAATTCTTCTGACATTTACTTGTCCTCCCTCTTTTACCGTTGAGTAAACGTGATTTTTTTTATTAAAAAAGCACCCTGAAGGATGCTATTTAATAACTGATAGATTGTTTTGGCACATCTGTTTTTGTTGTGGCACAACTCCAATATGCAAGGATCATGCTATCCATAATGGCAATGTCATAGGTCTCTACCAATGATCTGAAGCCAAAGCCGCCCTGTGTGCCGATCGGACGCTTTTCACAATTCGTGATCACGTTTGCAAGCGATTCCTGTCCGCTGTGAGTGATCTTTTTTGCAAACAAATCCTGATAAAACATCGAATTTGCCAAAACCACCTCACGAACTGCCGGAAGGATAGGCTTTATCTTGAAACCTGCTTCCTTCATCTGGTCAACAAGAATATTCTGACCACTTGCTCCATCTACGACTATTTTGCAGACCTTCGGATTTTCAAAGAACTTAAACATCCACTTGTTTCCTGCTCTGACAGATACACAATCTATTGTCTCAACAAAGATTTTGCCGTCTTCTGTCTTTGCAGCAATACTCAGCGCTACATTTGCACCGTCTTTGCCATACTTAACACCCAGATATAATCTATCCTCAAGTTTTGGCTTTTTATCGAACTTTAGTTCCGCCCATTCGGTTTCTGATATCGCTGACTTTTGGTTGTAGGAAACCCACAACCCTAAGCGCTGAATATTAAAATCAAGCGGATCGCCTGCAAGCTCTCCGCGGATGTTACGCTCTGACAATATGGTTCCAAGCGAAGGATTGTACTTGTACCACAAATCAGGATCGTCAATGTTGTCTGTCTGCTCCTCAATGGACCATTCAGCCCATCCCGTATCCGGAGCCTTGCCTTCGGTGATGTTTTCCCGAAGTCTGACAAACACATCGCCACCGGATATGACTGTCGGCGGAGTTCCCACCATGATCGTCTGTGGGTTCTTTGATGCGCTGACCGTATAGATCAATGCACTTTCCTGCTTTGACGTATATTCCTGCGCTTCGTCTATCACAAGAAGATCAAAGCCTTCACCCAGTCCGCCATTGTTGGTTCGGGTCCTGAAATCTATGATTCCGCCGCCGCTGATCTCGATGTGCTCAAGTCCATATTGTTTTGATGCAAAAAAAGAACGCTCCGGCATCTTCTTTGCTTTCCGTGAGTGTTCTTCATATCCTGCTTTCTTCAGGAGCGTATATAAACGATTGAAGGCATCATGTGAAGTCGTGGTTCTGTGAGCTGTGTGGCATATCTTTTCACCCAGGTTGACAAGCCCATCAAATTCACGGGCTGCCAAAATCTCACCCTTGCCATTCCTTCGGCTGACACATAGGCCGTACACCATATGCGTCCACAATCCATCTGGATTGACTGCCATGATTGCCTTGATCTGTAATTCTTGCCATTCAAGCAATGCTTGTGTTGTGCTTTTGTATAGGTCAATAGCTTCCTGACCCTTTGTTTTTATTTTTTTAAACTCAACGTTGGTAAAAGACGGGACCTGTGATCCTGTCTTCATGTTTTACCTCCGTCTTGCTTTTTCTCTGTCTATGGTTAACCGCTCAAGTATCTGCTGACGCTCTGCGATAGACTTTTGTATTGGTTTTGTGTCCTGCCGTCGCTCCAATTCTTCCGGAGTGCTCTGCCATTGTTTTTTTGACCAGACGTTTCGAGATATCTTTTTGCTCTGGTATGTGACAGTGCATCTGCAAAACTCATGCCGCCTATAAATATCATCCGGAGCGTTGCCATACTCATATGTCCCTGCAAGCGCGGCGCACCATTCGCAGCACTTTGCCTCTGCAATTCGGGTGAGCGTTGTTTTCATCCCTGCCTTGCTTCTGAACTTTGCATTTTCTTTGATAAAATCATCATAAAATGCTTCCGAGTTGTTGACGATCGGCTCCCGAATCCAGATCAAAGCATCTGCCAGGCTGATCCCGTCCACCGTCATCTTGTCAATCAGATCGCTGACACGTCTGACAGGGAACTCAGGCTTGACGGTCTTTAATCCTATGTCCGCCTGTGCATCAAGTGCCGCCTGTATCTCTGCCGCAACATCGTTTATCAACATTTGATTATTTTCAAGTGTTGGCACAACTGTCCGTGTTGCAATGTTGTAGTAGAGCTGTCCGTCCGGAAGGTTCCTCTCCGTCAGAACGTCCTGCAAAGCCTGTGAAGAATCTCGACCAATGCAAAGAGCATATGTGTGCCCGTCCATCTGTGTTGCCGTTCCATCACGGACCCGGGTCAATACTCTTGCAAGTCGTTTGTCATTTGCCGTGTGAATCTCAAAAGCCTTTTCGATAGACTTCATCAATTCCGGCACAACATCCTTTGCCATATTCTGTTTTCCTCCTCCCATTTAACCGTTGGTGACGTAGTTATATATTACAGACCGGTGATCTCAAAAATCTTGTCTTCGGTCAGGTAATCAGGATAAGCCGTGTTGATCTTGCCAATCGCATCGCCAATCGCTCCGAGCATCGACACATCAGCCGGGAATACAGGTGTCCATACAGGTTTTGTAAACGTGAGCTGCGACCTCTGATATTTGAAGTTGTCACGGATGCAGGCTGCTAAAAATCCTGCGTTCATAATTCCAACATTGAAATTCTGCTGTGCTTTCTTTGCAGTGAGACGCAAATTCTCATGTGCGGCCTTGATTGCATCATAGCTTGATGGATTGCTCTGCGGGAAGCCAAGATCATCCAAAGTGAGCCCGACTTCACCGGCAAACAATGAAGCGAACATCTTGAGCTGTTCAACATGAGGCGTCATGCTCTGCTGTGTGAACTGTCCAAGTCGCACATGATCCTGTCCGTCTTCATTCAAGGAAAACTTCATCATGGCTGACATCGCTGCCGTCCATTTGTCCATCTGCTCAACCGACTGGTCAACACCTGTCGCCCACTTCTGAGGGAATGAATAGAACTCTGCGGAAATCTCTGACCGCTTCACCGTTCTCAATGCACTACCCATGATGGACATACATGCTCTCGATATCCTTGAATGACCGAACGGCCTCACGCTGTCCGGACGGAACACAAACGGAACCAGGCAAGGATAAGGTGCTTTGTTTGCCCTGGTTTCTACCAGATTACCGCCTTCATAATATGCCGTATATTCAAAAGTGAAATATGCTTCTCTTGTCGGATTGCCGTACTCATCGCGCTCCAATACTGCATAACCTTCATTCAGCATCATCGTGATCGGATCAATGACACCTGTGGCATTTCCACCATCTATGACCTGCAAACGCGGAAAGCCTGTCTCATCCTCTGAAATATAGATGAAGTCGCAGGACGATATCAGCGCACCCAGGATCGCAGAATTAAACAGCACGTCCCTGTTGTTCATGTCATAGATCCCTGTCAGATCAAACACGTCATCACGGAATCCGTGAAAGTCCAATCTATCCGCCAAACTGTCCACGGCCTTTGCACACCATCCGACAACACTGTTCCAAAATTTTAGCTCCGGCGGTGACGATATTCCAAAATCGAAAGTGACGTTTTTCATGTCATAATAGATATAACGCCGCATCACCCTCAAGCGCTTCATGTTCAATTTGTTTTGCAGGTACGGTATACCGTAATAATTCATGATCTTATCCTTTTATTTAATAACACGTGTTTTATTTTGCGAGATATTTGTACA
>Ga0265298_10001614_pt1 | contig 33234 bp, 18 predicted proteins | sample AusTroGonzalo_MG_3_FD_193486 | JGI IMG/M metagenome (GOLD analysis project Ga0265298, IMG submission 193486) | Bovine rumen microbial communities from tropical cattle in Woodstock, Queensland, Australia - Gonzalo_01 | ecosystem: Host-associated > Mammals > Digestive system > Stomach > Rumen ... | reverse complement strand
CTACAATCAATGGTACTTTCCCCGTTAAGTATATGAAGAAGAAGGCTCAGGTTACCGTTACTCCCGTCCTGAAGTATCAGGGTGGCGAGGCTGAAGGCCAGAGCGCTACTTTCCAGGGAGAGAAGGTAGAAGGCAATGCCACAACTATCAGATACAAAGCTGGTGGTACTTATGCAATGAAGACCAACTTTGCCTATATCGAGCCTATGTTGTCAAGCGAGTTGTATGCTCGTTTTGATGCCAAGTTGGGTAAGAAGACTGTTTCTATCCCTGAGGTTAAGATTGGTTATGGCGTATTGGCAACCAGCCAGTTGCTGAACCGTTGCAATATTACAGGTGCAACAGCTCCTGACGGTTACCAGCGTATCATCGCCCAGAAGCAGGAGGCCAACATCAAGTTCTTGATCAATCAGGCTAACCTGCGTGCCAGCGAACTGAACAATATCAGCGTAAAGGACTTGGGTAAGATTCTGAAGGAGATTAACGACAATACAGAGACTCGTGCCCTGCAGAATATTGAGGTAAGCGCTTATGCCAGCCCCGATGGTAAGTATAACTTCAACGAGAAGTTGGCTGAGAAGCGTCAGAACGTCAGCAGCGATTACCTGAAGGGCGAGCTGAAGAAGATTCGCATGAAGGCTGATGTTGATACCAAGTACACTGCTGAGGACTGGGATGGTTTCCAGGAGTTGGTTTCTAAGAGCAACCTGCAGGACAAGGAGATTATCCTCCGCGTTCTCTCTATGTATCAGGAACCCGAAGAACGCGAGCAGCAGATCAGCAACATGAGCGAGGTTTATACCGACATCAAGGAGAGCATCCTGCCCGAGTTGCGTCGTGCTCGTCTGATTGTTAACTACGAGGTTATCGGTCGTAGCGACGAGCAGATTCTGGAGCAGTACCAGCAGGATCCCAGCAAGCTTAGTGTTGAGGAAATGGTTTATGGTGCCAATAAGTTGACTAAGGATGAGGCTACCCGCAAGCAGTGGAACGAGGCTATTGCCAAGCAGTATCCCAGCGACTACCGCGCTCTGAACAATATGGCTCAGCAGGCTATTGCTGCTGGTAACACAGAGGTTGCCAACAACTACTTGAAGCAGGCTGCAAGCGTAAGCAAGAATGCCCCCGAGGTAAACACCAACCTGGCATTGCTGGCCCTGAAGAATGGCGATGTAAACGCTGCAGAGACATACCTTGCAAAGGGTAGCGGCTCTGATACCTTCAAGGAGGTTATGGGTAACCTGAACATTGCTAAGGGTAACTACACTCAGGCTGCTTCTGACTTGGCAGGAACTTATTCTAATAGTGCTGCTCTGGCTCAGATCCTGGCTAAGGATTACACCAGTGCCAAGAAGACTCTTGCTGCCGTTAAGAATGCTGATGCTATCACCAGCTATCTGCAGGCTGTTCTGGCTGCACGTACAAACGATACTACTACTTTGGCTTCTGCCCTCAAGAGCGCTATCCAGCAGGATGCTACTTTGGCTGCTCGTGCTGCTAATGACCTTGAGTTTGCCAAGTATGCAAGCATCATTAAGGGCATCATCAAGTAAATGAAATTCAAGCTATTCTATATAGCATTCCTGCTCACCCTGCTCAGTTGCAGCAACCACCCCGGTCAGGTTATGATTCAGGGTAGTTTTGCTCACCTTGAGCAGGGTGAGTTCTTTATTTACAGTCCCAGTGGAGGAACAGACCGCTTGGATACGTTGCATATCGAGAATGGTGAATTCAGGTATATGGCATCCATAGACGGGGAAGTTATCTTCCATCTGATGTATCCCAATTATTCTGAACTCACCATCTTTGCCCGTCCTGGTGACGATATTGAGATAGTGGGCGATGCCCAGAATCTGAGTGCGGTGGAAGTGAAGGGTACAGAGGATAATGAGACTTATACCGAATTCAGGAAACGCATAAAGGACCTTTCTGATAAGGAGGCGCGTACTGTTGCCCAGCAGTTTACACTGGAACATCCTACGCTGGCTCTTAGCCGTTACCTGTTTTCAACGTATTTCCTCTTGAACGATAGTGTTCCGCAGGTTCAGATAAAGGAAATCTTTGACAGCCTGTGTCGTGCCTGCCCTGAAGATGTGGAACTGAGTAAGTTGTCTCGTCTGGTCCGCTCGCATGGTTTGCTGGCCGAAGGTCAGGAATTACCTGATTTTAAACTGAAAACCCGTCCATCCGCCTTTAGCGATGAAAAGGGAGTGGAGGTGTCTACAGAAGACTTCCGTGGCAATTATCTGCTGATATCTTTCTGGGCCAGTTGGAAGAGTGGATCGCAGAGCGCGCTCTACCGTACCCGCAGGTTCCGTAGGGAAATGAGGGAGAAAGGTATCAGGGTAAATGCCCTCAGCTATTCACTTGATGCGGAATCCTCAGAACTTGCAAGGGTTGAAAAGAACGATAGCGTAGACTATTACAGCTATTGTGATTTCCAGTGTTTCAACAGTCCCCTTGTCCAGAAATGGGGTATTTGCGATTTGCCTTTCTTTGTTCTTGTAGATGCCAATCTGAAGATTGTTGCCTTCGGTACGGATTGGCAGCGTGACATAGAACCTCACATTTCGAAACTATGCTTGTAAAGGTATATGGCGCAACAGTACAGGGTCTGCAGGCAGTAGCCGTGACCATCGAGGTTAATGCTACCAGAGGCTGCAGATTTGTTATGGTTGGCCTGCCTGATAATGCTGTTAAGGAAAGTCACGAGCGTATCATGGCTGCCATAGAAAACAGCGGCTACAGATTTCCTACCAGACAGATTACCGTAAACTTGGCTCCTGCTGATGTTAGGAAGGAAGGCTCAGGCCTGGACCTTCCTTTGGCAATGGGAATCCTTGCCACAGAAGGTGAGGTGGATGTGAATCTATTGAACCGTTACATGATGGTAGGTGAGTTGAGTCTGGACGGCTCTCTGATGCCAATTAAAGGAGCACTCCCTATAGCCATAAAAGCCAGAGAAATGGGATACGAGGGACTGTTTGTTCCTGAAGAAAACATCCGCGAAGCAGCCGTCGTAAACAAACTCAAGGTTTACGGCGTACGGCATATCAATCAGGTGGTGGGTCATCTGAATGGTATGCATCCCTTGGAGCCCACAGTCATTAATACACGTGCTGATTTCTATGCTCAGCAGAATGATTTCGAGCTGGACTTTGCAGATGTTAAGGGGCAAGAGCATGTAAAGCGTGCCATGGAGATTGCCGCTGCAGGCGGACATAACCTTATTATGATAGGTCCTCCTGGAAGCGGAAAGAGTATGATGGCCAAACGTCTGCCTAGCATCTTGCCGCCTTTGTCATTGCAAGAGAGTCTGGAGACAACACAGATTCATTCCGTTGCCGGCAAGTTGCCCGGTAACTGCTCGCTGATAGCGCACAGGCCTTTCCGTGCACCCCATCATACTGTTTCACAGGTGGCTTTGGTAGGTGGTGGTTCAAATCCTCAGCCAGGAGAGATAAGCCTGGCTCATAACGGAGTCCTCTTCTGTGATGAGCTCCCAGAATTCCAACGCAGTACCCTGGAGGTTCTTCGACAGCCATTAGAGGATAGGGTTATTAACATCTCGCGTGCCAAGTACAGTATTTCCTATCCTTGTTCCTTTATGTTTGTTGCCAGCATGAACCCCTGTCCGTGTGGTTATTACAATCACCCGACCAAACAATGCTGCTGTACGCCCGGACAGATTGTCCGTTATCTGAATAAGATTTCCGGTCCCTTGCTTGACCGTATAGATATACAATGCGAGATTACGCCCCTTTCCTTTGACGAACTCAGTCGTACGGCTCCTGGCGAAAGCAGTGCCACGATTCGTGAACGAGTGGTTCGTGCTCGTAAGATACAGGAAGAACGTTACAAGGATGAGCCTGCCGTACACTGCAATGCACAGATGACAAGCAGGTTGATGCATCGTTATGCCGAGCCGGCGCCCAATGATATGGATATGCTCAGGGAGGCTATGAATCGCCTTCAGCTTTCGGCACGAGCTTATGACCGTATCCTGCGTGTTGCCCGTACGATTGCCGACCTTGAAGGTTCAGAGCAAATCCAGACACATCATCTGCAGGAAGCCATAGGGTACCGTAATCTTGACAGGAGTTCTTGGGGAGAATAGGAAAAAGAAAAGCGCGCTGCCCCCAAAGGAAACAGTGCGCTAGATTTCTTTTGCAAAAATAGAATGGTTCTTAGAACTTCAGGTCAGCACCAGCCTTGAACTTAACAACCTTCTTTGCAGGGATGTTGATAGTCTTCTTTGTAAGAACATTGATACCCTTGCGTGCAGCGCGCTCAGCAACAGAGAAAGTACCAAAACCAATCAGAGCAACCTTATCACCAGCCTTTACAGCACCGGTAATAGCCTCCAATGTAGCTTCCAAAGCCTTCTTTGCGTCAACTTTACTCAAACCTGCGCCTTCTGCAATCTTTGCAATCAAATCAGTCTTGTTCATAACTTTGTGTTTTTAGATGTTTATAAATTTAGTTTAAATCAAAAAAATGTATCACAAAAATAGGTATTCTTGACATACAGCCCAAGTTTTTTTGTAAAAAAATGAAAGAAAATGCGAAAAAAACCTTTTAGAATGCGTGTAATTGGGCCTTTTCTGTTTTATTTTTGTATTTTTGCGCCGTAATTAGGAATTTTGACTGTTATGAATAATATGCCTCCTGTAACCAAGAATCTGCTTATCATTAACGTGTTGTTCTTTGCAGCCCGATGGGTAGCAGCTCTTCCTGCTTATGGTATAGACCTTGACGATGTACTGGGCCTTCACTTCTTTATGGCCAGTCATTTCTATTTCTACCAGCTCTTCTCATACATGTTCATGCATGGTAGCTTCTCACATCTGTTCTTCAATATGTTTGCCGTCTGGATGTTCGGTCGCATTATGGAGAATACCATGGGTTCCAAGCGCTTCCTGTTCTATTACCTGACGTGTGGTCTGGGCGCCGGACTGATGCAAGAGCTGGTGCAGTTTGGCAATTACTGGATTGAGGGCCTTGGCAATTACGAGATGGCCAGCATTGGCGGGATGCAGATTCCGATGGCAGAGTACTTGAACCGTTGGACTACGGTGGGAGCTTCTGGTGCCGTGTATGGCATCCTGCTCTCCTTTGGCATGACGTATCCCAATGAGCGGATGTTCATCTTCCCGCTTCCTGTTCCTATCCGTGCCAAGTACTTTGTGGTAGGATATGCCGTGATAGAATTGATGTCGGCTTTGGGTCGTCCGGGCGATGGTATAGCACATTTTGCTCATCTGGGTGGTATGCTGGTAGGTCTTCTGTTGATTCTCTATTGGCGTAATGGCGGCGGAAACCGCAACCGAGGTCACCGTAATTACTATGATAGAGATTACTATGACAAGGGCTCTGGCGGTTTTAATTTCCGTCGTTGGTTCTCGAAGCTGTTTACTCATAAGAATCCCGACATCAAGGTTACCTATGGTGGTAAATACGAGCAGGATTTCGCCTATAAACAGCGTCAGCAGGAAGAGGAGGCAGAACTGAATCGCATACTTGATAAGGTTAAGAAGAGCGGATATACAAATCTTACAGAAGAAGAGAAACGCCGGCTCTTCGACAAAAGCAAAAACTAATGCAGAACAAAAAGAAAAAGACAAGCCCCTTTGTGCGTGTGCTCATAGGAATATTCCTGGGAGCTAACATTTGTACTGTCCTGCTCATGTGGCTGGCTGTTATTTCCACCTTTCTCTCACCCAGTTCACATCCCACTCTTTCATTATTAGGGCTTTTCTTCCCTATATTCGTGGCGGTGGATATTGCCTTTTTCTTTTTCTGGCTGATATTCCGTTTCTATCTGGTATGGGTTCCTTTGGTGGGATTGATGGTTGTGGCAGGCTATGCTATGGACTATTGTCCCATTAACACCAAGAAATACCTTTCGGACAGTGCCATCTGTGTTGTTACCTATAATGTGGGTGGCACAGCAGAGGAAGAGGACCGTCAGGAGGTACTTCGTTTCCTGAAGGAGAAATCCCCGGATGTTGTATGTCTTCAGGAGATGTACGCCACTCTGGTGAATACGCCGGAATTCCAGCATTTTGCTGACTCAATGGGTTATCATCGTGTGGTTGGAACAGGGAAATGTATCCTTACCCGTTTCCCCGTCCTGGGTGATACCTTGCATATTGACTATCCAACCCGTAAGAATAGCAGCATGGCGTGCTGGGTTCGCTGTCAGGGCGACAGTCTGTTGCTGGTAAGCAATCATCTTGAAAGTAATGCGCTTTCTGATTCAGACAAGACGGAGTATAAGAATATGATTTTGGAACCTGAACAGCAACGCGTGGAGAAGGGAAGCAAGGTGTTGCTTCGCAAACTCCGCGATGCTGCTTTCTACCGTGGCGCACAGACAGATACGTTATGTGCTCTGATAGACAAGAATGAAGGAAAGAGCATAATTATGTGCGGAGATTTCAATGACACTCCCATCTCCTATACTTACCAAAGAATATCCAGCAGATTGGATTGTGCATACCGCAAAATTGGCAGGGGCGTAGGCTTTACTTATAGCCAAAGTGGAATCTATGTGCGTATAGATCATATATTTGCGTCTTCAGACTGGCAATGCATAAAATGCTATGTGGACGATGGCGTAAGGGCTTCTGACCACTTCCCCGTAGTTGCCTATCTACAGAAAAAAGACAAATAAAATGCCTTTAATGTATAAATTTTGGTGCAAATTATATTTAGTAAAGGAAAAATGTGTATCTTTGCGAACTATTTTTTGACTGAACGAAACTTATAAACAACAAAACAATAATTATTTAACAAAATGCAAAACAAAGGATTTGTAAAGGTTTTCGCAGTCCTGCTGACTCTGGTTTGCCTCTTCTACCTGAGCTTCTCAGTGGTTACCAACCACTTCGAGAATAAGGCTGAGGAGATTGCTCAGACTGAGGGTCAGGAAGCTGCCGACCGTTACTTGGATTCTCTGCTCAACAACAAGGTGTACTGCAATGTTTGGACATTGAAGGAGTGCCGTGAGATGGGAATCGGATTGGGTCTGGACCTGAAGGGTGGTATGAACGTTATCCTGGAGGTTAGTGTACCCGATGTAGTAAAGGCTTTGGCAGACCACAAGGAAGAGACTGATGAGAACTTCCGCAAGGCCGTCGAGCAGGCGACCAGCGAGGCTGCAAACAGCCAGAGTGACTTTATTACCTTATTTATTAAAGACTACAAGGCATTGGAGCCCAACAAGGCTCTGGCTGAGCTTTTTGCAACTCAGCAGTTGCGTGATAAGGTAACAACCAAGAGTACAGACAAGCAGGTTGAGAAGGTGCTCCGCGAGGAAGTGAAGAGCGCTATCGACAACTCATACAATGTACTCCGTACCCGTATTGACCGTTTCGGTGTTGTTCAGCCTAACATCCAGGCCCTGGAGGGTCAGGAAGGCCGCATCATGGTTGAAATGCCTGGTGTAAAGGAACCCGAGCGTGTTCGTAAACTATTGCAGGGTAGTGCTAACCTGGAGTTCTGGGAGACTTACAACTCTCAGGAGATTGTTCCTTTCCTGGTTACTTTGGATAGAAAACTTGCTGCTGTAATGAGCAACATCAAGGATGAGGCTCCTGCTGATTCTGCTGCTGTTGTTGCAGAGGCTACAACTGATACCACAGCTGTTGATTCTGCTGCTGCCCAGAAGGATCTGGCTGCCGTAGTAGGTGGTAACGCTGAGGAGAAGAAAGAGACTGCTGTTTCTGCTGCCGATATCGAGAAGGCACGTAAGCAGAATCCTCTTTTGAGCCGTATGCAGCTTGCTCAGGGTGCTTATGGTTGCGTAGTTGGTTATGCCCACAAGCGTGATATGGCTGCTATTGATGAATTGTTGGCTTCTCCCGAGGCTAAGGAGGTTCTTCCTTCTGACCTTCGTCTCAAGTGGGGCGTTAAGGGTGCTGGTGAAGGCGAAAGTTCTAACATCTACGAGCTGTATGCCATCAAGGTAACAGAGCGTAACGGTCGTGCTCCTCTGGAGGGTGATGTTATCACTGATGCCAAGGACGAGTTCGATCAGAACGGTCAGCCTTGCGTTAGTATGAAGATGAATGTTGACGGTGCTCGTCGTTGGGCTGCCCTCACAAAGGCTAACCTGAAGCGTTGCGTTGCCATCGTTCTGGATGATAATGTTTACAGTGCTCCTACTGTACAGAGCGAGATTACCGGTGGTAACTCACAGATTACCGGTCGTTTCACAACAGAGGATACACGTGACCTTGCCAACGTACTGAAGTCTGGTAAGATGCCCGCTCCCGCTAAGATTGTGAGCGAGGAGATTGTTGGTCCTTCACTGGGTGCCGAGTCTATCCAGCAGGGTATCCTGAGCTGTATCATCGCCTTCGTAATCCTGATGGTTTACATGATTGTGATGTACGGTACTATCCCCGGTATGGTTGCTAACTGCGCCCTGATCCTGAACCTCTTCTTCACCGTAGGTATCCTGACCAGCTTCCAGGCTGCCCTTACCATGAGCGGTATTGCCGGTATGGTACTGACACTGGGTATGGCTGTGGATGCCAACGTGCTTATCTATGAGCGTACCAAGGAGGAGATGAAGGCTGGTAAGAAGGTTCGCGAGGCTCTGTCTGCTGGTTACAGCAACGCCTTCAGCGCTATCTTCGACTCTAACTTGACTTCTATCATCACCGCTGTTATCCTTTACTACTTCGGTACAGGACCTATCCGCGGTTTCGCTACCACATTGTTCATCGGTATCTGCGTCAGCTTCTTCACTGCCGTATTCCTGACCCGTGTTGTTTACTCACAGGTTATGGCTAAGGACAAGTGGTTGGGTCTGACCTTCCGCACCGCTATTGGCGATAAGATCTCTTTCCAGAACCCCGCCTTCAAGTTCATGAGCGCTTACAAGAAGAGCTTTGCTGTCTTTGGCGTACTGGCTGTTATCAGCTTGGGCTTCATGTTCGGTCGTGGCTTCAGCAAGAGTATCGACTTCACCGGTGGTCGTAACTATGTGGTTCTGTTCGAGAAGGAAGTACAGCCCGAGACTGTTCGTCCTCTTCTGGCAGAGGCATTCCCCGAGAGTAACACCAGTGTTATTGCCCTGGGTACTGGCGGCAAGACTGTACGTATCTCTACTAACTACCGCATCCAGGAGGATGGTACAGAGGTAGACAGCGAGATTGAACAGAAGTTGTTTGATGCCCTCAAGGCTGGCGACCTCTTGACTAGTGACCTTACTGTAGAGAACTTCATCAACCGTGATGAGCGTGCAGGTGGTTCTATCATCAGTAGCCAGAAGGTAGGTCCTTCTGTAGCTGAGGATATTACTAACGGTGCTATCTGGAGTGTTATTCTGGCCTTCATAGCCATCTTCGCATACATCTTTATCCGTTTCCGTAACCTTGCCTTCTCAGTTGGTGCTATCACCGCTCTGATCATAGACATTGTTCTGATTCTGGGTATGTATGCTATCTGGTGGGGTATCCTGCCCTTCTCACTGGAGATTGACCAGACCTTCATTGGTGCCGTGCTTACTGCTATCGGTTACTCTATCAACGACAAGGTGGTAGTATTTGACCGTATCCGTGAGTACATTGGTCTGTATCCCAAGCGTGAGCGTCAGGAACTCTTCAATAGCTCTTTGAACAGCACATTGAACCGTACTATCAACACCTCTGTCAGCACATTCATCGTACTGGCTGTAATCTTCTGCCTGGGTGGTGCTAGCATCCGCAGCTTCGCCTTCGCAATGATTCTGGGTGTTATCTTTGGTACATTGTCATCTATCTTCATTGCCGCTCCTACTGCTTACCTGACTATGGGTAAGACCATCAAGGAGAACGAGGAGAAGTAAAGAACTTTCTTACTCCCCTTAGGGGAGAGATAATAAATAAAATAGGACTCAGATTTTTCTGGGTCCTATTTTTGTTTGTTCTATTTTGTGATGCTGGCCGAAACGGGTCGGAAGGGTTTCTTTTTCGTAAAGGAATACTTACCGTTGCTGGCCCAGTTGAGGCTGAAACGGACGAAGCGCATGGTGTAGCAGCCATAGAGCCCTTCCTCTTCGTAATAAACACCTACGGTACCATCAGGCAGAACGGTAGCTGCGCTATAGGCAGAACCACGCGGACAGATGGTCTTGGGCGTTCCGAAGGTTTCGCCCTCATCAGTAGAAAGAGCGATGGAAACGTTCTGACGATGTGGATCGTTAGGTCCCGTCTGGAAGACAATGTTCCAGGGATTCCCATCGAGCGTAGAGCACCAGTACATATACTCGCCATCGCAGGCGTTACCGCTGATGCCTGTCGTAAAGCGTGTCTGCGGAGCATGCTTCCAGATCTTGCCGTCATCGGAAGTTACATTATAATAATTATAGCCACCGGCTCGGACACTGATGGCAAGGTCGCCGTTGTTGCGTTCCAATACCTTAGGCTCGTCTGCTGCCGTTGTTCCACTCGTTCCGCTAACATACCATGTCTTTCCGCCGTCCTTTGACATGAAATTATAATAATTCTGGGTTACATTATTCTTGGTGCCGTCGGGTGATTCGCGATTCACAAAGGGCGATACCAGTGTGCCGTCACGCTTCTGCAATCCGGCTCCTGAGCCGGTGAAGCCTCCCAGCCAATTAGGGTGGGGGCTGCCTGCAGCATACAGTTCCTTGGTGTGGTCGATAGGCTTCTCCCAGGTGAGACCGCCGTCGTGGCTGACAATGGTCTTCCACGTCTGCGGCTTATCCGGTGTAGAGGAGAAGAACCCTGTTCCGTAGTGCGAACTGGTCATAATGCCTATGATGTCGCCGTTCATACGGTTCGTAATCAGCGAGGCATCACCGTGTCCGTAGTCGCCGCCTCTCTCTGCTGTGCCTGCTACGGTAACGGGGTCGCTCCATGTGCGGCCGTTATCCTCGGAATACTGCGCCACTACATAGCAGTGAGTAGGAAGGTCTATGTTGTGGTCCTTGCGGTCGTCTGTGAGGACAACCAGGCGCTTTCCGTCGGCACTGGTGCAGATGGCAGGTATGCGGTAATAGAGGCTTCCCTTGTCCATAGGCATCAGCACACTGCTTTCCGTCAGGAAGATGGTAGCGGCATTGGCAGGATTGCCGTCAGGTTCGGGTTGCGACTCCCCGTCTATAATATAAGAGGTAATAGAGGCATCCACCGTGTTACCCTCCTGCGCCTTCTTGCTGATGTCCAGGGCTATCCACAGATAGTATGTACCTGCCGTAAGGCTACGGCTTCCGGTTATAATAAATGTACCGTCTTTGGCAATTTTACCTTCAGCATAGGGAATAGCGTTGCTCTCTCTCCAATTCATCTCCTTTTTGCTATCCACAAACAGTTCCTGAGGGTTGGAGGCGAAGTAGGCGCGTATAGCTTTCACATCCTTCAGGTTAGTGGCATTGACCGTGCCGGTCACCCCTTGGAAGTCAATGTTTCCCGTGGGGGCATTTACGGTAAGTGTAGTGCGCAGGATGGGTACATCCGTGTTGCCGATACCTGTTGTCACTTTGCCTTGTTCCACCTTAGTGGTAGAGAGGGATGAACTTCCCCTGGCATAGGCACCAGCTGCCATGAATGCAAGTGTAAGAAAGACGAGAATAGTTTTCTTTTTCATGATATTTTCTGTTTTTGGTTAATATTCTAAATGCAAAGGTAGTATTAACTGAGAGAAAAGCAAAAGAAAAATCGTTTTCTTTTGCTTTTCCGTTTTAATGTTTTCCCTCGATTATATGTAGGGATAAGTTTAATTGAAAATAATCTTCTTACCCTCCTTAATGGATATTCCCTTATGTGTATTGTCGATGCGTCGCCCCTGAAGATCATAGGTAGGAACACTGTTCGGGTTTTGCTGAAGGCTGGGAACAATATCCTCTTTTTCCTGTACTTGAATACTGTACAGTGTTCGTTTAGATGTAGAAGGAAGGTAGCATGAGCAGGCAGGCAACGAATAATCTGTCGATGCACGATACATACTGTTCCCTGAAGTCCTAAGATAGAAGCCAGTTCCTGTTGTAATGGTTTTCTGACAGTATGAACCAACAAGGTAATTAGGTTGGGAAGTTATATTTGAGTTAGTGTATTCGGTGCTTTGGTCAATTGCCGACAGGGTGAAACTGCATCGGGACTCCCCTTTCATAATCACGGGCATTCCCTGTGGAAGTATATCCCCAGAACTCGCAACTTCCTTCAGGACTACAGAGGTGTTGGTGACTTCTGATACTACATATGCGGTGAACCCATCGGGGACGGAAGTTACAAAGGGTACGCAACATGCTACGTAGCCGTTTCCTCCTGTTGTAAACGTAACCTGTTTGTTTTGTGTAACATTATACATTTGTTTGACATCCTCTTCCGTAAGTGCCTTACCCCATACTCTGACCATAGCTACATTCCCCATGTAGGGGTAGTTGCCTACTTTTGTAGCATTGTTGTAAGCGCCTAGGGCATCGCCTCCAATGGCCAGCCAGGTGGAAGGTGCCCACTCGTAGATAGGACATTCCTTGAAGGTAAGGTAGCGTACGGCCTTTTCTTCTCCGTTGATATAAAAGCGGGATACGAAATGTAGCCTATCATAGACAATAACATAGTGCGTATAGTCCGTTGTCAGGCTACCCACGCCTATCCATGACCATTGTGTTTTGGCATAGCTGCCGTCTGTCTTGTTACCTTGTGTGGTAGTGGTGTAGCAGATGTTTCCCTGCGAGTTTATGTGCAGGCCGAATCCGTAACCGTTGACAAAACACATCGGACGTGTACTTGCCTTAGGCTTTTCGGTACTGTTCTGACAGTATATTTCCACGCTGTATGCATCTGAGAGTTGACTCATGATACTTGGCTGGTCACCTACAAAGAACTTAAAGAACTGCGACGTGTTGCCATTGAACTGAGCTTCGTAGGACTGGATGGAAGCATTGTATTGCAAAGGCACGTTACCTGCCATCTCAACAGGAATATGACGGTAGGCGGGCGCATTGTTGAGCGCTCCGTCTGGAGTGAACTGACAGTCCAGGATCAGATCATTACCTAGTGGTGCTGCCGGTTCGGTAAATATACGAACGTGGTCAGTATAAAGATTCTGTGCGGCTTTTTGTGTCAGTGCCCCATTGTATATTCTGGCAAAGATGAAACTGCACGCAGAAGAATTCTGACTGCCTGTAGAACTGCTGCCAGCTGTTGGATTTCCTCCCAGGCATATCCACATGTTCCGGCGCCCCTTTACCGTTCCGCACTGAGGCGGCACCATGTCAGTTCCTGCCCTTGTGCCTGTGCAAACCAGTTTGCCGTTGACGAAGTAGCGGATGATATGGCTTGTCCTGTCCATAGTAACAACCAGATGATAGAATTTACCAGATACGGCAATAGAGTCTCCTCCAAGGTTTTTTACTGTACTGGCTACTCCGCTCTGATGTCGGTAGGTGAATGCGCTGGCAAGTTGTGAATTGTAGAACGCCCAACCTCCATCTTGCTCGTTTCCTAAGAAACAGGTTTTGGAAATCTTGCCGTTCTCGTCGGCTAAACCTTCAAGGCGTACCAGTGTTTCCCATGTGACGGATGAGTTGAAAGCTTCGGAAAGCGGACTGCCCTCATCGTATAAGGCATAGAAATAATCTGTTGCAGTTACCTTGGTGCATCCATAATAGGTGTCGTTGGCTTTGTCATAAAGTGTGGTTGCTTGTCCGTGAGAACCGACTTTTGCATTGTACGACCCTTTGTTGACAATACCATTTGCATCAAAGGAAAGATCAAGTAGGCATTCTGCTTCAGCACACTCGCTATTCTGTCTGAGGTCTGATGTAATGATGTTTTGTGCCACCAGTTCCTTGTATATGGCATTGGCCATCAGTGTGGCTCCGGCTGCAGTGGGGTGGAGCTTGTCTAAAGTGTAGCTGCTCCAATTGGAACTGAAGGGGATGGTAGTACAGTCGATGTAATACCCACCGAATTGCTTGGCTATCTTCTTGATACTCTCGTTGGCATCAGCCTGTGAGTAACCTATGTCGTTCAGTTGGTTAACTCCAGCGGAACGTGGTGTTATGGAGAGACATACCAACTTGGTGGAAGGGTAGCGTGTGCTGAGTTTGTGCAATAGCATGGCATACGCCCCTCGGAATGTCAGTGAATCGGTGAAGGTTTCAGTGCTGAACTCGCCTAATGGAAGTTTAGCCTGATTCCAGTCATTTGTTCCTCCCATGATGAAGATGATATCAGGTATGCCGGCTCTTCCTACAGCTGCTACTCTGGCGTTACTGACAAAAGGAGCATCGCTGTCGAGAAGGTCGCATGATACGCGTGAACCGCTCCATGAAGCATTGGCAAGAAATGTGAGACCCGAGAGACGGCTAAGTTGCATCCACCATGTGTCGCCTACCTGTATGCCGTATTTCTTCTCCCTGTCTTCTGTATAGAAAACCTTATATCCGTCTGGGATGTATCCGTAGTATGTGGATATAGAATTGCCCATAACAGCAAATGTGATGGAATCCTTTTTCTGTGCCTCGGCATGGAAGGGAATCCACAGGAGGATACTCAGTAAAAATAAAGTATTGTATTTCATGACAAATTATTTTCTTATAAATTTCTTACCCTTTACAATGTATGGGCCTTTTGCTTTTTTTGTGGTTCGCACTCCTGCCAGATTGTATGCAGAGTCTACATTTAATTCTTCACTCTTCATTCTTAATTCTTCATTCATTCCCGTCTCGTTATTGGGTTCAAAACCGTAGAATGCTCTTGTATCATTGCCTGTAATAGTCAGGTATGCCTTTCCTGCTGGAATGTTGCTGCCTGTGGCTACCTTATAAAAACCTACGCCCTGTTCTTGGTCTGCAAGGCAGTATTGTGTCCCATCGCATACAATATCCTTTGTTGCGGCCTGAAGCAGGTTGATGTCCGGGCTGGTGGCAGATGCTACTGGGTTATAGCAGTACTTGCCTGCTACTGCCTTCAGTAGGATTGGGTCGCCAGCTGCTGCTTCAGCAATAGGATCTGAGAGTTTTGTATAGTTGTTGTCCGTGGAAACAACGGCATGTGCTCCAAGAGCGGGAGGGAACAGCACATTGCCCTCTGCAACATAGGTGGAATAGCCACAGGCTGGAATGCTTATCTGCTTTACAGACTTGCTTGTATTGAAGGGGACTGGGTATGTGTCTTCGCCTAGAGTCTGGAAAAACACTTCCTTCCCTGCTACATTATTTATATAATAGGTCAGTACACCGCTCGTGATGTCTGCACTGGTGAGTTCCTCAGTAATACCCTGAGTCTTTTGTTCTGTATCAGACAGATCTACAATACCCTTGACGCTGCCCGACATACGCCCGACATTTCCTCCTTTATGTCCGGTTATAGTTCCAAGGTTGATGAAATTCTCAATGGTATTCTCGCCATTCCCCAGATAGCAGCAAAGCCCTCCGGCATATGGATCGGAATGAGAGGATGTGATGTTGCCTGTATTGATACAATTACGGATTACAAACCGAGGGTTTGTGTCGTTCTGTCCTCCTATGATGCCTGCTGCATCCTGACCGGTAACGTTCACGCTGGCTTCGTTCACGCAGTTCTCGATGGTGATGGTGGCACCCGTGTTCTGGCAGGAGCCTGCCAGTCCGGCTGCTTTGGTAAGTGCAATAACGGAACAACTCTTGTCAATGATAAGGTTCTTGACGGTACAAGAGGAATTACCTTGTAAATATCCGAAGAAACCTTGTGCCTCGTCCTGTGGACGATAGATAATCATATTCTTGATGCGATGTCCTTGTCCGTCAAAGACGCCCTTGAATTTGTTACCTTTTGTTTTGCCGATGGGCAGGTGCAGATTAACTTCGCGCTCAAAGTCTATGTCGGCAGTCAACTTGGCGTAATAAGATGTAGAACCTCCGTTGGCAGCCACCATTTCCGAGAACCATTCCACCTTGCCTGCATTGTCCAATAGATAATATGAACCTGATTTCTCGGGTGTTTCATAACGTTCCGCTCCATCGCAGGAGCAGATACCATTATGTGTATAGTCATGTACATGCAGTCCGGCTATGGAGTACAGTCGGAAGTAGTCAACGCGGAAGCGTCCCTGGTTGCTGGTGGCCCGACTGCCAGACTTCAGCATGTTGCTGGTACGGATGCCAATTTCTATATCGGTGGCTTTGTCAAGTGAAAACTCCAGTATCATCTCCTTCATGACAGGGTCGTTGCCGTCCAGAGTTGCAGTATAGCCCATGAAAGTACGGTTGGTCTCAGTTCCGAGGTTGCTTCCATACTTGTCAGCAGATGCAAAGTAACAGGCATTATCACCGGCAAAGAGACGCAGGTTGGTAAGGTTGTCATCGCCTGTACCCATTGGGGAGAGCAGACAGCTAATCCTATAAGTCCCGGCAGGGAGATTTATTGTCTGGTATAGCTTGAAGTCATCGGGCATGGGGGAACAGTTCACCCAGCAGCTTTTCTCGCCATGAAGTGTGCCGCTACAGCCTCCGTTTGAACCGTATGAAGTCTTGGGAAGCAAGGTGGTGTTGTTCACACCCGGTTCCTGTGTGTAGTTTGTCCCACCTTTGGTTCCCCATCCATGCCAGCCTGTGGGAATACCTCGGAAGTTGCTGCCGTCTACTATCATGCCTGTTGTCTCTTCGAAATCGCTGTTGGAGATAAGTTCTGTCATCTCCTTAGCATCCTGTGAGTCTGGCTTTGTGTAGGTGGTTTCTGCTAATTTCCAGAAGGAGCGGTGATTGGTGCCGGCAACAGCTGCATAAGTCTGGACGGTATTGTTGTTCTTCCAGTTCCATCCAATACACCCTGCAGTGAAATCGGTAACGGACAGGTTGGTGGATGTAAAGCCGAAGCAATGACTGCCTTCCTGATCCGAGCAGTCTATGATAGCATACTCTACAGGTGTTGTACCCATGGTGATATTAACCTCGGAAGAGGCAGGACAAGCCTGGACATATCTTTCTGTAGCCAGATTCCTGATATAGAAGCAGTTGGGCTTTCCTGTGGATATGAACTCCCAGCATGCGTTGTCATTCTTGGCCCCCATTGTCAGGATATCTGTACCATTGTCCTGAACAAAAAGGTTCTCGTCGTTACGGTTGACAATGGTATAGGCTTTTCCTGCCTCAATGGTAAAAGGGGGCGTTTCCTCCAACCTCTTCTGTATCATGCTTATCTTGGCGTCCATGGCGAATTTGTCATCGCTGGCATACCACGTAGAGAAGACGTCGTGCTGTGAATCGGTCAGTGCCTTCTTGGCAGCCTTCATCTCCGCCAGGGAAAGGGTAAGATTATCATACCGGTTTTCCTTATTCTTGTAAGCCAATGCAAAATAGTGAAGACAAGCACTGACGTGCGACATGTAGTGTGCATATGCCGCCAGGTTATCATAAAAGAAAGTGCGTTGTGCTGCAGGAATTTGGCTAATCATGGCATCACAACGTTCTGCAACGTTAGCAAAGGAAACCATTTCGCGGGCAGTACCTGCAATGATGCTATCCACTTGGTTTGACCCCTCAATGCGGAAGGAACGTCCTGGTATAGACTCGTAGCCTATATCAGAAAGAGGATTGGCAGTAAAGCTGCCCCACTTGTCGTTGATTTGCTTGATAGCACGTTCATGGCGCAGATCCTGGAAGATATACTGGCGGTCGAATCCTCCTGGGAAGTCGCTTTTCTTCTGGCACCAATAGGAATAATAGAAGTCGTGATACAGGTCTGCTATTTCCTGTGCGTGTTCTTCACCGAAGTATTGCTTGCAGTAAGAGAGCAGGAAGTCGTTAGTGTTATAAGTGTCCGCATTCCACATCATAGCTGCGTTGGCAGCCATTTCCATCAGGAACTCTCGTACGTTGCCTGCATTTACCACACTGAAGGTCTGCTTACCCTTGCTTTGTACATAGCGGTAGTTGTCTTCCATTTTCCAGGGGCCCTCTGCAGGAGCTAAGTGGGCACCTGTTGAATAGAACTGCAAGTTCATGTAGTAGCCTAGCTGTACATTATCCGTGTTCTGCCATTGTACAATGTCGTCGAAAGGATAGTGGTCGCGTCTGCCAGCTACGAAAGTCCACAACATATTGGTAGCTACAGGCGGTGTTATGTATCCTTTAGCCAAGAGCGTCGAGATTTCGTCATAGAATGTCATGCGGACAAATGGGTTGGGGTCACCAGTGGATTGGCAAATCATATCGTACTGGATTTTTACCATTTCGCTGATAATGCGTCCCCGTTCCTTTTCTGACGTGGGAGCATCCGAGAAGATTTCCCAGAATGGCTGGTCGCTCTTACCTCGGAAAGCTACCTGCCAGAGATTCTCAACTCCGCTATTCATAACGGCATCGATAGAGAATTGCCAGAATTCCTTCAGAGATTTCAGGTCGTTAACGGAAAGGGTAGGGGGAGTCATGTTACGTACATTCTTCCAATAGCTGTCCCAGTTAGAGAAACTATTGTTCAGTGCTACCATATGATGTGAGGTGAGCACCAAACCGTATTTCTTGTATAGCATGGCCTCGGAGTTGAGGGTGCCGGAGTTTGTTACTGTTGCTTCCTTCTCCACAGTATTGAGCTTCAGACGTAGCATGGTCTCAAGCCAGAGCTCGTTGTTCTGCGTTGACTTGGCACGCCATGGTACAAACAAATCCTGATCATTGGGGAACCATGTCCTGTAACGTACTTGCGGCGAAGGACAGAAATAGTCATAGTTGCCTGGTATTTGTATACTTTCCTTAACTACTGGTTGCCAACTGCACCAATACCAGAGGGGCGGGACGCCTAATATCTGCTCGCTGAAGCTGTATATGGCATAGATAGTACCTCGCATGTCTTTGCCGTGCAGTACGATGCTGTTGGTAAGTGTGTCGGTATAAACACGGTGACTTTCAAAGTCATCCAGTTCGCGTGGATGCTCAATAAGTGCTTTGCCGTCAGGGTTCTCCTCATTTACAACAACAATACGCACTCCTTCCTTTGTGGTGTTTGTCCGTACAATAGACGGAGTAAAATTCAGTACTTTGTTGAAGTCTTTCTGTAAAGCCTGGACCGCCAGCAGTACTTGACTTTTCTCGCTTGCAGGAATCTGAATCCATGCGTTGTTTTTTTCGATGCTGATATTCTTGTCCTGGGCCTTCGTTATGGAAATGGCTGATAGCAAAAATAAGGCAATCGATAAAAGTTTTAGTTTCATTTTCGTTTTAATTTGAAGGTTTTATGCAACAAAAGTATCAAATATTTGTATTTATGTGATAATTTGTGTCAATAAATTAAAGAATATTAACACAAGCGCTCGTTATATGACGTTATCCTAGTACCTCTATCACCTGATAAGTCCAAATAAATAAATGAGAAGTTTCTCCTTGTTTCGTTTTATTTCTTTATCTTTGTGGTCGAGTATGAGCAAAAAAGTTAAACAAAAGCATGTGACTGCTCCTGCTCCCAAGGTGCAGGAGGCAGCAAAAAAAGGACGAAAGACACACTTTCCCCTGTGGGTGTTACCCATACTGTATAGCATTATGTTTGTGGTGTTTGCCTGGGTATTCCTGGTAGGCAAGAATGCAGACACCTTGTATTTTATGCAGGACCGTGGGTACTGGAATGATACCATGGTGTATTTCCATGACTGTATGCGAATGCCGGGTGGTTTCCTGTCGTGGGCAGGCTCTTACCTGACACAGTACTTCTACTATCCTGCCTATGGTGCTGCCATGCTTATCCTGTTGTGGATGCTGTGTTTCTGCGTGGCATGGCGGTCGTACCATGTACGGTTGGAATGGACCTTTGTTCTTTTCCTGCCCTTGCTGGCTCTGCTCTGCACAGAGATTCAGTTAGGATACTGGGTTTATTTCCTCAGGGATATTGATTACAGTTTCTACCATACCCTGGGTTTGCTCTTTGCCCTGATTCTGTCTATTGACTATACAGGCAGATTCAAATACGGCCCTCTGGTGCAGATCATCCTTGTGGCAGCTTTGTTCTACTATCCTTTAGGTATCTACGCCCTTGTTGCTTCTGCCCTGATAGGGGTGCGTATGTTCTGTAAGGACTGGCGCAAGGGGTGGACAGGTTTGCTGTTGGCAGCTTTGGTATGCGGCTTGGTTCCTCTCTTTGAGAATAGCGGAACCACCATAATGCGTCCTGACCAGCGTTGGACCTTTGGTTTAAAGGTATTCGAGATTAGCTCGGTACGCGACTATGGCCTGGAGTTCCCCTTCCTGTTGGTATGCCTTACTCCGTTGGTATTTCCCTTCCTTCCCAAAAGAAAAGAGGGTAGTTCAAGCACCAAGAGCGTGGTGCTTTGCCTGCTGTTGGCTGGCGTAACAGCCGTAGGAAGCTATAAGTTTATTGACAAGAGGAACTGCACCGATCCTAACTATCAGGCAGAGTTCCGTATGTGCCGTGCCGTAGAGGATCAGCGTTGGGACGATGTACTCAACGAGGCTCGTATGGCCAAAGGTAATCCCACACGTCAGATGGTAATGTTCCGTGATATTGCCCTGATGAACAAGGGCGAACTGCTGTCCCACCGCTACGAGTACAATAATCGTCCTGCCAAGCCATCCGTGATGAGCGACTCCGTTGTGATTCGTCTGTCCGATGCTACAGGAGACTTCGTTTATTACAACTATGGCGAGACCTGCTTTGCCATCCGTCGTTCCATTGAGCGTTGCATGCACTTCGGCTTCTCATACTATACGTTGCGTGTGCTTGCCCGCTGTGCCCTGATCAATGGCGAATATGATGCCGTCAGGAAATACTTGCGTCTGCTGGAGCACTCTACCTTCCAAAAGAAGTGGGCCAGTGAACTGCGTCCCTATCTGGAGGATACTACGCTCATAGCTTCTTCTCCTCGCTTTGGCTTGATAAAGCGTCTCTACAATGGCGGTACGTCTATGGTGGGTACCGATGATTATTTTGTTGAGTCCACTCTGATCAATAAGCTGGCTCATACACCTACCAACGACAAGTTTGTGCAGGAGGTTGCCCTGGCATATTGTCTGCAGGACAAAGACGTTAATTGTTTCTGGGCGCAGGTTGCTCAGTATCATACATTCTTCCCCGACCAGCCTTTCCCCCGTTATGTGCAGGAGGCTATGCTGCTCTTCCATGATGAGCTGAAGACTGGTCCTGAGGACATCTCTATCTATAACATAGACCCTGATATCAGACAGCGTTACCAGAGTTTCATCGCCAATCTGAAGGCTAATGCCCAAAATGGTATGTCGGTGGATCAGATAGGAGCTGCCTTACAAGCCCGCTTTGGTGACACCTATTGGTGGGACTACTGTGTGATCAAAGATATACCGATGTACTAGCCCCCCGACCCCCTTAGGGGGAGGAGAGAAAAGATAAAAGAGAAAAGATAAAAGAGAAAAATTACGCTAACCCCTAACCTCTAACCCCTAACCTCTAACCCCTAACCCCTAACCTCTAACCCCTAACCTCTAATCGCTAACCCCTAAACAATGAAACAATATATACTAACACCCTTGTTCCTATTACTGCTGCTATGCGGTTGTAACCGTCATCCGTCTTTGCCACAGGATTATAAGCAGGAGAGTGAGAAACCTGCTATCTATCCCGACTATACCGATGTAACAGTACCTATTAATATTGCACCCCTGAACTTTATGGTGGAGCAGGCCGATGAGGTGGTGGCTCACATCAAGGCGGGCGAAACGGAATACAACTACGGCAAGGGTAACAAGGTTCTCATCCCAGAGGACGAGTGGCATAAGCTGCTGGCTGCTGCCAAGGGCAAGAAGATGACAGTAGATGTCTATTGTAAGCAGCAAGACAAATGGAGCCGTTACCAGCCTTTCAGCATAGAGGTCAGTCCTGATAGTATTGACCCCTATATTTCTTACCGTGCCTTGGCTCCTACCTACGTGGGTTTCGAGCATCTGGCTATCAGACAGCGTTGCCTGGAGGATTTCTCCGAGAGTGACATCTTCAATACCCGTCAGATCAGCACCGAGAAGCAGGGACACTGTATCAACTGCCACAGCTATCAGAACTACCGGACGGACAATATGATGTTCCACATCCGTATCTGCCATGATGCAACTATGATAGTATATAATGGCAAGCTCAAGAACATCCTCCTGAAGACCCCCGAGATGATATCTGCTGCTGTCTACCCCTCATGGCATCCCACGCTGCCTATTATAGCCTTCAGTACTGACCATACTATGCAGTCATTCCATACCCGTGATATTACCAAGGTAGAGGTGATGGAGTCTGCCAGCGATATTGTCTTCTATGATGTAGAGAAGAATACCATGGAGACCGTTTTGGCTGATAGCATAGAGTTGGAGTTGTTCCCTTCCTGGAGCCCTGACGGCAAATGGCTCTATTTCTGTTCAGCCCGTCATGAGTTCGAGGATATGAACAATGGTATGAACGAGACGCTGAACCATTACAAGCAGTTACGTTATAATCTGTATCGTGCCCCCTTTGATATGAAAACGCGCAAGTTGGGCGAGCCTGAACTTATCTACGATGCCATCAGCAAGGAGCGTAGCGCTGTAGAGCAACGTGTAACCAGCGACAACCGTTATGTTGTCTTTGCAGAGGGGCCCAACGGACTCTTCCATATCTGGCACCCATCGGCACAGATAGAGATACTCGACCAGCAGACGGGTCAGCTCATTGATACCAAGCCCATCAACAGCCGTAGGGCAGAGAGTTATCCCTCTTTCTCTAGCAATGACCGTTGGATACTCTTTGAGAGTCGTAGGGATGACGGCAACTATACACGTGACTATCTGGCTTACTTCGACAGGAACGGTCGCGTGCACAAAGCTTTCCTGATACCACAGAAAGATCCTGCGTACTTCCAGATGTCTTTGTATAGCTGGAGCCGTCCTGAATTCATGAAGGAACCCGTCAAGGTGACACCTCAGATGTTCCTGGAGCAGGCCTTGAAGGAGCCTGGAAAGGTGAAGTCTCACTCTGGCATCGTTCCTGCTGATTCCCCTGCCGGTAGTGGCAAGCATACAGAGGAGTGGGAGCATAAGAGTAATTCGTGAGCCTTAGTTCATAATTCACAATTCATAATTCGTAATTCGTAATTCACAATTGACGCTGTGCGTCGGGCTTGCTCAAACGCAGCCTTCATAATTACACCAACCACATTCCTCTCCCTCGGGAGGGTCGGGGAGGGATCGCCAACTATTCAAAATGAGAATATCTAAATTTGCATTCATTACATCCGCTATTCTGCTTCTTCTCTCGTCTTGTTCCGAGAGCATTGATACTTCGTCCCGGTATGTTTTTACCGAGCATACTGTTGTCAGCTATCTTGAGGCACATGCCGACTACAGCCAGTACGTTTCGCTTCTGAAGAAAGTGCCTGTGAGTCGCAGAAGCAATACCACCATGTATCAGCTGCTGTCGGCCCGTGGAAACTATACAATCTTCGCGCCTACCAACGAGGCAATAGAGGCTTATCTCCAGAAGCTTGCCGATGATGAGATAATTGCCTCCCCTTCGTGGGATGCTTTCACGGATAGCGTGAAGCTTGACTCTGTCCGTAAGGTGGTGGTGCATAACAGTGTGATAGATGGAGGGGATACGCAGGAGCAGGTATTCTACTCTTTCAGATTCCCCGAGGTTAACAACGGAGAGATTTCCCTTTCCAACATGCTGGACCATAAGGTGAATGTCTCTACCTTTAAGGACAACGACACCATCTACGTCTGTGGCGACTGTCCCCTTGACCCCCGTAACTATGATATCCCTGTCATAAACGGAGTCATCCACCAGACGCATAAGGTGATAGCACCCGATGATGTGTCGGCTGCCCGATATCTGCGGAAGCTCATTGAGAATGACCAGGAGGGCTTCCTGGTTATGGCCAAGTGTATGAGTGCCTGCGGATTGTTCGATACGCTCTCTGTTATCCGCGACGAGGTTTACGAGACCCTCTACCAGTTGGGAAAGATTCCCGACCTGAAGGCTTATATGAGCCACGGGTTTACTGATGCCTCTGGCAACAGTTCCTCTAATGCGCTTTCTCCTGAGCACAGGAAGTATGGCTTCACCATCTTTGCCGAGCCTGATTCCTACTGGCGCTCTCAGGGTATAGACCCTCATGCTCCTAATGTACCGGAACTGATTCAGCAGTGGATTATGGACAATAGGATGTACCTGTCGGATGATGTCTATACCCATGATGCCGACTACTCCAACGCTGATAATGTACTGAACCAATGGGTTAACTATCATATCCTGCCTATGCGTATAGAGGCCAATAAATTGGTGTACCATTGGAATGAGACGGGTTATTCACGTTCCTCAAAGGTTCTTTCCATCCCTGTCATGGAGTGGTATTCCACAATGGGAAAGCATCGTCTGATAAAGATTTTCGAGAGTAAGGAGAGCCATGGCGTTTATTTGAACCGCTTCCCCAATATCAACAGGGAACGTACAGGCGACGGGCACGAGAATTCCTGCGACCGCGACAAGGTGGGCTGCCTGGTTCAGAAGGAGAGTGAGGATGCCGTCATCAACGATATGGTAAATGCTATTATCTATCCCATAGATGCACCTTTGGCTTTCAATAATGCCACACGCGACAATCTGGGCAGGGAGCGCCTACGCTTTGACTGCTTTGCCCTCTTCCCCGAGAGCATGACCAACGGTATCCGTCGTGCCGATTCGTCCGATGACAAGTTCAATCATGTTTATATTCCCACCGACAAGTATTACCGTTACTTCAACAACATGAGCATCATGAGTGATGATACGCATTTCATTCACTTCAATGGTTATAATGTAAGTTGGGAGAACTACGATGGCGACGAGGATAAGTGGCTGGGTCGTTACGATGTGATGTTTACCCTTCCGCGCGTCCCCAAACGTGGAACCTATGAGCTACGTTATAAGGTATTGGCAACGGCTGCAAGAGGCGTGGTGCAGATGTATGTGGGCTCCGACCCCGACAACCTTCCTGTTGCCGGCATTCCCGTTGACCTTACCAAGAGCATCCAGGACCTCTGGGGGCAGTCGGCTATCATTGCGGATACCGATGATCAGGATTATAATGCCGAGATAGATAAGAAGATGCGAAACAACGGCTTTATGAAGGCCAGCCAGTCGGTTGCCAGCAATTCCAATAAATGGGAACGTGCCAGCATCAGGTGTTCCCGTCGTATCATCTGGCGTGGTACAATGGATCCCAACCTTACCTATTATATCCGTTTCAAGAGCGTCCTCGATTCCGACAAGAAAGAGCTCTATATGGATTACATTGAACTCTGTCCCAAGGAGGTCTATGATAATCCCGATGTTCCGGAGGATCTCTGGTAACAGCTACATTCTATAGCTCCCGCGTTGAGAAACGTGGGAGTTTTTTGTTTTTGTGCCCATAGAAAACATTTTTCCCCCTAAGGATAAAACTCTTTATTACGGCATTTAAAACTATTTTCAAGCTTTGAAAATATATAACCAAGCCTTGAAAATAAATTACCAAGCTTTGAAAATATATTTTCAAGCCCTGAAAATAATTATTTTAGCCGTTCTGGCATGTTTTCTCCCTAGCATCCCCTGGTTTTGTCCCTAGGGGTGATCTGTTTTCCTCAGGGGCTTGATGTTAAAACTACTTAAATAGTTCGTTTCGACTGCAAGATTTTCCTATTTCGTGCGTTTATATAAATAAGAAGTATTAACTTTGTTTGATTTTAAACTAAAAACAACACACAATCATGAAACAGACAATTATCGTATCGCTATTGGCTGTGGCCATTGGTGCACAGGCTCAGAGCAGATTGGAACCAATGACCCAAACTGAACAGGAGTTATGGGGAAAAAAGGATTTTGGAACATGGCTTTCTAAAAAGGCGATACAACAGATGCTCAAGTTCCCCACGCCTATGGAGGATTTTCCCTCGGCATTGTATATCTATTATGGTTATGGGGAAACAGAAAGGTTGCAGGTGAAGTGGTGCGTGGGGTATAATAAGGGTGTGAAACTGGACTCTGTAGAGGTTAAGACAGACAAGGCCACAGCTGTGAAGTTTTCCGACTTAATTGAACATGCCGTCAAAACATGTATGTTCAATGACGATCGAATGGGATTCGATGGAACCACATACTTCTTTGGGAATAGTATTCGTGTTGCTACAACATGGTCGCCAGATAACGGAAGCAATTGCAAGAGGCTGACGGATGTGTTGGAAAAAGCCATGACTGCAGTCAAGAACCAGAACGAGGACGAACTGAAAAGTCTGCTTCCCGAGGTTGAGTCCCTGACGAAAGTGTTCAGGGGTCTTTATCCGAAGGACTAAGTTTGCCTGAAGGTAAGAAAGCGTTATCTGTATATGTAATAATAAGGTATTATTTTGAACTAACACACATACTTTCATGAAACAAACAATCATTACCGCCATGCTTGCCTTCGGCTGCTTGACGGGGCAGGCAAAAGTGTTTAAGACCATCAAGACCCCCGAGTCAATGGCCAGTGTAAACGTTAATTACGGAGAACTGATAGCCCGTGAAGTGATAATGACCGATACGGCAACCACCGTTCATTTTACAATCGATTACCCCAAGGGGCAGAATTTCCGATTCGACAAGGGAAGTTATCTCATAGACGAAAATAAAAACCGCTATCCTCTGCGTTCTGCTGAAGGATTGAAACTTAACAGTTGGGTAACATCGCCTGAGAGTGGTAAGCTTGACTTCACGATGCACTTTGAGCCCATGCCCAAGAAGGTTAAGATCTTCGATTTCATAGAAGGCGATGCTGAAGGAGCCTTTATGCTACTGGGCATCCATGATAAAAAGACTAAGCTGAAGACTCCTACATTGCAGGAACTCTCAAAGAATAATCCCTGGACAGTCCCTGCTGATTGGTTCAAGACTGATACCATTACCATCAAAGGAAGAATAGAAGGCTATGATGCCAAACAGTTCGGCTTTACCTCGATGCAAAGTTACCAAAAGGACGTTTTTAGCAAAGAAGGTGGTGTCATCGTGCTTGATATCGCTCCCGATGGTACCTTCCAGAAGAAGTTCCTAGCCAGCTATCCTACTCATGAAACGTTCTACGCAGATAATTCTAAGGTGGATTTTAGAGAAATGACATTCTTTGCCTGTCCTGGTGAAACAATAGATATAACTGTCAAGAAGAATGAGAACGGACAACTGGAATGCATTTACAACAATGGTAGCAGCAAGGAAGTGGAGCGTTTGCTAAAGTCTAAGTTGTCGCTCTCAGATCTAACTGATCCATTGACTCTGTTCAAAGGGAAATTCTCTGAAGCCAACCAGAAGGCAGAGGAAGTGTGGAAGAACCTGATGTATCGCATCGGTACAGTGAGCAAACATGATGGTTTTACACCAATGGAGCTGCAGTTGGCACTTGCCGATGCACAGGCTCTGTATGCCGTTGCATACATGGATTATGCAATGCATCGCGAGTATGACCTAATGAAACAGGAACAGCGTGATGGCGTCTACTATACCGAGATTATTGACAGCACGGAATGGGAGGCGCTACGCGACTACAAGAACTATATAGCATTGCATCATATAGACCTTGACAACCCTTTGCTTTTCCAGAATAGCATGTATTACTTTACGTTTAACCGTATACAGTATGCAAGACCTGTCTTTAGCCGCAAGTACGAGAACCTAAGCAATAATAGCGAAGTCATTATCAATGAGCCTTCTGTAGTGAATGAGAAGATGAAGTTGACAAACCTACAGATCGCCCTTCGTGACCTAATGGGTACTGACAAGGATAATCTGATGTCACAACTTTGTATCTATGGTGAGATTCTCAACGAATTCAACCAGTGGCGAGACAATGAAGAAGAAATTCCCAGTATTCTTGCCGATACCACAATGGCAGCAGAAGAGCGCCAAGAAGCGTTGAATAACATCCCTGCCCTCAGCAAAGTCTTCCCCATCTACTTGGAAGCACTTACTCATCCCTATTTCCGCCAGAAGGCAGAACAGTTCTATGCCTATAAGATGGCGCAGAAGGAACTTTCTACTCCCTTGCCTGAAGATAATCCAGCAGCTGATCTCATCCGCAGTCTTTCTGCCAAATATCCAGGGCGTTTCCTAATTATCGACTTCTGGGGAATGGGTTGCGGTCCTTGCCGTTCTGCCATTCAGAGCAGTAAAGAGAAGAGGGCCGAGATTGCCAAGATGAATGATGTAAAGCTTATCTTCATTGCAGGAGAACGTACGGCAGAGGGTAGTGATGCCTATCACAAGTACATAAATGAATGGCTGGCTGATGAAGAGACTGTTTGCGTTACCAATGAAGATTTCAGACGCCTGGAGGAGATGTTCCAATTCAGCGGTATTCCCCACTACGAGACAATCACACCAGATTGCCGTCGTGTCCGTGATGACTTGCGACTGAACGGCTTTCATAACTTCGATTATCATATTAAAAAGCTGAAAGAGAAACTGAAATAAAATCGCTTTAAGGTTTTATCTGTATATACAATAAGGTATTGGTTTTAAATTAATACACACACACTATTATGAAGCGAACCATCATCGCATCGCTGCTGGCTGTCTTCTGTCTGGCTGGTCAGGCAAAAGTTAAGAGTATTGTATGGGAGAGTCCCCTGAAGGCATATACTACGAATGAGCTGTTTGAAGTCCGGAAGGTAGAACTGACGAAAGAGAAGACCATACTTTATGCACGATACAATTGTTTACCTGGCTATTGGTTCACAATCAGTAAAGACAGCTACCTGCAAACTGGTGGAAAACGATACGAGATTATAGGGAGCGACACTATCTTGCTAAGTACCAAATCATATATAGACAATAGCGGCAAGAAAGATTTTATCCTATACTTCAAGCCATTGCCCATGAAGACCAAGGAGTTTGACTTCCTGGAAGGTCTTAGCGATGGTGACTTCAAGGTGTTTGGTATTCATGACTCTACTTATGTATTTCCTCCAGCTCCTGTTCCTGCTGAATATCTGGCCGACTATCCTGAGGAAGAGGAACTTCAGGAGTTGAAATATAGCGATGAACCAGCCATTGTGCACATCAAGGCCCTTAACTACCGCAAGGGGATGGAGCCACAGATAAGGGCGCATTATAAGGATTTGAGGAATCCATCAGAACCGGCAGATACTACGTTCAGGATAAATGATGAGGGAGAGGCAGAGTTGAGCCTGCATATCTGTTTCCCTCAAGTGGTATGGTTTAATCTCAGCAACATACCTTGGGGCTCTAACTGCTTTCTTTATTTAGTTCCGGGAATGGAAATAACCGTGCTTGCTGATATGCTGCACGACGATGTTTACACGAACGATAAGTTCGTGGGCTATAAAGGTTCCTTTGCCAAACTATCTAAGGAGTATTGCAAATTACTGATAGGCTTGCAAACAAATGAGACTCCCATGAAGGAAACTGCCCGTACGGTGGAAGAACTGATTCGTGACTATGATGAGTGTTGCGCCGGGGATGTAAAATATATAGAAAGCCAGCCCTGTAGCAAGTCCTTGAAAGATTTGTTCATCCAGGAAACTTATGACTGTTATTATTTCAATGGCTTATTAGATTCCCTGTCAAAGACACAGGAGTTCATAGAACATGTCATCCGGCAATATAACATAGGCTTACGCTCCAAAACAGCTGTGTTTAACGATAATTTCGTAAGAGCCAGCCGCTATTATGTAATGGACAAAAATGCGAGGGGCATCAATGCTGATCTGGCTCGTTATTGCTATTACCTGCCTAAAGTACTTGATGGGCAAAAAGTAGAGAAACCTCTGATAGAAGACCCTCAGCTTTCTGCTTTGTATGATAATGTGGTTGCTGATTACCAAAAGACCATTGCAGCCAACAAGCAAGACCTTGCCGATAACATCCATTACCTCGATATGACGGATGTTGCACCCGAAGACATCCAGCAAACCATCCTTGATAAGTACAAAGGCAAGACGGTGTTCATAGACATCTGGGCCACATGGTGCGGTCCATGCCGTTATGGTCATAAGAAAATGGCTCCGCTGAAGGAGGAACTGAAGGATAAAAACATCCAGTTTGTCTATATCACTTCGCCCTCGTCTCCGTATAAAGACTGGAAGGGTATGATAGGCGAGATCTCAGGCGACCATTACTATCTGACGAAAGCACAATATGATGCACTCCTCAGCCTGTATAAGTCCAACGGTACTCCTACCTACGCCATTTATGATGCCAATGGCAATCAGACCTACACAATCGTCGGATTCCCAGGAGCTGAAACGTTTAAAGAAGAGATAAACAAAGCATTAAATAAATGATGAAGCAAACCATCATCACTGCACTACTGGTCTTCTTTGCAATGACAGGGCAGGGACAAACTATCGATACTATCTGCGTCGGAATGGAAATGAAACTCCAGAATGTCATAGGCACGAATGTGTTCATGTTGCATAGAGAGACAATGCCGATAAAAGGATTGCCTACGGACACAGCATCATTTCACCTATACGAATCACGTGGCATACTCTGTGCAGTAGGTAGAGATAGCACTAACGGGACCTATTTCTGTTCGTTGGATATCAACAGCGACCATGACTTTACGAACGACTATCGATACACCTTCACCCGACATCAGATTGAGGATGCCCGCAATTTCATTCCACAACGATATGCCGACATTTGGGTTTCGCCCAAAATATACATCAATGGGGTTGCTAGGGAAAACACTACATATACAATCCTTCATGCTTTCGACGACTTCGTCCCAATGTTGAGCGTACACGATTTTTGCACCGGAAAATTCTTCCACAACGGGAAAACGTATTATATTTGCTCGGCATACGACAGGTCGGAGTTTGCTATCATCGATTCAATGCCGTCTAACAACGACGCACTGGCAAGAGTTTTATTAGACAAAAACTTGTTGACAGAAATTCAGTTTCCCGTGATACGTGACAGCCTGATATTCCGTTTTCTTGACTTGAATTATGCCAACCAGCAGTGTCGCCTCAGCATAACTCTGCTCAAAGAAAATACTAAACCCGTCTTTCCCTTTGTAGGATTCCGTGCCCCCAATTTTGCATCGAAGGACTTGAAGGGCAAGACTATAAAGCTTGGCAAGGGTTATACGCTACTCGACTTCTGGGGGTCGTGGTGCAATCCCTGCATAGCCCTTGTTCCGCATCTTGTAGAGGTACACGAACAGTACCCGACCTTGAAAATCATCAGCATAGCCAATGAGAGGGACAAGATGACAATGCCAAAACTAAAAGAGCTCATCAGCGAACTCAATATGAACTGGACTCATGCCTGCGAATTGCTGAACGATTCAACCAATATGGCCAACAGATATAATGTTTCTAGTTATCCGACCATTTTTATCATCGACCCGTCAGGGAACGTCGTTTTTCGAGGGGCAGGCAGCAACGATACTGAGAAGTTGAAAAAGACACTCAAGGAAATTTTTAAAGACGAATAATACAATGAGCCAAACAATCATCACCGTGCTGCTGGCAGTTCTGACTTTTACTTGTTGCATAGCCAGAGAGAAGAAACCGATTTTAAATGCCACTCTGAAGGGCTACCATTCAGGGGGGGGCCATAGATGAAGGCAGCAATAGAATAATTATCTTTCCCTTTTCGTGAACGATTCCGCATTTCGTGTGTATGCAGTCATGACAAACGCAAACAAAACACATTCAAAAGTATGAAAAGAACAGTTATTACACTATTAGCATTTGCCTTGTTCATGACAGGAGCCAACGCACAGGGAACGGGAAAGAATACCCTTGAAGACGAACAGCCACTTCATCGTATGGATTCACTGCAGCTGGATAGTGTCTATAAGTATTGGGATAATTTTGTTACAGAACATCCTAAAGACGAGAAAGCTTGGCGAAATCTTATTGATGTGGAACACGCGATGGTGGGACAACGATCGTTTATCTTCAGAATAGGAAAGCAAAGAGAACAGCTACGCAAGCAGTTGAACGTGGTGCCGCGTATGGCAAAGGCGATTCCCGGTACCTATACCTATTATTATAGTTACGTTTATGAACAAGAAAGAGTCTCAAGTGCATATGTAGATTCTGCCGTTAGCGTACTTCCCAAAGATGTTCCTGCTGAAGATTACGACTTATGGGTAAACTATCTATTCCTTAGAAAGGATTCTCTGCCGCTCATCAAAGTACTTACTCTATATTATGAAAGCGGACAATATCCGGCCTCTGCCCTGCAATATGACTACAACGAACTGCAGGGCATGGAGAAGGGTGGTGTCTATCTGGGCGAAACCAGAGACAACATCATTGGCAAACTCATTCTTCAGCATGTTTTAGGCTTACATAAGGACAAGATTCTCTGTACCGTGGGCACATATGTGAAAAGAATGTTCGAGAGCATCGGCATTCCTTTCAGTGATGAGATAATCAAATCCTTCAATTCCCTGCAACAAGAAGAGAAGCAGACCGCTGTCTTGCGCTATACCTTCGAGCAGAGCAAACGCCCTATTTACCTGTCTGCCTGCGCAAGATTTGTAAGCAAGATGCCCGATGACCTGAAAGCCTGCCTCTACAATGAAGGGCTAACTATGCACTATTCGGCTAAGCCTTACGACAATATGGCTGTCAAACGTCGCAATGTGGAGCAACGTTACCTGATGGATTACCTTGTCTTGCAGTTCCATCCTGAAGTGAAAAGTTATGACCCCGCAAAATCTGCATCCTCATTAGCTTTCAATTATATGGTTCTGCTCTACGACCTGATGCCATATTACAAGAAGCATAACGCTGAACAATATGCGAAGCTTAACCGTGTCTTAACGGGTATCATGAAACCACTGAGAGGACGTGGCTGGGGATTCGCCAGCGGTAAGTCCTATAACATATCGTTCAGTGAGGACGGCGGTCCTCATTATGAGTTCGCGGAAGGTAGCTATTACAGAGGCGACCCGAATGAAGATCCGGAGACGGAAAGGCAAAAGAGACAGGAACTCTTTGAGAAAACCAAACGGGTACTTATTAAGACGGAACCTATAGAATGAGTATCTTCCCTTTAAGACCCCTGCGTCATCAGAGTGATGAGCAGTTGATGGCTCGTGCAGCAGCAGGCAGCGATACAGCTTTCGAGGAGCTGTATCGCCGCTATGCTCGTAGATTGACGGGCTTCTTCTTTATGCAGTTGGGTGGCGACGAGGAATTGGCAGCTGATTCTGCGCATGATGTGTTCCTGAGAGCCTACGAGGCTCGCACTCGTTATCAGGAGGGCAGCAACGTCAGCACGTGGATATTTACCATTGCCTATAACATCTGCAAGAACCACTACA
>Ga0265298_10001611_pt1 | contig 33313 bp, 26 predicted proteins | sample AusTroGonzalo_MG_3_FD_193486 | JGI IMG/M metagenome (GOLD analysis project Ga0265298, IMG submission 193486) | Bovine rumen microbial communities from tropical cattle in Woodstock, Queensland, Australia - Gonzalo_01 | ecosystem: Host-associated > Mammals > Digestive system > Stomach > Rumen ... | reverse complement strand
TACAAAAATAAAAAGAGCACCGTAATACCCATATTGGAATCACGGTGCAAATCTAAAAGTCGTTAAACGAAACGCCGTTCTTAACGGGATCCTCCAAGGTCCTCCACTTAACGCCTCTGCACTGACGCTCCCCAAACTGATAGTCCTGCTACTGCAAAGGGAAAACTATGATACCGATACCCCAAAAGTTCAGTGCCCCTATTAAAGATTCCAGCTGAGAGCGCCTTGCTGCAGGTCTATCATTTTCTTGTAGAAACCGCCTGATTTGGTGAGTTCGGCGGGAGTTCCGCATTCATCGGTCTTGCCGTCTTTGAGTACGACGATTTTGTCGGCTCCGGCTACGGTACGCATACGGTGAGCGATTATGATTACCGTCTTGTCCTTGACAAGGCGTGAGAGTGACTCCTGTATGAATGTCTCGTTCTCAACGTCGAGTGATGCGGTAGCCTCATCCAGCAGTATGATGGGAGCATCCTTAAGGAATGCGCGGGCTATTGATATGCGCTGTCTCTCACCGCCTGAAAGCTCGCTTCCGTTCTCACCGATCATGGTGTTCCAGCCGTTGGCCAGCTTATCGGCAAACACATCCACATGTGCCAGACGTGCTGCAGCGATAACCTCATCATCGGTTGCATCCTTGCGTCCTATGCGGATATTTTCAAGCACGGTGTTGTTGAAGAGGGTTACATCCTGGAACACAATTGAATAAAGGCTCATAAGAGTCTCAGGATCAATCTTTGATATATCCATGCCGCCCACGGTGATGGTACCGGAACTGATGTCCCAGAATCGTGATGCCAGTCTTGAGACGGTTGTCTTACCGGATCCTGAGGGGCCGATAAGCGCGGTAACCTGTCCCTGCTTTGCCGTGAATGAGACACCGTTCAATACAGTCTCTGATGTATCATACGCAAATTTCACATCCTTGAACTCAACATCATAACCCTTATTGGAAAGAGTCTCTGTTCCGGTCTGTTCATCATGGCAAAGAATCTCATCCATACGCTCGCACTGAACGCCCAGTGATACTGTTGCACCCAGGTTGATAAGTGCTCCTGACATGGGGTCATACAGACGAGATGCTACAAGCAGGAACATAAAGAAGCTTACCACATTCAATGAGCCTGCAGAGAGCAGGTATGCTCCGGTCAGGGCAACCGTGGCTATTCCCAGTTTAAGTATCATCTGACCGCTCAATACAAAGTAAGCCACACCCAGCTCTGCCTGTATGGCACGTTTCTCAACAAGGTCTATGCGGGGATACAGGTCGTCCAGATACTTCTGTTCGGCATCATTGGCGCGGATATCCTGGAAGGTCTCAAGTCCCTCCTGGATATGATCGGCCAGGTCTACCTTTGACTCCATATTCCTGCGGTTGTAACGGTTCTGGACCTTATCTGAGAACAGGACTATCGATATGGCAATGGGCACAACCCATATTGCAGCCAGTGCCATACGCCAGTCAAAGAAGAACAGTGCCGTACCCATTACCAGTGTTGATATCATAGAGCCTATCAGTTCCGGTACCCAGTGTGATGTGCCGGTCTCTATGGTGGCGGCATCGGCCATGATGGTGCTGGTAAGGTCGGCCAGGTCTTTCTTGCCGAAGAATGACAACGGCAGACGGCTCAGCTTCTCGGCCAGAGCTATACGGCGGCGACCGCTCTCCAGATATACCGTGGTAAACTGCTTGTCATATTTGAAATACTCCATTGCCGCTATGGCAAGCAGGCAGGCCACCAATTTCCATACGTATCCCCAGGTATCTATCGGGGTGCCTTCCATTATATCCTTGACCAGGAAGAACAGGACACCTATAGGCATCATCAGTACTATATCCAGGCCTGCACTGGCCAGACATGACTTTATAAGGTCTTTTGCGCCCTGCTCTGAGAGTGCGTATTTATGACGTAAAACTTCTATTACTTTCATTTTATGTGCCATTTTACAGATTCAACATACTGTTTCCACATTGAGGCGTATTTGCCATCCTTTGAAAGCAGTTCATCATGAGTACCCTTTTCAGTAATACGGCCATTCTCCAGAACGCATATCTGGTCGGCACCTGTTACCGATGACAGCCTGTGTGCAACCATTACGAGAGTCTTGCCCTTCTGAGCCATACGCGAGAATGCCTCCTGTACGCGGGTCTCGTTATCCGGATCGGCAAATGCCGTAGCCTCATCCAGGATCACTATAGGAGTATCCTTGAGCATAACACGGGCAATGGCCACGCGCTGCTGCTCTCCGCCGGACAGATAGGTTCCCTTTGTACCTATAATAGTATCTATTCCCTGAGGCAGTTTCTCTATGATATCATCGCATTGGGCCTGATGAAGAGCCTCAATAACCTCCTCACGCGTAGCATCGGGACGTCCCAGACGAACGTTCTCAAGGATACTGGTCTTGAGCAGACGGCTGTCCTGGAACACAAATGAGATACGGTCCATCAGATCCTTCTTGCGTATGTTGCGTATATCCACGCCGCCCAGTGTTATTGAGCCATCGGTTACATCAAAGAAACGGGCCATCAGACTGGCCGTGGTGGTCTTTCCCCCACCCGACGGACCCACAAGGGCTATCTTCTGGCCGGGCTTGATATCCAATGATATACCATCAACGGCAAAGGCGTTGGCCTCGGGATAGCGGAACCTTACATTCTTCAGTTCCAGCTCATTATCTTCGGGCAACTTGGCATCACTGGGATCCTTTAACGGATCAAGGGCAAAAATGCGTCCCGTCTTTTCAAGAGCCTCGGCCACAATCATCTCATTCTCGGTAGCGAACATGATTCGGTTCAATGTTACTGCCATTGACGGAGTGACGATGATATAATATATAAGGTTGAGCAGGAAATCGCCGTCCAGAGAGTTTCTGTTTGCCATTACAAGCGTAAAGGCTATAAGAACTGCGAATGACGCATTCACCAGTGTGGTGTACAGGGTCATCGGCACTCTCAGGTCAAGAGTATAGGCAATAACCCATTTCTGATACTCATCTATTGCTGTCTTGAAACGCTTGAATGAGAATACTGACTGGCTGAATGTCTTGACTACCGGTATGCCACGCACATATTCAACAGCCTCGTTAGACATAGTGTCCAGAGCCATATTGTACTCGGCCATTTTCTTTTTGAGCATCGGACCGGTCATAAGCGCAAACATCACAATGAGCGCCAGCAGCACAGTTGCCAGACACAAAAGGCCCATACGCCAGTCAAACAGGAACATCAGCACTGCCAGGCCCAGCATCGTTGCGTACATGCCGGCCTTGTCAGGGAGCTGGTGAGCCAGATATGTCTCTGTTGATTGGGTTGATTCCTGGACCCATTTGCGGATCTTTCCGCTTCCAATGCTGTCCAGGAAGCCGATGGGCAGCGTCATGATATGCTTCATGAGCGCCTTACGCATGTTTGCGGCAATCCTGAACGCTGCAACGTGTGAGCACATAAGACCGCCAAAATAGACCAGGGCCGATGCAATGGCCATTATCACAGCCATCCAACCATAATGGGCAATACGGCTGTAGTCACCCCCTATCACATCCTTAATGATGGCCCATATAAAAATAAATGGGGCAAGAGCCAACAGTTGGCCAATGCCCGCAATTATCATGGATAGATAGGTCAGGATTTTTCTTTTTCCTGCATAAGCAAGCAACTGCGGCAGCAGTTTCTCTTTCTTTTCCATATATCCTTACTTTTTAATTAATCGTGCCGCAAAAGTACTCCAGCCCGCACGCGCGCACAATCACTAAAAGTGAGGATTTGTCTCAAAGGGGCACAATGGGGACGGTTCTATCTGTGCCCTTTTTCCGGAAGGGCACAGATAGAACCGTCCCCATTGTGCCCCTTATTTCCTGGTGGCGGAATAGCCGCGGTCGGTGATGGCTTGGATTATGATTTGGTCCGATGCGGTTCCGTTTACTGATGCGGTGCCCGATGCCAGGTCAACTGTGACATCGGTTACGCCTTCAACGCTCTTGATGGCGTTCTCTACGTTTGCGCGGCAGTGGTTGCACATCATGCCCTCCACTTTGAATTCTCTCTTATCCATAGTCGTATCCTTTTTAATTGTAAATCGTTTTATGAGAGCATATATCAACAGCAATCCCAGTACGACACTGCAGATTACCTTGAACAGTGCCGGCTGTTCATGACAGCATGCATGACTCTGAACAATACTTTGCGTAAACCACTCCACCGGTAGCAGATAGTCTATAATCAGACCGAACCCTATTGCGCCCAATGTTATGGAAAGCAGATATATCCACATGGTTTTGCGGCCCATGACCTTGCGTATGACCAGCATTGACGCCATATTCGATGCAGGACCGGCCATAAGCAGGACAAGCGCCGCACCGGGTGTTATGCCCTTGAGCATCAGCGCTGCAGCAACGGGTATTGATCCGGTTGCGCAAACATACATCGGTATGGATATGGCCAGAACAACAGCCATACTTGCCAGCGGTGTACCTGCATATTTCAGGAAGAAATCATCGGGTACAAATACGGTAATCAGGCTTGCTATCACAATACCTATTATAAGCCATCGGCCTATATCCTGAATCATATCCACAAAGCCGTAACGCAGAGCCTCAACTATTCTGGTACCAAATCCTTTTTGCGCGGTCTGTTCCGATGCACACTGAGCGGAGCAGGCACTCTCATCAGGCTCACGCTTGGTCAGGTAATTCACCAACAAACCACCCAACAATCCAGTTAACAGAGCAGCCACAGGACGCATTATCGCAAACGGAATGCCTAATATTGCGGCTGTTGCAAGAATGGAATCCAGGCCGGTTTGGGGTGTTGATATAAGGAATGATGTGGTGGCACCGCGTGATGCGCCCTCCTTACGCAGTGACATTGCCGTGGGTATCACTCCACACGAGCATAACGGTAATGGCACACCTATCAAAGCGGCCCAAAGCACTGACCGGAAATCGGCCCCGCCAAGATACCTGCGGTATATCCGTGCCGGCACAAAGGCGTGCAGGATACCGGCAAAGCCGAATCCCAGCAGCAGGTACGGCGACATCTCGTTTATAAGATTCCAGATCTCATTCATAATGCACAAATATACATTGGCAGGCTGATATCTCCAAACAGCCTGCCAATGTACTGACTACTATAGCAAAGTATTATTAAGGAATATGTGGTTATTTTGATTCCTTGCAGATCTTGATTGAGTCAATGGCCATCAGCAGGGCCAATTCGTGCCGCAAAAGTACTCCTACCCGCACGGCCACACAATCACTAAAAGTGAGGATTCTCCCGGTACTTATTTATCATTACCTTTGCACCATGATTAAACGTACAGTTCTTTATTACATTGCCGCATTTATCTGGGGAATACCCGGAGTCATTATCACCCTTAAAGGCATTTCTGCCTATACAAGTGTTGAATCATCACAATTGTGGTGGCTGATTCTGATAACAGCGTTGGTTCTTACCGGCTTTTATTTCATGTTCAGCCGGATTGTAGCCAAATACTGCGCCTTGATACAGGCCCAACAGGAAAGGACATCCCCGTTCAAGGCTTTCCCCCTAAGAGGATGGATCCTGATACTGTTTATGATGTGTCTTGGTATGGCCCTCAAGATTGTGGGTGTACCTGCACAGTTCACAGCATCTTTCTACAGCGGTCTTGGCCCTGCACTACTGATTGCAGCAGTAAAGTTCATGCTTAAGTCTAAGGACTGAATGGCACAGGGGGACTGTCCCCTTGTGTCATTTTTTGTAACTTTGCGGCATTAATAATGAGATATGGAATACTTACCTAAAGATCCCGGAATGTTGGTATCGGCAGTGAATATGCTGCTTAGAGATGAGGAGTTTGACTCATTGGAGTCTCTGTGCTGTAACTTTGACAAGGAACCTGACGAGATAAAGAGTTATCTCAAGGAGCAAGGTTATGTCTATGATGAGGAACAGAAGCAGTTCCGTCCAATAGGATATAAGTAAAACGCACACTTTTATATAATTAATGACACATTTGGGCCTTTTCCCTTTGTGTCATTAATTTTTTTTTGTAACTATGCAAAAATTCTTTAAAAGGGCTACGATGAAAGTTTCATTCGCAGGTGTTGAGCGCCAGGAAATAAGGGAAGCGGCCGATGTGTGTGTCCGTGCGTATGAAAACTACGAGTATGTGACCAACTTCTTCCCTGACAAGGAGGAGAGTAAGCGCGTGCTCAGCTCCATGATCTATCATATGGGACGTGCCTTTTTCAAGAAATCCCACCTGTTTATCGCCAAAGTTGACGGTAAGATTGTTGGTGTAGCTATGTTTGACAACCCGGATTACAGGAAACCGTCTACTCTTCAGTTCATACTCCACGGTTGGCTCAACGTATATCGCGTTGCCGACAAGAAACGTATTAAAGAGTATCTGGCCATGGATGAGGCAGCATCAAAGCCGTGTCTTGATTATCAGCAATCCGGTCCTGGCATATGGTATTGCACATCGGTGGCAGTTGATCCGCCCTATCAGGGTAAGGGTATCGGGGGCCAGCTCATATCATTAGTGGGAGATTATATCCGTTCGCGCGGTGGCAGGCAACTGGTACTTTTTGCCAATACTGAGGAGAGCTGCAAGTTCTTCCAGAAACACGGATACGAGGTATTCCATGAGTGCGAGATAGTCCATGACGGCAAGAAAGTGGGCAGCTGGAGCATGAAGAAAACATTATAGGAAAACAAGCAAATAGATACAAAAACAATAATTGCAATGAAAGAACCTTTTGTAATAACCATCAGCCGTGAAGTTGGATCCGGTGGCCGTACTATAGGCCGTAAACTGGCAGAGAAACTGGGTGTGCGTTTCAGTGACAAGGAGCTGATTGACAGTCTCCAGGCCAAGCTGGACCTTTCACCCCAAAGCATCGAGGAACTCAAGGGAAAGAAGAAACGCTGGCTGGATGATTTCATCCAGATGGTAGCTCCCGTCCCCATGAGCGGCCTGCTGGTTAACGGTGACAGTGATTATATATCGGAGTATAATACATCACTTAATGTCAATGATGTCTTTGAGGCCGAGAAAGAGATACTTAACGGTATAGCCGATGAGGGATCATGCGTAATTGCAGGACGCTCAGGTTTCTTTGTTCTCAAGGACCGCCCCAACAAGGTGGACGTATTGATCACCGCTTCACGTGAGAAACGTATTGCACGTATCATGAGCAAACAGGGACTTTCACGTGAAAAAGCCCAGGAGGTAATTGAAATGGTTGACAATGCCCGTGACAACTACGTTCTGCGCTATACCGGCCAGAGCCGTTACGATGCGCGCAACTACCATATGGTACTCAATATGGATTATCTCACCGAGGACAAGGCTGTAGACATCATCATGGCCTATCTGGGCCGCTAAATCATCACTTTTAGTGATTGTGCAGGCTTTGGAGCTGGCATACTTTTGCATCAGTTAAACCATTAATTGATAAAAGTATGAAACCAGCTTTCAAAGTTTTGCTTATGGCTTTTGCCTATCTCGTAGCGTTTGTACTCGGTTCATTGACCGGATTGATTCATCCCATGTGCTATGCATATGTAGGAGCATTGCTCCCGCTACTGTTTGCATTCATTTATCTCTACACATCAACATTTGTGCGCAGTTTCGGCGTTGCAACCACATTGAACGGAATCCTGTTGCTGCTCCTCATTATTGCCGGAGAGGCCGATTGGGCACTAGTTGTAGGCTTTATCATCCTTTCAGCGCTCTCTGAGACTATCAGATGTCGCCAAGGATATGACACCATCAAAGGTATCCGCCTGAGTTTCCTCCCCTTCGCCTACTCTTTCTTTGCCTACACAGCCCACTGGTGGACCGATACTCAGGGCTCACTTGCAGCTGCCGTAGAGGAGATGCCTGCCGGCTATGACCAGCTCATGATACCGGTAATCGAGAACATCCCCATGCTGATTGTTGCGCTGCTCATCACCCTACCCGTTGCCATCCTGGCTATAAGGCTTGCAGAGCGTTCAATGAAAAAGCAGCTTGAGTCGTTCAAATAAAATGTGGAAAAGGGGAAGCTTTAGCTCGACGAAGTCACTGTCCCCTTTTCCACTTTTTTTAATTATCTTAGCGGCAAAACAGAGTGTTTATGAGAAAGTTCATCGCAACTATGATGCTGATTATGGCCGTAGCGGCTGTATCGGCACAGGACAACATCTATTCTTTCAAGGTTAAGAACGATAAGGGTGAAGAAGTGAGCCTGGAACAGTACAAAGGCAAGCTCTTGCTCGTTGTAAACACCGCCACCCGTTGCGGATTCACCCCTCAGTACAAGGACCTGGAGGAGATTTATGAGAAGTATAACGAGCAGGGATTTGAGATCCTGGATTTCCCGTGCAACCAGTTCGGCCAGCAGGCACCCGGCACCATTGCCGAGATCAAGGAGTTCTGCTCTGCCAACTACAACGTAAAGTTCACCCAGTTTGACAAGATTGAGGTAAACGGCGAAAACGAGATTCCGCTCTACACCTGGCTCAAGGCCAATGCCGAGAACAAGAACAACATCCGCTGGAACTTTACCAAATTCCTAATCTCAACCGACGGCAAAGTCCTGAAGCGCTTTGAACCCGGCGACAAGATGACCGACGTTGAGGCCGCCGTTGCCCAGGCTCTCAAGACAGACAAATAAAAATGTGGAAAAGGGGACAGTCCCCTTTTCCACATTTTTCTAATAGTATCTGATGTTCTTGAATCTGCGCCAGGCAGGACCCACCTTTGCAGCCTTTTTCTGTTTCCATCCCTTGGGAACTATCAGAACGGCATTATCATAGACTGATTCATCAAACGCATTAACCGGGCAGCCTATCGGATTTACTGAACCCAGTTTTACTGAATCCAGATCACAGAACCTGAATGCAAGTTCACCGATTGAAGTCACGCTTTCCGGTATTGAGACCGATGACACTCCGGTGCAGTTATCCAACGCGCCATCAGCAATTGCAGTAACCGGCCATACTTTGCGCTCCAGAGTGATGCTGGACTCAATGACCAGATCGCCAGACGGCATGCTGCCGCTACGTACCACAACGGCCTGATCGGTTTCAACATCATAACGATATCTCAATTTGTTTACATATGATGTCATAGCACGTCCGTCATCATACATGCTGGGGTACGTAATACGCGTTCCGTCAGGATAATCAAAACTACCTATCCACTTGCTCTCAACCTGTTTATATCCCAGATCCTTGCCAAACTGATGATACAGCCGGTTCCAGACTCTGTCAGGTATCTCTTCACGCCATATGACGGCCGTTTTACCTGGCATGACGGCATATACATTACTGCCTTCGTGAAGGTGAATGACCACGACACCATTATCCTCCTGGAACTGCTCGCTTGGAGCCCTGTCTATAGCCAGTTCAACTGATCCGGACAGTCTTTCAGCCAGTTTATCATCAATGCGTATGGTATCCGCACAACCTCCGCCGCAGTAATGAAGCACCACCATGTAGCCATCTTCATCTTTTTGAAGGAACACACCATACCAACTCCTTTGTTCCGAGAAATTGATAGGTTGTACTGCATATCCGCAAATAAACTCTTTAGGGATAACGGGCTGACGCAGCACGTAATTATTGTCCGCTTTTATAAAATTTCCACCTGCACCCTCTATGGGAACCATCTTACCGGCTTTGGGGCGTGCCGGCTCCAGTTTGATCTCCATATGAGACTTAATTGGTATTATGTCCAACTCCTCATACAGAAAAGTAAACACCGTAAACCTGTGCTCCGGATTGTCTATCGGCATTGAAAACCGCCCTAAAGAATCAGCCACTTCAATATTCATAATATATCCGTCTGAACCATATTCCCTGATATTGGCTCCGGCTATCGGCCCAAAACGTCCCGTCACCGTTCCGGTAAACACATCACCTGCCTTCATTGCACTTTGGGACTGTTGTGCACAAGTTGGAATACCTAATGACATCATTATTGATGCCAATGCAAACGATAGGACCTTGTTTCTCATAATTCTATTAATTTGTCTGTTATATATCATCTAAACTTTAAAAACCAACAAATACGTCTTTTATTCTTGGAAAAGGGGACTGTCCCCTTTTCCACATATTCATTTTGCTTTTTCATAGGTCCAGATTTTGCGGCCCAGCAACATTTTGTCAAAGATGTCATCATACATCTTTTCCTCAAGTAACAGTCTGTGACGTAAATCGTATTTGTAAACAGTGAACCGAATCGGCCTTTTTTTTCCGTTTTCCTGATAATGATACATCAAACTAAAGATCTTAAGACCGAACAGATAGCGGTTTACTGTCTCTTCATGTTTTTCCGTCATTGAATCCGAATCGTATTGCTGATAAACCGTTTCACGTCTCAAACGTCCCTTGCGATCATACCGATATATTGTTTTGTTATTAATAAAAGAAGAAGGATAGCTGACGCATGTTATCCTTCCGTGTTTATCAAACTCATACTGATAGATGTTTTTGATCTCATGGATGCTGTCCATATTATGACACGTCTTTTCCGTTCTGGTAGCCGAACAGCCGTCTTTTGAGAAAATGACAGTATCCGTTCGACAATACCCTCCTACAGGCCAATCATTATTAATTATGACCTTTGATCCATTGCATCTGCCCAATGAATCATAGTAAATATAATGAATCTCCTTATCTTCCCAATTACTTTTTATCATCCTACCTTTATCATCATAAAGAATATGGGTATTATCTAACCATTTTCCATCCTTTATCCCATAACGTATAGTTGAACGTTTGATTCCATCAAGAGTGTATGAGGTTACATCCTTGTAAGCAAACTGTTCATAATCCGTGCTGTCTCTGACAAATATCTGATAAGATGTTTCAATGGTATCGATACCCGTGTCATATCTTTTCACTTCATACAATGTCAATGTATTCTCCTGGCCCCAGCCCCATTTTAACCGCGTCTTGCTTTTCAGTTCACCAGCATCATTGTAATTATATGAGATATGGTCTTCCAACTTATCACAACAACCATATTCCTTATAATCAACAATATTATAATTACCCGAGCACTGGCATACCCCAACCGGTATAAGCAGAACAAATAACACTCTTATAAATGAAGCAACCGTTTTCATATTGCATATCTATTTCTGCAGCAAAGATATTACTGCAATAATCTCAAAAACAAGAATCAAGCGTTGCAAAACTGTCCCATTTGCAGAATGCTCCCCTCTGCAGGAGCCGGACATACGGTTGGGACTCCGCTGGACATCCGGTTGGGGACCATCAGTGAAGCGACGTTAAGCGAGAGCCCCGGAAAGGCCGTTAAAAACATCGCCACCGTTCAACGACCGTTAGGCCCCGAAGGGGACTAAAAGGGAGGCGATCGATGTTTAGGCTTTGGAGGGAGCTCGAGTAGTCGCGGAACGTTGTGTCCCAAAACCGGATGTCCGGCGGAGCCCCAACCGTATTTCCGGCGGTGCTTAAAATCACAAAAAATGGGTATTACTCACGTAAAATCAGCCCACTACCTTTGCACTCGCTATGGTAATAACAATAGTGGAAAATGGTTTGTGTATGATAGTATCGGCCTTGGGTGCAAGGACGCATACGAACGGGGAGGGCTACATGTGAGCCCTCCTTCTTTTTTATAGATAATGTACAACTCAAAAAAATAAAGTTATGACAATTGAAATGATTAATGAAAAGTTCGGGCGCATGTGCCGCGGACTGCTTAAGAGGCGCTGGATTGCACTTGGCGCCTTTGTGGTAATCCTGTTTGTAGGAATGATCGGAATGAAGAAGATGGTCAAGGAGACATCATTTGACGCCTATTTCATTGAGGGAGACCCCATGCTGGTCAAGACCGATGAGTTCAAGGCCCATTTTGGAAACGACTACTTTGTAGGAGTACTCACAGAGTGTGACAACATCTTTACCAAGAAGAACCTGACCCTGCTGCGTGAACTCTCAAACGAGCTGATGGACAGCGTTTCATACGCAGACAAGATCACATCACTTACCGATATAGAGTTCATGGTTGGTGATGAATGGGGTATGAACATTGAGCAGATAGTGCCCGATGAGATACCCGATGACGGTACCCCGGAGATGGATGAGATACGCCGCATGGCCTACAGCAAGCCCAACGTAGCCAAGAAACTGGTATCAAAGGACGGCAGGATGTCATGGGTAGTGCTTAAGCTGAGGGCGTTCCCCGAGGACAGTGTATGGCGCAAGGAGACCACAGTCGCTCCCGATATGCAGACCGGTGAGGAGGTTGACCACATTCTGCTCAAGCCCAAATACGCAGCCCTGAACCCCAAGGGAACCGGAATGCCGGTAGTGAGCTACGAGAAGATGGAGTTCATCAATGTGGAGATGAGCCGTATCATGATGATTGCATGCATACTCTGCCTGATTGTAATGATTGTCATGACCAAGTCTCTGCGAGGCGTCGTATCACCGTTCCTGGCCGTGATTGGAGGTATGTTCATCACATACGGAATAGCCGGATACACGGGAATGTATGTGGATTCAACCACCACGCTGATACCTGTGATACTGGGATTTGCGGTATCCATAGCCTATAACATCCACCTCTTCTCATACTTTAACGGCCGCATGCGCATACACGGTGAGCGCCGCAAGGCCGTTGAAGAGACTATTACAGAGATAGGCTGGTCAGTATGTTTCTGCGGACTTACCACGATAGTATCCCTACTCTCTTTCCTGGTCATCCCTATCCGACCCATGAAGTGCGTAGGTATGATCTGCTCCATGACAGTGCTGTTTGTGCTGCTTACGACTCTGGTTGTAACTCCGGTACTGCTCTCATTCGGCCGCAACCGCAAGCCGCGTGAGGGATTCACTGAAGACAGTGACACCACCTGGAGCCGCATGATGGTTCGCCTGAGCGACTGGACAATGCGCAGTTCACGCCCCATCGTAACAATATTCACAATTGTTTGCCTGTTCCTGTGTGTAGGTCTGTTCAAGATTGTGCCCGCTTTTGACATTGAGAAAACCATGGGAATAGACGTTCCATACGTAAAGCAGGTGGTTGGTGTAGGTAAATCCGAACTTGGTTCACTCTACAGCTATGACCTGGTGATTGAGATGCCGAATGAGGACGACGCCAAGCAGCCCGAGAACCTGCTCCGTCTGGAGAAACTGGCATCGATAGTAGAAAATTATCCTCTTACCAAGCGTACCACCAGCATACTGGATATCCTCAAGGACCTGAACCAGACACTTAACGAAGGTGATCCCGCCTACTTCCGTATACCCGATACTGAGGAGGAGGTTGCCCAGATGATGATGCTCTATGAGAACGCCGGAGGCACGGAGTCTGAGTACTGGGTAGATTATGACTATCGCCGCTTAAGACTGATGGTTGAGATATCGGACTTTAACTCGGCCGAGGTTGAGAAGGAGCTGAATGATATTGACCGTGTCGCTCAAGAGGTATTCCCGGGAGCAACAATCACAGCTGTTGGTAACCTGCCGCAGTACAATGTGATGATGCAGTACCTTGTTCGCGGACAGATGTTATCATTCATCATATCGGTACTCATTATCGGAGTTATCCTGATGATTGCTTTCCAGAGCGTCAAGGTTGGTCTGATTGGTCTTATTCCTAACATCATGCCTGCAATCTTTGTAGGCGGCATTATGGGTTGGGCCGGTATTCCGCTCGATATGATGACCGCAACTATCATCCCCATGATGCTTGGTATGGCTGTAGATGATACAATTCACTTTATCAACCACTCCAAACTGGAATATGACCGCTGCGGCAAATATCCCAAGTCTATCAACCGCACGTTCAGGGTTGTGGGTGTAGCTATTGTAACCACCAGTATCATCACATCGGCCGTATTCGGAAGCTTTGCCACATCACCCTGTGCCATGAACAGTCACTTTGGCTGGCTTGCGGTGGTCGGCATCATTTCGGCTCTGGCTGCAGACCTGTTTGTAACACCTGTATTGGTAAAGAGATTCAAAGTATTCGGTAATGAAAAAGATTAAGACAATGAAAGCAAGAATGATTATTACGGCACTTGCAGGCCTTATGACAATGACGGCCGGTGCCCAGACCCTGACGGGACGTGATATAATGCAGCGCGCCAAGGATGTGCCCGATGGCGACAGCCGTTACAGTGAGATGGAGCTGACCCTGATCAAGAAGAACGGCGACAAGCGTGAGCGCAAGGTAGTCTCCTGGTCAATTGATGAGGGCAAGGACAAGAAGACACTCATGTTCTTTACCTATCCCGGCGATGTGAACGGAACCGGTTTCCTGACATGGGATTATGATGACATAAGCAAGGACGATGACAAATGGCTCTATCTGCCGGCCATGAAGAAGACCCGCCGCATAAGTGGATCATCATCCAAGACCGACTACTTTATGGGTACCGATTTCACCTATAATGACATGGGATCACGCAATATCGATGAGGATACCCACACTTTGGTACGTGAAGAGGATCGTGACGGCCAGAAGTGCTGGGTGATTGAATCCGTACCCGTTGACAAGCGTGAGATTTACAGCCGTAAGGTCACATGGATACGCCAGGACTGCTGCGTACCCGTATATGTGGAGTTCTATGACAAGCTGGACAAGCTGCACCGCAAGCTCACCATATCGGACATTAAACAGGTTCAGGGATACTGGACCAAGTCTCATATGGAGATGCAGAACGTGCAGACAGGTCACAGCACAGTGATTATCATGAAGAACCCGCAGTATGACCTTAATGTGGACAAGAGCATGTTTACAGTTGCAAAACTTGAGAAAGGACTATGAAAAGCATCCTGCATATTTTGTTGTACTTTGTTCCGATACTTGCCGTGGCGCAGGGGTCGGAGCCGCTCAGCGTGGACGTGAAGGGGTTTGTTGACACCTATCACGCCCTACGCTTCGAGTCGGACTACGACTGGATGTCATCCCGCAGCCGCGTACGTGGCGAAGTCACACTCAGCAAGGGCGGCACCGGGGCGTTCGTATCGGCCAATCTGGTCTACAACAGCATTTTGAGTGAGCGAAGCGGGCTACAGATACGTGAGGCCTATACCTGGTGGGGAAACGAGCGCTGGGATATCCGTGCCGGCCGCCAGATCATCACCTGGGGCGTTGCAGACGGCCTGCGTGTTACAGATATCATATCCCCTATGGACTATACGGAGTTCCTGGCGCAGGACTATGACGATATCCGCATCCCTGTAGGCGGACTGCGGCTGCGTTACATACGTGACCGCTGGAATATGGAGGTTGTGGCAGTTCCCGTAGCGTCATTCTTTGAGCTGCCTTTGGAACCGGAAAATCCCTGGTCTGTTGTTCCTACCGGGATGCCCATGCCGGTCCAGGCAAGCATGGGTACTACCCCATCCCGCAAGCTTGAGAACATGGAGTACGGTGCCAGATTATCCATGTTTCTGAGTGGTGTTGACTTCTCTCTCTGCGCTCTGCAGACATGGAACAAGATGCCGGTATTTACCAGTGAGGTACAAGCCGGGACGATACTCATGACCGGCCAGTACCGCCGCATGACAATGGTTGGTGCCGATGTATCACTGCCCGTTGGACAGTTCGTGTTACGCGGTGAGGGCGCACACTATTTTGATGAGGCCCAGACTCCTGCTGCAGGAACCGATATCCCGCGTTCAGGCACAGTCAATGCCCTGCTGGGAATAGACTGGTATGCAGGCAGTGACTGGAACCTGTCGGCTCAGTACAGTTACAAATACATTGAGGATTACAAGCCCACAATGAGCGGTAACCGACACACCCATATGGGCACATTCCGTATATCAAAGAGCCTGCTCAACAACACGCTCTCTCTGCAGTCATTCGCCTACATGGACCTGACTGACGGCGGTATCTACAACCGTTTATCGGCCGATTACGCCCTGAATGACCAGATGCACCTGATGCTGGGTTACGACCTGTTCCATGCCGACAAAGGCATGTTCAAAATGTACGCCAATAACTCGGAGTACTGGCTCAAGCTCAAGTATAACTTCTAGGGGCCAGAGGGGGCCAAAGGGGACGGTTCCGTTTGGCCCTTTTGTGATATCATAAAATGAAGCAGTGAAGGTCAACATCTTCACTGCTTTTTAATTACTGAAAAGGGGGGGCCAAACGGAACCGTCCCCTTTGGCCCCCTGCTGCACGCATTTATCGATAATAACTATTAATCATATTAAAACAAACCATATTCATCTATAAAAAGCAATGGTCCCATAGTGTACATTTGTATCCGATTTTGAATTCAAAACAATGAAAAGACTTACTACAATTGGGTTGGTCCTTTCTATGATGGCTGTATCCTGTACCCAGGAACGTGCCAATATGGACCGGCTTGTGGAGAATTATGCCCTGGTAACCATTCCTGCCCCGGATCTTACGGGTATTACAGACAACGGAAAGGAAGTTCTTAAACTCTACCGGAAGGCCGCCGATGAGGTGGACAAGATTTACTGGAAACAGTATCTTGGTGACAAAGAGACATTCTTGGGTTCTCTCAAGACTGAATCTGAGAAACTGTATGCCGGAATCAATTACGGTCCGTGGGACCGCATTGACGGCAAGGCATTCCTGCCCGGATACGGCGCCAAGCCCGCCGGCGCACGTTTCTATCCGGACGACATGACTGCCGATGAGTTCCACTATTGGAACAATCCGGATAAGAACAGTCCTTATACACTTGTGGAGCGTGCATCGGACGGTTCACTCAGGACCGTATGGTATCATGAAGCATACGCAGACATCATCAGCAATATCGAGGGCTATCTCAACAGGGCCGCCGATGTCACCATCAAGGAGAGCGTTCGCAACTACCTGCTCAAGATGATTCAGGGCCTCAAGACTGATGATTATTATGAGAGCATGAAGGCCTGGCTGGAGATGAACGACAGCAAGATGGACCTTGTTATCGGACCTATCGAGGCTGTGGATGATGCCCTTTACGGCACTAAAGCATCATATGGAGCATACGTCCTGCTTAAGAACCTGCAGCGTACCGATGAACTCAACGCCCTGTCAGCCCGCATGCCGGAACTGCAGAAAATGCTGCCCGGAGATCCCGCCAACCACAATTTTGTACCTGGAGCGGAGTCCGATATTTTCTCATGCAACGTGCTCTATTGCAGCGGCTACACCAATGCAGGATTCAAGGTTATCGGTATCAACTTCCCCTACGATGCAAAAGTCCAGGAGGAACTTGGAACACGAACCATCATATTTGACAATATCATACGTGAGAAATTCAACCGTACCGTACACCCTGTAGGCAGTGCCCTGCTTGAAGAGGTTTACCAGCCCCACGTGGATGCCAGCGCATTCTACTGGCTCATTGTATTCCGTGAGATTGCCAAAGGACTTGGCGTGAAGGAGACGGTAAACGGAAAGGGTACCGTAGCCGAGGCGCTGGGTAATGAGGCTCTGGCATTGGAGAAAGCAAAATCCAACGTGCTGGGTGCTTGGCTCTGCGCACAGGAGGCTGAGGCATATAACATATCGGCCCTGTTCCAGAAGGAAGACGTCCTGACCACTTTTGTTACAAACACAATCCGTTCCACACGTTTCGGTGCGGCCGATCCCACCGGTATAGCCAACATATTTGTCTATAACTACCTGTTGGAGAGCAAGGCCATCGTCTGGAATCCATCCGGCCGTTACAGCATCAACTATGACAGGACATGGCAGGCTCTGGAGACCCTGGGCGCCAAGATTCTGGATATACAGGCTCACGGTGATACCAAAGCTGCCCACGAGACCCTGGTCAAGTATGGCGTAGCCGGCCCTGAAAGCCTTTCCGACAAACGTGTCCTGGAGCTGGCAGGCATCCCCGTAGATATCAGATTCACTTATGAATAATCTAATAACCCGATCGTAACAATACTATGTTCAAGGATTTTTTAGGATTCAATCTTGTTGAGCAGATGCACAAACTGCGTCAGATCAACAGATTCAACCCCTCTATACTCAAGAAGAAAAGCTTAGGCCTTATATTTGTCTCAATCATCGTTCTGGTACTCTGGCTGATACCTACGGAGTCATTCGGAATTGACGGACTCACACATGTACAGCAACGCATCATTGCAATCTTTGCATACGCCACGCTGATGTGGGTGTTTGAGTTGGTGCCTGCATGGGCTACATCGGTAAGTATAATGCTGCTGTTGCTGCTGTTCACGTCTGATTCAGGAATCAAGTGGATATGTGATCCAACCACAGCAGGTCAACTTCTTAGTTACAAGCAGGTTATGGCTAGTTTTGCAGACCCTGTAGTGATGCTGTTCATAGGCGGATTCATACTGGCTATCGCAACTACCAAGATTGGACTGGACGTGCACCTGGCACGAGTGCTCCTCACCCCGTTCGGAAAAAAGAGTGAGAACATCCTGCTGGGATTTATGCTGGTTACCGCCCTGTTCTCAATGTTTATCAGCAATACCGCCACCACGGCTATGATGCTTACATTCCTGACACCTGTATTCAAACAGCTTCAGGAAGGTGGTAAGGGACGTGTCGCAATGGCGCTCAGCATCCCTGTTGCGGCCAATCTGGGTGGCATGGGAACGCCCATCGGAACACCCCCCAACACCATTGCCCTTAAGTATCTGAATGACCCGGAAGGTCTGAACCTGGGTATCGGATTCGGCCAGTGGATGATATTCATGGTACCTCTGGTGATTGTAATGATCCTGATTGCATGGTTCCTGCTTACCAAGATATTCCCCTTCTCACAGAAGACCATTGAGTTGAAGATTGAAGGTGAAATGAAGAAAGACGCCAAGTCAACCCTGGTCATTATCACTATGATTGTCACCATCCTGCTCTGGATGATGGATGCCCTGACCGGAATCAATACATATACGGTTGCGCTCATCCCGTTTGCGGTATTTGCAATGGGAGGCGTTATCAGCAAATATGACCTGGAAGAGATAAACTGGTCCGTGATCTGGATGGTTGCAGGTGGTTTTGCATTGGGTTATGCCATGAACGGCTCCGGTCTGGCAGCTCTGGTAGTACGTGCCATTCCGTTCAGCATCTTCCCGCCGCTGCTCATCGTAATACTCTCCGGCCTGCTGTGCTACGGACTCTCCAACCTGATATCCCACTCGGCCACTGCAGCCCTGCTCATGCCTATCCTTGTGGTTGTGTGCACGGCTATGGGTGATAAACTGGGTGCTGTAGGCGGCACATCGACCGTACTGATAGGCGTAGCCATCGCATCCAGCAGCGCTATGATCCTACCCATATCCACCCCACCCAACGCTCTGGCATACGCAACCAACCTTATCCAGCAGAAGGATATGATCAAGATTGGTGTCATCATAGGCGCCATCAGCGTGGTACTGGGTTATCTGACGCTGTTTGCTGCCGGATCCCTGCATATAGTATAAGAATGTGGAATTGGGGACAGTCCCCTTTTCCACATTTTTTATATTTTCGCCAATAGATTTGAATTTTAGGACTACAGATATGAAAAAGATCAGTATTGTATTGGCAATTATTGCCACAGTTATCATTGCAGGTTGCAAGCAACAAACAAGTAGTGAGCCGTCGGCTCTGGACGTAATAATGACAAGAACCAGTATCCGCAGCTTTACGGGTGACTCTGTATCACGTGAGAACCTGGAGACAATCCTTAAGGCCGGTATGGCTGCACCTACAGCCATGAACAACCAGCCTTGGCGCTTTGTTGTGGTTACCGATAAGGAAAAGATTGCTCAGGTATTCGGCCAAGGTCCCCGTAGTGGCGCCTTCACTACCGCAGGAGCCGTGATTGTGGTTTGCGGACAGAATGACCAGCGTAACATGTTCTGGTATGAGGACTGCTCTGCAGCTGCCGAGAACATCCTGCTGGCCGCTCATGCATTAGGACTTGGTGCCGTATGGACCGCCGGCTATCCCGCCCAGGAGCGCATTGAGCCCATTCAGACCGCACTTAACATCCCGGAGAACGTAACTCCGCTCTGCATCATTCCCGTAGGCATTCCGGCCGAGAACCCCGAGCCCAAAGACAAGTGGAAACCCGAGAACATCCACTGGGAGCAGTGGTAAAAAAGTGGGAAAACAATAACAAGACATATGGATAGGAGTAAACAGATAATTCGTACCAGCTGGATCGGTATTGCGGCAAATGTGCTGCTGGCTGGGTTCAAGGCTGCGGTTGGCGTGTTGGCCAGCAGCGTTGCCATTGTGATGGATGCGGTGAACAACCTGAGCGATGCGCTGTCAAGCGTGATTACGATTGTAGGCACAAAGCTGTCACAGCGCCCTGCAGACAGGAATCATCCTTTCGGATTCGGCAGGATTGAGTATTTCAGCGCCATCATCATTGCGGTGATTGTATTGTCCGCCGGCGTTACTTCACTTATTGAATCCGTAAAGAAGATAATTGAGCCTACACAGCCCAGTTACACAACGGTTACGCTGATTGTAATCATTGTAGCAATTGTGGTCAAAATCATTCTGGGACTGTACGTTAAGCGCAAAGGAGAGCAGCTCAAAAGCGATGCACTCACTGCCTCCGGGGCCGATGCCCTGTTCGACGCGATCATCACTCTTGCCACGCTTATATCGGCCGGAGTAATGCTGCTATGGAATGTTTCACTTGACGGTATCCTGGGCGCTCTGATATCGGCCGTTATCATTAAGGCAGGTATTGAGATGCTGGCAGGCCCTGTGAATGACCTGCTTGGAACCAGCATTCCGGCAGAGCTTGCCAGCCAGATCAGGAAAGAGGTTTCTGATTTTGAGGGCGTTCACGGGGTGTATGACCTGATTCTCCACAACTACGGCCCCGACGTAAAGATTGGCTCACTGCACATCAACGTGAATGATACGATGTCGGCACATGATATTCACGGCCTGACGCGTAGGATATCAACTGCGATGTTTGAGCGGCACGGAATAATCATGACAGTTGGAGTCTATGCCGTAGCCACCGGAAATAATAAACGTACTGAGCTGCAGGCCAACGTGATGCAGGCTTTAGGCTCTAATGAGGAAATCGTACAGGTACATGGTTTCTACTACTCCGAGAAAGACAAGATGCTGTCTGTAGATGTAGTTCCGGACATCTCCGTACATGATGATGCCGCACTGATAAGCAAATTGACCGCCCAGATTGAGCCGTTGACTCCCGGATTACATGTAACAGTCGTTGTGGACCACAACTACAGCGAATAATGGCACAGGGGGACAGTCCCCTTTGTGCCATTTTTTGTATATTCGCAGACCTAACAATTACAACCGATAATGCAGAATACTTACCTGGAATCCAAGCCCCGTTATGAGATACTTGACGGGCTTCGCGGAGTGGCCGCGCTGATGGTGATCTTGTTTCACGCTTTAGAGACCTACTCTAAAGGTCCGGCTTATCAGATAATCAATCACGGATACCTGGCGGTGGATTTCTTCTTTGTGCTGAGCGGATTCGTGGTAGGCTATGCCTATGATGACCGATGGGATAAGATGAGCACCTGGGCCTTCTTTAAGCGCCGTCTCACACGTCTGCACCCCATGGTGATTGCCGGAACGCTGGTTGGTGCCGCCCTGTTTTTCTTTTCAGGTTCTGCATTCCCCGATACGCTTAAGGTTGAGGGCTGGAAGTTTGCCCTGTGTCTTGTAATGGGCTTGCTCATGATTCCCTGCGGAACCGGGCTGGACATACGCGGCTGGGGCGAGACCAACTCATTCAACGGCCCCAACTGGACTCTCACATTTGAGTATATAGGCAACATCCTTTATGCATTCATACTAAGACGCCTGCCAAAGATTGCTCTGGCCATACTATGCATCGTATGCGCGTTCTTTACGCTGGACCTTACAATGGGCTGGAACGCATTCGGTTTGCTGCCAGAAGCACAGTATAACGTGATTGGAGGCTGGAGCCTCACTCCGGACCAGTTGTATATAGGATTCACCCGCCTGCTCTATCCGTTCCTGTGCGGCCTGCTTATATCACGAATCCTGCCGTCACACCGTACTGAGAGCAATCCCAGCGGTTCACCCATACACCTTAAAGGAGGTTTCTGGTGGTGTTCACTTGCAATAGTCGTAATCCTGTCCACACCCTGTATAGGCGGCAAGCAAGGCGTTCCCGACGGTCTTTTCCAGGCTCTGAGCATACTGATTCTGTTTCCACTGATTGTACTGGCCGGGGCCGGTTCCATAACTACCGATGCCAAGAGCACCGCTGTATGCAAATGGTTAGGTAACATATCCTACCCCATTTACATCACACACTATCCGCTCATGTACATGCAGATGAGTTGGGTAGCCGATCATCAGGATGCCCCGTTGTGGCAGCACGTGTCCGTATCGGCCGGAATAATCTTCATGTCCATCATCCTGGCATGGGGTCTGCTGAAAGCCTACGATGAGCCCGTCCGCGAGTGGCTCAAGGAGAATTGGCTCAAACGCAACAAGTCTATTTGATGTGTTTTAGCCCTATATTAAGATTATGTTACAATCATTCTGAGGTGTTTTGAAGACAAGAGAAATGCCTTATATTTGCCATGAAAACAAAATGTAAAGGATGTTAGTTGTATTGAAACTACTGGGCTCTATCGCCCTGCTCATTTACGGTATGAAGGTCATGAGCGAGGCGTTGCAGAAGATGGCAGGCCCGCAACTGCGTCACCTGTTGGGCGCAATGACCACAAACCGTTTCTCTGGGGTTGCAACAGGAGCACTTGTAACAGTAGCCGTGCAATCATCGGCAGCAACCACCGTAATGACGGTGTCTTTCGTAAACGCGGCACTTCTTACTCTCAGCCAGGCCATATCGGTCATAATGGGTGCCAACATCGGTACCACTCTGAGTGCCTGGATTATGTCGGCAGGATTCTCATTCAACATTGCAAATCTGGTTTGGCCGGCATTCCTGATAGGTATAATTCTTATTCAGATAGGTAAGCATCGTTATATAGGCGATTTCCTGTTCGGTATCAGTTTCCTGCTGTTTGCGCTGGGTATGCTTAACCAAACAGGCCGCGAGATGGATCTGGCCAGCAATCCCGCCGTAGTGGATTTCTTTGCATCATTTGACTCCGGCAGTTACTGGACCATACTGCTGTTCCTGCTTATTGGCGCCATACTGACATGTATAGCTCAGTCATCGGCCGCCCTGATGGCTATCACAATGGTTCTGTGCTCTACCGGAGCGATATCCATATTCCAAGGTATAGCGCTGGTTATGGGTGAGAACATAGGCACCACGCTTACAGCAAACCTTGCAGCATTATCGGCCAACACGCAGGCCCGTCGCGCAGCTATGGCGCACCTTCTGTTCAACGTGTTCGGCGTTATCTGGGTATTGATCCTGTTTTTCCCGTTTGTCCGTATGGTCTGCCGCTTTGTAGGCATTGATGTTACGGCCGATAAAATCGATCCGGCACGTCTCACATTTGCTCTGGCTACCTTCCATACCGCTTTCAACGTGATAAATACCTCACTTCTGATAGGCTTCATTCCGCAACTGGAGAAACTGGTATGCAAAATCATCACACCCCGCAAATCCGATGAAGAGGATGAGTTCCGTCTGCAGTTTATCCGCGGCGGTATCATGAAGACCCCGGAAATATCGGTCCTGCAGGCTCAGAAAGAGATTGTGATATTCGGCGAGAAGATGCTGCACATGTTCCAGCATGTTAAGGAACTGTATGTTACAACCGATGATCAGGCGTTCAAGAAGCTATTTGAGCGCATTGAGAAGGCTGAGGACATCAGTGACCGCATGGAACAGGAGATTGGCAAGTATCTGGGTGATGTAGGAGATGCGCATCTGTCCGATGACACAAAAGACAAGATACGCGCCATGCTCCGCCAGATAGGCGAGCTGGAATCCATCGGCGACAGTTGCTTTGGCATGGCTCGCATAATGCGCCGTAAGCATGAAAACAAGATTACGTTCAATGAGGATCAGAATGCCGGTGTACAGCAGATGTTCGGATTCATAGACCAGGCTCTGACACGCATGAACGAGTTGCTTGCCGGACGCCGTGAAGAGTATGACATAACCCTGTCAGAGGAGATTGAGAACAGCATCAACGGTTGTCGTAATCATCTTAAACAATGGAACATAAGCAATTTGGACCAGCATGTTTACGGCTATGACAGCGGAACAGTCTTTTCTGATCTGATCAGTGAATGTGAAAAGAACGGTGACTATATAATCAACGTGGTAGAGTCACGCTTACGTGCCACACGTACCGGAATCAGGTTCAAAGGTATATTCATTGACACAGACAGCAAGACTGTGACTGTGGATGGAAATCCCGTCTCATTCACCAAGACTGAATATGAACTGCTTAAGCTCTTCATGATGAACCGCGGTATGGTCTATTCACGTGAAGAGTTGCTTCAGGCAATCTGGCCGGATGATGTTATAGTAAACACCCGCACGGTTGACGTGAACATCACCCGCATCCGCAAGAAAATTGAGCCCTACGCCGATTACCTGACCACTCGTGCTGGTTTCGGGTACTCGTTCCAGGAATGACGAGGGTGCCAAAGGGGACGGTTCTGTTTGGCCCCTTTTATCTAACATAAACAGATGCAGTGAAGGTTGATACCCTCACTGCTTTTTACTTTTGTGAAAAGGGGCCAAACAGAACCGTCCCCTTTGGCTCCCTGCTTTAATCCTTATCAGGATGCAGCTTCTTATCCAGCTTGACACTCAGACGCATAGACTTGATGGATGACTTGAGCAGGTCAGCCTCAGCCGAACGCTTGCCGCTGGTAAAATGGAAACAGAGTCTCTTGCTCTGCAGGAAGCGTTTTACTACAATACATGTGGCTGTAGACTCCTCACCCAATCCACCGGCTCCGGTTGTCAACCTGCACGGGAACTCAACGGTTGTACCCACCGGTTTGTCAAGCAGTTCCAGATATGATTCAAGATTTTCAATAACCTGATCCCTTGTGGTTCCCATAGGGAAACAAACCTCATCAATATGTGAGAAAGATGTGTTTGTAATATCATCACGCACCAGACTCAGAAGTTCAAGGTTGTAGGCAACCCCCATGTAATAACCTGTGTCACCGTTCTTGTCCTTATACTGGAATATTGAATACTGGTCTTTGCTGTCATCATCGGATTCAACTATCTCCATACGGATACCGGCAGGAATATCCTGGGCAAACGCACAAGTAACCATCATTAATCCGGTTACCATTGACAAAAATTTCTTTCTCATCATTAGTCCTTTATTTAATCTACGAGTACAAAATTAACGTATTTTTTAAAAGAACAAAAGACTTGCTTATCTTTGCATTCCCATTTATCAAAACAGATACTTTTCTGTGCATGAAGAAACTCTGTCAATTAATATCCAAGTATATGGGTGTGCTGGTATTTGCAGCGGCAGTGCTGGCATTTGTATTTCCCGATGCCCTGTCCAGGATACGCCCCACTGTCATAAACTATCTGCTGGGCGTTGTCATGTTCGGCATGGGCCTGACACTCAACCTGCAGGATTTCAAGATTGTATTCAGCCGCCCCAAGGATATCATCATAGGCTGTCTGGCACAGTTCACCATCATGCCCCTGCTGGCATGGACACTGGCACGTCTGTTCAGGCTTGATGATGCACTGGCTTTGGGCGTGGTGCTGGTGGGTTGCTGTCCCGGCGGTACTGCATCAAACGTAATCACCTATCTGGCTAAAGGAGATCTGGCGCTGTCAGTTGGCATGACCGGCGTTTCCACCATTCTGGCCCCGTTCCTCACTCCTCTGCTCACATGGGCGCTTGCCGGCGAGAGTGTTAACGTGGATGTGCTTGGAATGCTGCTGAGCATACTCTGGGTGGTGATTCTACCCATTGTAGTAGGACTTATCATAAAGAGCCTGTGGCCCAAGTTTACCGATAAGGCTGTAGATTATCTGCCCGCTTTCTCATCACTGGCCATTGCATTTATCGTGGCAATCGTAATTGCGGCCAATGCAAACAAACTGTTGGCGGGAGGTATGATAATCGTGCTTGTGGTGATACTACACAATATCTGCGGACTTGGTCTGGGTTACATCATAGGATCTTTGCTCAGGCTGTCCGAGCCCAAGAAACGAGCCATATCCATAGAGGTGGGCATGCAGAACTCCGGTCTGGCATCATCACTGGCCACCCTGCACTTTGCCGCCTACCCTCTGGCCACCATACCCGGCGCCATATTCAGCGTCTGGCATAACATAAGCGGCGCAATCGTAGCATATTTATTCCGGAAATAACAGAAATTTTACATAGAGAACTTAACCAACTAACACTTATGAGAAAAATATTCACGACATTGCTTATTGCAAGTGCAAGTGTAGCCGTCTGGGCCCAGACAGAAAAGACGCACGGTTTTGATGACCTGTACTATTTCATTGAGAACCTTGATGTGTTTGAGTACGGACAGGAGGAGACTCATGCGTATTACATTCCCGGGCATAACATACTGCTTAACGGCAAGTGGAAATTCTTTTATGCCGATACGCCACAGGAGATTCCGGACAATTTCTTTCAGGAGAAGTTCTCTGATTCCAAGTGGGCAACAATCGATGTCCCTTCAAACTGGGAGATGCGCGGATACGGTGATCCTCTGTTCCGCAACGTGGCTGCCCCATTCAGGGCCAATCCGCCTATGACTCCGCATGATTATAACCCCACGGGAGCATATCGCACCACATTCACCATCCCTGCAAGCTGGAGCGGTGAGGAGGTATTCCTGCGCTTTGAGAAGGTGGCATCGGCCTCATTCCTGTGGATAAACGGACAGGAGGTGGGTTACAATGAGGGAGCCCAGGAGCCTGCCGAGTACAATATCACCCCGTATCTTAAGAAAGGCCGCAACACACTGGCCATGAAGGTAATAAAGTACAGTGACGGTTTTTATCTGGAGGGACAGGACTACTGGCGTCTGGCCGGTATATTTGACGATGTATACCTCTATGCAACCCCCAAGACACGTCTGTTTGACTGGTACGTGACCACAGACCTGGACAACGATTACCGCGATGCAGACCTGAACATTGAGGTAACTGTAAGAAGCTATGATGATCAGCCCGTAAAGACCCCGCTCAAGGTACAGGCCGTGCTGACCGGCCCTGATGGCAAGGAGGTAACACGTCTGGAAAGCCAACAGGGAGCTTTTTCCGGTGGCAATACATTGACCCTGAACATGAGCAAGCACATTGCCGACCCTCTTAAATGGACTGCCGAGACTCCTAATCTGTATGAACTCAAGATGTATCTGCTGGATGCAACAACCGGCAAGCGAATATCGGAAGCTACGCCCCATGATGCTCGTCAGGATGTGGGATTCAAGGAGACTGAGATACGTGACAACGTGTTCTACCTTAACGGTAAGCCGCTCAAGGTGAATGCGCAGTGCTCGCACATGCAGGACCCCGATAACGGCCACACCGTTACCGATGAACTGATAAAGAAGGATATGACTATACTCAAGCAGTACGGATTCAATGCCGTACGTACCAGCCACTATCCTCCTGTACCGCGCTACTTAGAGTATGCCGCCCGTTATGGTCTGTACATAATTGATGAGGCTGGCGTTGAGGCTCATGCCACAGAGTATGTATCAAGCGACCAGCGTTTCATACCCATGTACCGTGAGCGCGTTCGCCGTATGGTGCTGCGTGACCGCAACCAGCCTGCAGTGCTGTTCTGGAGTGCAGGTAACGAGAGCGGCGAGGGCCCCAACATTGGTGAGGTAGTTGATGAAGGCCGCAAGTATGACAATACCCGCTGGTGGATGTACGGAGGCAATGCATACAGCCATAACGCTGAGGATATAATAGGACCGCGTTACCCCACTCCGCTTGCCCTTGACCTTAGAGTTGGAATGCATGGTGACGGCGATGTACGCCCGTCATTCATGGATGAGTATATATCGGTAGCCGGAAACGGAGGCGGCATGTTTGATGAGATGTGGCGTGCCATCTACACCCATGAGCGCAGCCTGGGCGGTGCCGTATGGGATTTTGTATCACCCGGCCTAACGCAGCCCGCACGCCGCCTCACTGACAAATCAGGTCATGATGTAATGGCTCATATCATGGGTAACGCCAAACTTGTGGCCGATAAGCGAAACCGCAAGAACCACGTGATAGACCTTAGCGGCCATGATGAGTGGGTTGAGATATACAGGGATGACTGTCTGGAGCTTACAGGCAACTCGCTTACCATCAGTTTTGATGTCTGCCCGCGCAAACTCATTAGCTCATGCGGATCATTCGTGACCAAGGGAGAATGGCAGTTCGGCGTACAGCAGAACGGAAAGGAGCAACTTACCTTCTATATCAATACCGATAAGGCTCCAGCGCCTCAGGGTGCCGATGGTGCCCGCCCCGCCATGAGAAGGTCCGCCACAACCAACTACAAGTATGAGTTGCAGGCCCCGCTGCCCGCTGACTGGGAGGATAACTGGCATCACGTAGAGGCCATCTATGACGGAAAGCAGATGACCGTAAGCATAGACAACGCCCAGGTGGCCCAGATGGATGCCCAGGGCAACATAATCAACGCCCCGTTCCCCATAAACATAGGCCGCAACGAACAGACCCATGGACAGGACACCCGCGTATATATCTGCGACGCCCTGATGGATAATGTGATAATATCGGACGCATCGGGCCAGCTGCTCAATCTGGACTTTGAGAAAGAGCAGCAGGAGGGAACCTATTTCAGCTACGGCATAGGAGCCCGCACCTACGGCACCATCTGGCCAGACAGGACCGTACAGCCGGAGATCAATCAGATGAAAAAATCCGCCCAGCCCATATCATGCCGTCTTCTTAGCGCCGATAACCGCACGGTTGAGGTCTGGAACAGAAACCATTTCCTGAGCACCTCATACTATGAGATGAAATGGGAACTTTATGAGGATGACAAATGCCTGCAGCAGGGCACAATAACCCCTGATGTGGAGCCGCTCAGCCGCAAGGTAATCACCCTGCCCTACAGCCGCCCGGAAATCAAGCCCGGATGCGAGTACCGCATAATGATAACAAGTGCCCTCAAGGCCGATGAGATCTGGGCGCAGAAGGGTCACGTGATGGCCTGGGACCAGCTGGAACTTCCCTGGCGCCAGCTTGCAATTCCATCTGACAAGACTGCAGGAAAGGCCACACTAAGCCGCAACAATGACACCATCGTGGTAAGCGGCCAGGGATTCACCTACTCATTCACCCCCGACGGCCAACTCTACAGCATCCGTCAGGCTGGAGAGGAACTGCTCAAATCACCCCTGCAGATGAACGTATGGCGTGCTCCGTTGGCCCTTGAACTGGATGGTTGGGGACAAGGCAACATAACCTACACCAACCGCAAGAACTGGAACGGATCACAGATAGCCAATGAGTTCTACAGCAACAACCTTAAGGACATAACCCGCATACCCATCTCCTGCCAGGCCTTTGAGGCTGATGGCCAGGTGTTTGTGAACGTGCGCTGTTTCTCACAGTTCGGAGTACCCGTAAATACCACGCTCGATGCCTACATAGTGGGACTTAGGTATTCAGGTTTCTCTGAGATTTATGAGTATCGCATCAACGGTGACGGCACCATAGACCTGCACCACACACTGGAGCCTGGGGGATCTATGCCCACTCTGCTGCCCCGCATCGGCCTTACAATGACACTGAACGACCGTATGCAGCAGGTCAAGTGGTACGGCCGCGGACCTGAGGAGAACTACCCTGACCGCAAGACCGGCTACGCCATAGGAATTTATGAGAACAGCGTGGATGACATGTTTGAGCCCTACCTGATACCGCAGGACTGCGGCTTGCGCTGTGACAACCGCTGGCTCATGATGAGCAACGAATCCGGCCACGGACTGCGTTTTGCAATGGATGAGCCGTTCAACTTCAACGCATATCATTACAGCACAGATAACCTGACAAAGGCGGTCTATACCTACCAGCTCCAGCAGCAGGACGGCATAACCCTGAACCTTGACTACAACACCACAGGCGTAGGCTGCACCGCATGCTACGTCCTGCCCGGCTATCAGGTCAAGCCCACCCGCTACGAGCGTTACATCACAATCAGGCTGTTCTGACCGGACTGGCGCATATCATCCGGGCTATGGCGTATGATAAATGAAGCGTCCTTGCCCGGATGATAGTTTATACGGATTCTTGCTGTCCCTTCAGCGGGGTCACCGGGTAAAGGAGACCATGACATCTCCTTGAAATAATCCAGGTCAATTATCTGGATATGAAGAACACCCTTCTCCAGTTTATAATCATCTGTGTAAATGGGATGGTTGTTCTTGGGATATAACAACTGCTCCTCAAAAGTTACACTGGTTACCACCTCATTCCCGTTTTTGGTAACCAGTTTGCCGTCTTTATCAGTTTCTACATCGGGCAGCAAGGAGAGCAACCCTTTCACCGTAGTACCCACAGGTATTATGCTGGTTTTTACGCCATCAGGATATTCCTTGTATTTTGGTTTTGCACCGCTTTCATCCGATATCGCCTCAATCTCAATTACATACTCCCCTTTCTCAAGTTTATAGTAATAGTTTTTATCATAAGCCTTGACCTTCTCAATCAATTCGGCGGGAATGTCCCTAAGGCGCACAGTGGAATCACTCAGTGACTTCTGCGCCCATGTTGGAATACAGAGTGTCATCAATGCAAACAATATGACTTTCTTTCTCATAATACTGTTGATTTGGTTTTATTGGCATACGGGACGGACAGGATTTTGCCAGGTGCGGTAGCAGTAGCCCGAACGAATGTAGCCATCAAAACAGATCCAAAGGCTTGAAGTACCATCATAACCATTGGAGTAGGAGTTGGCATTGAACGAACCGCCCCAGTAACCTACTTCGCCCGAAGTCCCGGCATAGTAATAAGGAAGGAAAATTGAGCGGTCAGTGTAACCAGGTTTATTACTTGTTATGAGGAAACCAATCTCACCGTTCACCGATGCCCAGGTCCAGGTACAGTTCTCTATGAGTTCAGTTATTTCATCTGATGAAGGCATGCGCCAAGTGCCACCCCATTTGACGTGAGCCACATCATCTTCGGGGTCCAACACGCTCTTTCCATCAGTACCGTCGTACTTGGTTAAACCTCCCTGACCGTCACTGAACTTATAGTTTATGGGGCTACGTTTGGTTTCAGTTTCTCCCCAGGAATAATATCCGCCTATTTGTTCCGGTCCGGCAGCACCAACGTTACGCGTAGCCCATTTTACGCTCAAACCCAAGTCAACATAATCTGAGTTACCGCCAACCATATCATATGGCACATCCTGATAATACTCTATTATAATATCTGCACCATGGCGCCACCGGCTACTCGACCTATTCTTTATTTTCACAAATACAGTTCCATTGTTGAGCTTAGTATCTTCTGTATACTTCCCAACAGGCATTTCAACTGCCGGCGCTGATAATAGCAACTCGGTATCTTTTGTATAATACAGATGACTGGCGCTTTTTTTTGGAAAAACCCATTGAGCATTGAAATCAATAATGCGTACAGTCTTTTTACTTTTTTTAGCGACTAGCCTGCCAAAAATGTTTGTTTTGATACCCGGCAGGCTAAGAATCAGTTCTTTGATGGTAATCCCTTCAGGTACCTGATAGGTCTTTTTAGTGAATTCTTCCCTGTAAGCAGGTCTTGCCCTGTTCTGGTCCGATATCGCTCCTATTTCAATGATATAACAATCTGTTATGGTCTTGTCTTTTTTTACACGTTCCTTACTGGTCATCTCATAAGACTTGATCTTTGCAATCTCCTCATCTGAAAAGACCTGAATGGAATCACTATGTATATACTGGGCACAGGCTGGAATGCAGAGTGACATCATCATGGATGCCAATATAATCTGGAGGACTCTTTTTCTCATAATGCTTTATTTTCCATCTAAACTGGTTTATACGGAAAATGCGTCTCGTTTTTAAGGCTCATTTTGTATTACTGACATACAGGACGGACAGGCAGTTTCCAGTTGCGGTAGCAGTAGCCTGAATTAAAGAGGTCTTCATACACATTGATCCAGAGAGTGGCACTTCTATCGGAAGAACCTGGATCAATCGAACCGGACCAGTACCCCATGTCACCGGAAGTACCAAAGAAGAAATAAGGAAGGAAAATGGAGCGGTCAGTATAACCGGGTTTATTACTTGTTATTAGAAAACCTATCTGCCCGTTCACTGAAGCCCGGGTCCAGGTGCAATTATCTATGAGCTCATTTATCTCATCTGTTGTGGGCATGCGCCAACTGTCACCCAATAAGACATCGTCTACGTAATACCGGAGATATAAATCTCCCATCTCTTCCGGCCCGGCTGCACCTAAGTTACGTGAGGCCCATTTTACGCTCAAGCCCAGGTCAACATACTCTGAGTTACCACCTATTGCGTCATACGACACATTCTGATAGTATTCTATTACAATACTTGCACTGTTGGAGTTACTTATCGGCGATGAATTGTTTTCTATTTTCACAAAAGCAGTTCCATTTTTAATTTTAGAATCTAAAGTGTAAATAGGTTGTTTATCTTTACCAAACACCTCTAATGGAAGCCCCCAATAGTCAGTGAATGCCAGATGACGATTGAATCCAATATTGTCAACAGTATCTTTCCTTTGTGAAGTAATCAGCTTACCGTCCTTATCGGTTTTCACACCAGGCAGTCTGGAAATCAGTTCTTTCAATGTTATCCCCTCCGGTACCTTATAGGTCTTTTTGTTGCTGTAGTTTTTATATTCCTCAGAGGTTGCCTTTGTCTTTTTGGATATCTTCCCTATCTCAATGACAAACTCAGATTCTACTAACTTCTTATTAAATTCTATCACTTCCTCATGGGTCATATCATAAGACTTGACCTTTTCAATAAGATCGGCCGTAATGTCTTTAAGGGCCACAGTGGAATCACTCTGTGACTGCTGGGCACAGGCTGGAATGCTGAGTGACATCAAGGCCGATGTCAATGCAAGCAAAAGGACTCTTTTTCTCATAATGCCATTAATTTGGTAATTGTTTACCCTCTAAACTGAGATATACGGAAAATGCGTCTCGTGTTAAAAGGATTTATATATATCTTCGCAATATCTGATACCAAGGGGTATTCCAACTAGGCATAAAGGTGTCAGATTGGGATGCCCCTTGTTGTTTGCAGACATTGTTTTATACCAGTTACTATAATGAAATGAAAAGAGATGTCCAATTTATTGGAAATGCAGTAAAATCACGAGCATTTCCTTGCATTCAATTCGTTGTTTTACTATATTTGCATCGAAAACTCTTTAACCTAACTATTGTATTATGAGCTATAAGAAGGTTAAAGATGTTATTTGTGAG
>Ga0265298_10001610_pt1 | contig 33332 bp, 43 predicted proteins | sample AusTroGonzalo_MG_3_FD_193486 | JGI IMG/M metagenome (GOLD analysis project Ga0265298, IMG submission 193486) | Bovine rumen microbial communities from tropical cattle in Woodstock, Queensland, Australia - Gonzalo_01 | ecosystem: Host-associated > Mammals > Digestive system > Stomach > Rumen ... | reverse complement strand
ATGGGCTCGCATGGAAGCTCAGGGAGCTGTATTACAAACAAAGAATTGAAAAGTACAAGGCACATTTCGTTTAGTTGCTGAGTTCTAAACGGTTATAAAAAGTACAGAAAAAAATGAAAAGTACAGCCAACAAATTAAGGTGACAAAAAGGTGACAAAAATAAGGCAGTTTCCCGCAAATAAAGGACTGGGGGTAAATTGAGCGAGAAAAGGGGCTAATTTCGCCCCTTTTCTCGCTCAAATAGTTCAATAATAGCCCGGACAATGTACTCTGTTTTGTTGGGGACAGATTCGAGGATTTTAACTACCTCCTCGGGGGCATTAAAACCATAGGTTTTGCAGGTTGTTTTCTTGCGCCCTGCCCCCTCTCTCTTTCCTCCTCTTTTTCTCTTTTCTTCTTGATTTTCCATTATTTATACTATATTTGCAACATAAACAAGTCCAAAATTGGGAGGTGCCCCCGCACCTCCCTGAAAGTTAGCGTTTAATGATTATTTTAATGCTAAACTTTCCAATCTTAAATGAAAATTCGGCTCTCATAACGATTGAATTTTGGCTTGTTTTTCTAACCTTTCAGGCATTAGAAATCTCCGTTGTAACCCCTCTCTTTGATTACATTACAAATGTACAAAATTATTTGAAAACGCACAAATATTTTCAAATAAAATCACCTGAAAATCAGAAAAATAAATACATTTTTTTGAAAATTCCGTATTTTTTACCCCTAAAATGTTGCATAAGCAACAAACAAGAATTGAAAAGTACGTAATGGGGTTACAAAAAACATAATGGAGTTACGATTGGGGTTGCAAATGGGGCTGCAAACCTTTGTGTTTTCTTGTGCTGAAACCCGCCAAATCGTGCGTGTTTCTGCGTGAAACCGCCCGAAATTGCACAAAAAAGGGGAGTTTAAAAATTAGTATACCTTTATATATTAAGTAGTTACGGGCGAAAATGGCGCTTTTTGCCTGCCTTTTCCTGATTTTTACCCTATTTTTTACCCCGATTTATACCTGTTTCGAGTATTATTGGTTAGATATTTTCTTCAGGATCCTCACCTGGTCTTTTAATACTTCTATCTGATCTTTAAGTTCCTCGATTCTCTTATCCTTCTCCTCGCATAGTTGACATCTGCAACTATCTTTGTGCCCACCAACCTCAACGTCTGTTCCTTTATTGTTGTTCATCATATCACCTTTCCCGGTGAGTAACCATTCTGCTGATATGTCCGGAAAATAGTTCAAAATTTTGGCAACAATAGACGCGCTTACTTCCGAATTTAGGGCAGATTTACTGAAATTTGATTTGGCAACGTTAATTTTTGAGTAAAATTCTTCTTTCTTAACTTCTTTAAAATTAAGATATTGCACAATTCTTCGTTTTATTGGTGCAAAATTTTGTTCATTTTTATCTCTCATCTCTTGTTTTGTTCAAAATTTTGTACTTACTTTGCCATTGTTGAAACTAATTGTAACAACTTGTAAACAATGGGCAAAATTAAAAAACAATCTAACACGAATCAAGACCACATTCTTCTCAATAGAGGAGATCTGAAAATCATCACAGATAGATTTGGGGTCAGCTATTACACTGTGCGACGAGCTCTCCGAGGTACATCTGCCTCTACTCCTCTATGCGAGGCGATCAGAAGAGAAGCGTTGAGGATGAGAGAGAATTTTATGAAACAATACGAGAAATGATTAAGAATAGAGAGAATGGGGCCAATAGAGATGATAGACGGAAGACCAGCCGTATCTGTTGCGTGGATGGTGAGCGAAGGGCTTGTCAAATTATCGACCCTGAAATCTCTCGTATCTCGACACGACATAGAGCAGGCACGTCGTGCATGCAGACATCAACAAGCGATGGTTTTCGCCGACAACATGCCGCTCAGGTACCGCTCGCAAATCATTGAAAAAATAGGAGACATCTACGAGGCCATGGAGACATCAATCTTAGACATACAGCACGACGCAGCCGCAGCACAGTTCTTCGGTGACTACATCACGGAGGGCAACAGGTTGCTCCCTGCCGACAAGCGCAGAGAGTACTACGGCACGGCCTGTGTGCTTAACGCTATCTCGACCTTCATAGAGACGGGCATAGGCAAATCGAAGGTGCGTGGCTATCGTCACCGCACCCCGTGGGAAACTATCATGGCAGCACTCCCGCACGTTGACCAGGATGCGTTCCCTTTCAAGCTCCCTGACAATCAACGGAGTCTTGAGCGCAAGTGGCAACGCTACAAGGAGGAAGGCTACGATAGCCTCGTGCATAAGAACTTCAAGACGAAGGGCTCCAATGCGGCTAAGCTGCTCGACGATGATCAGCAGAACGCGCTCCTCGAACTGCTTGCCATGCCACAAAACTGGGGTATGGCGAAGGTGACACGACTCTACAACAGCGTGGCGAAGAAGCAGGGCTGGAAGGAGGTGACCGTCTCCACCGTGTCGGAGTTCGCAAAGAAGCACACTCCTGACATCAGAGCCGCCCGCCTCGGACGTAGCGCACTGCGCAATACGGTATCCATGCAGGTGAAGAGGACACGCCCGACCACTCCGCTGCTCTTCTGGACGCTTGACGGATGGACCGCGGAGCTCTTCTACCGCGACGAGAAGAGCGACTACAACAGGCTCACGCTTGAGGTCGTCCTCGATACCTTCAATAACTACCCGGTGGGCTATGCGATAGCGGACCGTGAGACCAGTCAACTTATCTCCGCCGCAATGCGCAATGCGGAGCTACACATCAAGGAGCTATTCGGCAGCATGTATAGGGTCGCTCAGGTGCAGGCGGACAACTACGCACGCACGGCGATGGAGCCCATCTACAACGGCGTATCGAAGATCTTCACCCCCGCCGCCGTCGGCAACGCTAAGAGCAAGGTGATCGAGCCATACTTCAAGGAACTCAACCGGGACTATTGCGCCAACTTCCCCAACTGGAGCGGCTATGGCGTTACGGCGAGCAAGGAGAGCCAGCCGAACCCCGACGCGCTGCGTATGAGGGCGAAGAGCTTCCCGACGAAGGAGGAGTGCATCCAGCAGGTGATTAAGATCATCAACCTGGAGCGGGCGAAGAAGAGAGAGAAGTACATGGAGGGATTCCAGAAGATAGACAAGGATTCCCTTCTGCCAATGTCCTTCGCCAACTTCCTCAGCCTGTGGGGCGAGGAGTCTAAGACGAAGGCGTTGCTCGGAGCCTCCGGCCTCCTCATCACCATAGACGGTGTTAAACGCACATACGACTGCTTCGATCTGAACATGCGTCGCCATCCGTCAGAGCGATGGACGCTGAAGTATGATCCACGTGATCCGTCAAGGGCGCTCGCCATCAGCGAGGACCAGCGCATGGTGTTCGAGGTGGAGGAGAAGTACATGCAACCTATGGCCATAGCCGACCGCAAGCCTGGCGATGCTGAGCAGCTGAAGCGAATCTCAGACTTCAACAAAGCGATGGAGGAAGAGGCTGTGAAGACGGTCAGTGAGGCGAGCGGTACGGTAGCCCGCCTGCTCGGTAAGAGCATCCTGTCTGACGGCAGTAACCCCGCCGTGATAGAGGGCGGTGACGTCTTCCAAAAGATGGTGCTGACCGACAAGAGGGGGCGACACAAGGATGTGCTCTCAGAGCTCCGGACCAAGGCGCAGCCTGTAAGTGAGGCGGAGGAACAGGACGAGGACGATATCTATAGCGAATATTAAGTATTAACCAAAATAGTGTAACAATCATGGAAAGCATCAAAAAACAGAACATCGCGACTGCGCTCTCTACCTATTGCGAGCGCTACGAGAGTCAGACGAGGGCTGCCAACAGCCTGAAGAATGTGAGTCCGGCAACCATCAGCCAGATGGTCAACGGCAAATGGGACCTAATCAAGGACGAGATGTGGCGCAATGTGGCGGCGCAGATCGGCTACAAGGAGGAGAAATGGGAGGCGGTGGAGACATCCGGCTACAGGCGCATGATGAAGATCCTTGCGGATGCGCAGGAGAACGCCTTGGTGATGGGCATCTGCGGCGACGCAGGCACCGGCAAGACGTTCGCCTGTAAGCAATACGAGAAGGGCAACAGGCAGGTCTATCACCTGTGTTGCTCCGAGTACTGGAACAAGAAGGTGTTCTTGTCAGAGCTCCTACTTAAGATGGGCCGTGACTTCTCCGGCTTCTCCATCTCAGAGATGATGATGGAGGCGGTGAGGTGCCTCAAGATGCAGGAGCGCCCGCTCATCATCCTTGACGAGGCGGACAAGTTGCAGGACAGCGTCCTGTACTTCTTCATCACCCTCTACAATCAGCTGGAGGACGAGTGCGGCATCGTACTGTGCGCCACATCGCACCTTGAGAAGAAGCTGAAGCGTGGCGTGAAGCTGGCGAAGAAGGGATATGCGGAAATCTGGTCCCGCCTCGGCCGCAAGTGCGTCAACCTGAAGGGTGTCAGCTCCGCGGACATAGCGAAGATATGCGAGACGAACGGCATCACCGACTCCCGCTCCATTGACGAGGTGATCAGCGACTCGGAGGCTGACCTCAGACGCGTGAAGAGGAAGGTGCACGCCATCCTGATGCAGACCAAGAAGACGGAGGATGCGGCATGAAGAAGTCCTTCAGCATAGGAGAGGTCCGTGACTACATTCCATCCACGGTGAACTTCGACGGCGCATGGCTGGAGTCGTTCGGTAACCCGGAACTGAAGGGTTCTTGGATCATATGGGGGAACTCCGGCAACGGGAAGACAACCTTCTGCCTCCAGTTGGCGATGTACTTCACCCGGTTCTGCAAGGTAGTATACAACAGCATGGAGGAAGGCCTGTCGAAGTCGATGCAGGAGAGCATCGCAAGGCTACCGGTTGAAGCGGTGTCGAAGTACCGCTTCAAGCTACTAGACAAAATGTCATTGCCGGAACTTCGGGAACTGCTGGGGAAGAGGAACAGCCCCCGTGTGGTGGTGATCGATTCCCTCCAGTACACCGGTCTCAACTATTCTCAGTACAAGGAGCTGACGGACGCCTACAAGTCTAAGCTCTTCATCTTCGTGAGCCATGCGGACGGCCGTGAACCGAAGGGCGAGGTGGCTAAGAGCGTTCGCTACGACTCGAACGTGAAGGTGTACGTGAAGGACTTCACCGCTTACCCGCAGAGCCGATATGGCGGAGGAGAACCATTCGTCGTCTGGGAGGCGGAGGCGAGAAAGCAGATCAAACAGGATTCAATTAACGATTAAACAGTGATAAAAAATGGATAGACAAAGAACAGAACGTGTGTATCGTGCCCTCTGCACCCGCAAGGGCATCACCCGCCCCCAGCAACTGGAGTTCTACTTCAGCAAGGGGAAGGAGCACTGCAAGGAACTGACAGACGACGAACTGAACGCCGTGATCGCAGAACTGAAGACCATGCCGGACAGCGAGGAGGGTGTTCTCGTGAACTGGCGACGCAAGGCGATGGCGGTATGTTACAAGTATCTCAATGCCGCCGGCTACGAGAACCCAAGCTCCGACTATGTGAAGGAGTGCATCTGCACCTCACAGCGAGCCACAGCGTTGAACTTCATGACCAAAAGCCAACTGATCAAGGCCTTCTATCTCTTCAAGAAGAGGTTTGAGGAGGCTACGGCCAAGCAGGAGGCTGAGACGACTAACGAGGAGTAGCCATGGATGCGAAGGATTTCTTCAACCTGGTATCGAAGTACGTGGCGCACCGCACCGCAGCGCGCAAGGCGTACGACGAGGCGCAGACGGCGGAAGGCAAGAAGGCGGTGACGAAGAACTACACGGCTGTGCTGGAGTCCATCTGGGGACAGATTGAGTGCGAGGTGAGGCGAGTGAAACAGGCGCAGATGCTCCTCTACCTCAAGGACGAGGAGGGGACCCTCGAAGGCCTGCAGCGCATCTCCGGTCACATCTCCGAGAGACTCCGGATCAACGACTGCGAGAGGGACTATCTCGTTAGGGAACGGAACAGAATACTGGAACTGATAAAGAGACAGGCGTATGGGAAAGCTAAGTCTGACCAATGACGAGAAGGAGTACATCAAGGCGAACCTTCGTACTCCATGCAGGGTGTTGGCGGCGGATCTGGATGTGCCGGAACACAAGGTCTACAACTACGTGAAGCGGCTGAAGAAGCAGAACCCCGAACACGACTACGAGAAGGAGCTGGAGGAGGTGGAGAAGAAGATACAAGCAGGAGACCTCTCCCCGGAGACGCTCGACCTCCGCAACCGACTCGCCATCCGGCTGGCGAAGCAGCAGGAGGATACCAGACAGGATGCGTTCCTGTCGCCGATACATGTAATTGATTAATTAACTAAAACAGATACAGACATGGACATGACTGAAGAGGAACTCGAAGAGTTCAAGGCCTTCAGGGAGATGAAGGCGAAGAAGGCGGCTGAACTGGCCGCACAGGAGAAACGAGAGGATTACAAGATCCTAGTCGACGAAACGATAGAGGCGAGCATCAAGGACCTGTTGGACGTCTCCAATAAGTTGAGCGAAGTGAAGAAGAAGGTGTACGACAACTTCACGGCTGTGATAGACCTCAAGAAGGAGGTAATCCTCAACAGGAACTATGATACGATCCGGTCTCACACCTTCACCAACACGGAGGGGACGAAGAGGATCCGCCTCGGAGTCCTGATGCTCGATGGCTACGCCGACACGGTGGAGGACGGCATCCTGAAGGTGACGGACTACATCACCAGTCTGGCGAAGGACGACAACAGTCAGGTGCTTGTGGAAGCGGTCCTGAAACTCTTGGCTAAGAACCAGGAAGGCGTGCTGAAGGCGTCACGTGTGATCCAGCTGCGCAAGCTGGCGGAGCAGACCGGCGATGAGGAGTTCATCGAAGGAGTGCGCATCATCGAGGACGCTTATCGACCGACACCCTCCAAGACCTTCATCCGTGCTGACGTCAAGGACGAACGAGGCGCATGGAAACCTGTCTCACTCGGCATGACCGAGGCTGACTAACGACAAACAATAGTGTAACAAATAAATGAGAAAGATATGGATATGAACGAAAGAGAAGTGAGGTCTCTCATCCTTGTCCGTCTGGACGAAATCGAGAGCGAAAAACAGTCTATAGACACCGCAGTTGACGAAGGAGTCATCTCCGAGGTCGAGTACAACTACAAGAAGAGCGCTCTGTTCGCCCGCAAGAGCGAACTGGACAACATGCTAGCCATGTTGGGCGGAGACACAAAACCATCAGGCGAGATCACATGCCTCGGACGCAATGGAACGCTCGCACTCTACGTGAACAGAACGCAGCTCTGGATCGAGGCGGACGGCCGAGTGACCTATGTGAAACTAGACCCGAAGGTGAGCGATGTGGAGAAGATGAAGCGTGCGCTCGGACTAGTGAAGGAGGATGCGAGACATGGGCGCTAACGTGACACGTATAGACCCGATTTGGGCGGATCTCGCCAAGAGGGTTGCGGCGGAGCAGGAGCGCAAGAGCGTGGAAGAACCGAAGCCTCTCACCATCACGCAGATGTACAAACGTGGCATCTCCTATCAAACCGCACAGGCCATCAAAGAGGCGCACGACGGGGAGAAAGCGAGGGAGGCGAAGAGAGACAGGCTCGGCAGGTTGGTGGGGATCTCCTACCTCCTGCTCACGGAGAGCATCCAGCTCATCGACGAGGCGGAACTTATGATGGACCGGCAGTTCCGTATGACGGGCGGATTCTCGCACGCTCTAAAGGGCATCAACCGGCACTTCGACGAGTTCTACAGGACGATCGTCCCGTGGATCAACGCAAAGGAGATGCACCAGTTCCATGACGACCTTGAGGCGTTGGACACTAACGTGCGGAGCTTCGCCCGCCTGGAAGGCTACAAGCAGGCCACGGACGAGGACCGCATCAAGTCCATCCACGACCGCATCATCAACCTTCACAAGGACTTCCTCGACAAGCTTGTCGAATACAAGGAGCTTGCGGGCGATGACGCACTGAAGAAGATGATGGCGGAGCTGAAAGAACTTGACAATAAAGACGATGATGGCGGAGCTGAAAGAGATTGACAATAAACCCTGAGTGTTTTCATATAAATACCTTAAGTGAACTCGCCCCTTAATCCGTGAGGACGGAAGGGCACATACGAGACGGCACGGCAAGAGAGTCGTGCGCCTGGAGATCGGGCAGTTTGCAGGCGAATATGTTTTTGTTTTTTCATGGTATTAGTAGCCCTTGGCTATGCTGAAGATACCTGACCGGTCGTGTGTGTGGTTCGAGTCCACACCGTCTCTCGAACATAAAAAGTGAAAAGTAACCAAAAAAGTAACCGGGAATATGGCAGAGAAAAATGAACCGCAATACAGGATCGTCGTGAAGTTCGAGGAAGGAACGAATAGGACGATATACAACGACGACGAAGGCAGGCTGCTCACGGAGGAGACGTGGGAGGCCGAGTACGAATACTGGAGCCACGCGAGGACCATTGACGTGAAGAACCGATATGGCGAGCTGGAAAGCATCGAAATCGTAGGGGTGTACGCCTACAAAGGAACAAGGAGGATCGGGTGATAGGTGCCTTCAGAGAGAAAGAGACGTTAGTTTACATTCATTAACCAAAATTTTATAGCAGTATGACAGAAAAAGAGTACAACGATTTGATCCACGATCTTGAAGTCAAGATCGTGGGGTTGAGACAGGAACGTAGCGACAAGGTCATCGCATTGAAGAAGGAGATGATCGACAAGAACTACTTGTATAATTTGAAGATAGCGGAGCTCCGCTCCTCCTTCCTTCAAACAAGACGCAAGAGACTGCGCATCGAGCATCTCATGCATGAACAGTCTATCGCTTCCCTGGGGGGGGAAAAGAAAATTCAGGAGATAGTCCATAGTTGCGATATGGAGATAGCTGACCTTGTCCACCAGATTCGGCAGATCCGTCAGGAGAGATTCGAACAGACGGGTGTGAAGGAAGCATGCGAAGACATAAACGATGTAACAACTTTTAACCAGGAATAAAATGAAGAAACTAATCACAGCAATCGCCATGATGTTCTGCCTTGTGTGCGGAGCATCGGCGTTCGAGACCAGGTTCATGTCGGTCGACTTCGATCGCATGCTGCTCATCCACAACGGCAAGACCTATCAACTTGTCGAAGTCAAAAACAAAGCCCGCCGCTCCTGGCGTGAGGTGACATACCTCTGCATCGACGAGCGGCTCAAGGCCGTCGCATTCAGGCTCTTCGTCACGGACGAAGGAGAATTTCTCAGATTACAAAAATTCACATCAAAAAAGTAACTATATGAAGACAAAATCAGTAGAAAGCCTCTCTGTGGAGGAGATAGCTGAAGCTATCAGAATGGAGAACGAAATGGGTAAAAAAAGACCACAAAGGACATTCCCAATGTTCCGCAACGTGAAGAAGAACAAAAGAGTTGCCGCTAAAAGGCGTAACGTATTGAGGGAAAGGGCAAGGCGATGAGAATCTATCTTAGCGGACCGGTCACGAAGATCGGATACGGCAATGCGGTGGCTCTCTTCGAGCAGTACGAGCGTACCCTGCGGGTGATCGTCGGGAAGGATGACGAACTTGTCAATCCTCTCAAGGAGACTCCTTCCGTTGAGGGCAAGAGCTGGTTCTACTACATGCGCAAGGACCTTGCCATCTTAAGACGATGCTCCGCAATCGCAATGCTCCCCGGATGGGAGCGGTCTTGGGGAGCGAGGATAGAACGGTTCTACGCCTACTGGACTGGCAAGGAGGTCGTCTACGTTGAGATCCTACCGGACAACAACGTGCGGATGGAGAAGGACGATGACGAGGACGTTACGGACATCGACGAGGAGGACGACGAATGACACCTGCCACCGTACGACTGATTGAAGAGGCGAGACGTAGGGGCGAAGTGATCACCCTACACCTCAAGAAGGAATACTGGGACAAGATCCTGAGCGGGGAGAAAAGGGAGGAATACCGCTCCGCCTCGTACAAAGACCGTCTGAGGGGCAAAACGATAGTCGAGTTCGCACTCGGCTATCCTTCCCGCAGAGACACAAGCCGATGGGCTTACTTTCTAATCCAGGGAACGAAGTCGACAACACTCAAAGAGTACGCCGGTTGCGGGTTCTGGGAGACTGATCTGGAGATTATCTATTTAGGTAAACAATTAATATGACAATGATGGTGGACTATAAACGTGATATCCTTACTGATAAGTGCGAATTTTACAAGCGTGTGCGTCGATACGAGAACTGCTTGGGGATGGTGGCTGGCTCGTCGGAGCAGACAGGGCGTAGTCATCCATTCTATGAGTGCAAGGCTGCCATCTGCTACGCTCTCTATCAGGAGGGATATCCGGTGACAGTGATTGGCAAGCTGATGAGGGTGAACCATGCGTCGGTGATCTATCGCATTCGGCAGTTCTACGAGATGAAGAGGATCGGAGACAAGATCTGTAGTCTTCTCTATGACCGCATCGACCAATGCACGAGCTTCCAGTTCACCCGTCCATTGCCGGAAAGAAAAAGAAAGGAGATACAGCCATGAGACACGTTGTAAAGAAACGAGTGGTCGGATGCATCGGCCTATGCATCGGGGTCCTAATCGGGTTCCTTATGGCTGAGGCGGCACTGATCATGATACAGTACGTGATCGACACGATGCCGTACTGACTGAAGAAGTAACTCTCATATCACTACTTACTTTGTTCCGACCGCACTTGTCTGTGAAGATGGGTGCGGTTTTGTTTGTGTTGTGATATTCGCTATATTTGTGCGAACCAATCATTTATATAACATGTATCTATCTACAGCCAAGAAGGCGGCGGAGATCCAAGAGATCGTCGCCAAGCACTACGAGCCGCACAGGCAGGACAGATGCAAGAAGTGGGTGTACCGCAACATCATCAAGCCGAGATTCGGCATCTGCGAGCGCACATTCTTCCAGTATCTCTACCGACCTACCGAAGTGCCGGCTAAGCGCCAGGAGTCACATCCTCAGGCGACCGTGCAGTACCTGTTCTAATCATCCGCCTGACGCCAGGCGAATGGTAAATGATAAAGAAGGGGGATCATCTTGCTGATGTCAGCGATTTGATCCCCCTCCTTGTTCCTGATAGGATGTGCTATCCTTTGTCCTGTACCACAGTGTCGACGGACATTGTGCCCTCCACTTCGATAGGGATAGCGTCCACGATCTTGCACTCGTATGTGTTCTCGTAGACCCTTACCGCATGCTCGTCAGAATAGATGCGGGTCTGTTTCCGGCAGAGCATTCCGCACCCTGTTCCGGCCGACCATCCATGCAACATCGCATTCACGGTATCCATCAGCTGGATGTGCTCGCTCGCCTCCTGTTCCTGCGTGCTGCCGTAGTGAGTGTCGTGGTAGCAATCTATAACGAGCGCGACCGTCACGGTGGCCTCTCCCCGCTGCTCTTCCCTCGTCGAGGATGTCCACTCCACGGTCGGAGCGTCTATCAGGATAGCCGGATAGGTGACCGGGTAGCCGTCTTCCCAGTTGGTGAGTTGCCCCCAGTTCTCGTCTATGAGTGAGATGCCCTCTATCGAGGACAGTCTCTGCTTGATGGCGTAGAATAGATCGATCATGTCTTATTTGTTAGAGTATTGTACATTTCGTCGGATATCTTGTCCGCTATGGCGTTCTGCAGTGTCTGGTGCTCGCCGAGGAACTGTCTGCGAGGTATATGCACCCTTAGCGTCTCCTTCTTGGTGATGGCCATCGCTCGCCAGTGTTGCGCCTCCTCCGTCAGCTGGGCGGCCTTCCTTCCTCCTCCATTCTTGTAGAACATTGCCCAGGCAAATCGGCGCATCTTAGGAGTCACACGAGGGGATAGGTCTCCTCCTTCGTTGTGGATGGCGGAGTATTCAAGATCAGAGAAGATGGTCACCTCCGCATCGCTCGTCTCGTACTGTATGGATCTGCCGAGGTCGCCAGTCCCAGTGAGGGTGATCCGTCGGCTCCCGGCTCCTCGCGTACCGCTCAACCTCTTGGATGGCTTCCACCGCTCGCCGAAGAATCCGCCTTCTCTGAAATTTCGCTTGAACAGAGATACGGCGAGGTTCCCCACCTTCTTGGGCAGGTCTTCGTGGATCAGTTTCTTTACCTCAATGCGGTGCCGAGCGAACTCCTCGCTGAACTCTTTAAAATCCATCTTGAATAGTAGTTAAGAACAGAATAAATGCCAGTTGAACGAAGTTCCCGATCATGCCGCCGAACACGACGAAGAGACATCCGTTGATATCAACCTCGATGTCGTTGTCCTCGCACTCCTCCGCCTCCAGTATGGAGAAGAGTATGGATATCAATACGGAGACCAGTCCGAGGACGAACCCTGCGACGAAGTGTCCGGCAGACCCGGAGCGGTGGATGATGGAAAAAATTTTTCGCATTTTTTTTTGTGTTTAGCGTCATAATTGTATATTTGTGATGCAATTACAAAGGGCGCGATGCGTCAAGCCCCTCTTGCTTAAAGAAGCGTTACATTTTTTGTAGCGCTTCTTTTATGTAAATTCTCAAGTCTTCCTTTATCAAAATGGCTTTCCTCTTTTTGTCGGCCACATCTTTGTGCTTGAGAAATATTGAGTTGTCAATTTGTATGACGTCTTTACCTGATACGATATAGCAATAAGAGATATTCCCATTGATAAAATCTTCATGTCTATTTCCAAGGTTTCTGGAGGTGATGTCTGTTATTTTGACATTGTGTTTATTGTAATCAACAATGATGATTTGGCATCCTTGCGATTTCCCAGATCTAAATGCATCAGATATGCCTTTTTCCGACTTTACTCTCTTCGCATCGGCAATTAGCCCATCTATTTCAAATTCTGGATTTGGAACATCCTTGCCCTGCAAGTGAGGTCGAATAGAAACCTTATTGAAGTGCAGTGATAAAATTCTGCCAGTCGAAATATTGTCACTGATTTCTGTTTTGTCGGCTAATGCACTAATCATTAATTCGGATCTATCGTCTTTGAAGTAGCAGTCAACAAGCATATCTGCGTCCTTGGGATTAATGTATATGTGGTCTTTGGAAAACACCTCACCTGTGGACGCAGGATTCCCACGCAGACCTTGTGCGGATTTATCTCCTTGGGGGTTGTTTTCTGTCACAGGGTCGTCAGTCTCCTCCCAGTCGCATTTACAGTTCCAGAGGGAGCCGGGTGTGTTCTCATTCCAGAAATCATCGTCCTTAGACCATACTTTATTGTAGAATAGCATGTGAGCCTCCCTCGGGTCTGCGGAACGTGACGGCAACCATCTAAGATTCGGGAACAACCGGGCATTATCTCCCGCACTGAATTTTGCGAATTGTTTTGCGGTCCTACATCTGCTGATTGTAGTATTGTATTCCGTCGCCTGTGTGCGGTTGGCCGTTCTCAATATGTGCGCCGCCTTATCCAAGTCGTTGCCGAGTTCCCCACGCACTTCTTTCGTGATGTACATCGCCTTGTAGGCCGCAAAGCGTGACACATTCGCACGCAGTTGGTCGCTCATCCCACTATTGTTGTCTCTTTTGAATACTTGGTCGACCGCTTTGCGAAGGTTCTCCGAATAGGTGTCATAAAGGGTCGGACTGATCTGGTCATCGTCTAATCCGGCTATCTCGCTAATGATAGCGTCGACATTCTCGTCGTTCACCATCCTGTAGCCTTTAAGCCCTCCGTTCTTCTTAAAATCACGCAACGACTCGGCAAGGAGTTCAGGATCGCCGTTGAAGTAGAGCTGATCTAATGTCGAACTGAGGTCTACATCCCGCCACCCCGCACGGAGTGGCGCTATACGAAAAAATCTGTCCAGCGTTGGAATAGGCGGGCGAACAAGGAACGGCTCCGCTTGTTAGTTGTGTCCTTCCCGTCAGGATGCTCTTCCACTTTCGGATCATTCTGTTGTGGGCCCTCCTGTCCATCTTGTAGTGGGTCCTCTTCTCCGGCAGGCCCTTCATCAGGTTCCTCTCTCTTGAGAGCTGTGCCGCTCTTCTGTGGTTTCTCCACGTTGAACTTTTCGTATAGGTAGTCGTCCGGGATGGGCAAACCCATCTGCCACAGACCTTGCACGATGCGCATCTGCTTCTCTTTATCCTCGTCCTCATCCTTCTCGAACTCGAACTTGCCACCGCTGGTGTTGAGTCCCAAAGCGCTGAATATGTCCGTCACTTCGTAGTTGAGGATGTTAAGGATGTAGCGGCGGTCCGATTCGGAGATGTCGTCCTCTCCCTCCTTCTGTACAGTTCCGAGGGCCTGCGTGCCATTCTCGCTGGACTCTGTAGAAAGAGTGTTGCCTAGTATGCACTTAGATATCTCCGCATTACAACGATCCACAAGCTTATCGTAGACTTCCACACTGCCTGACTTGTTCCCCGACTCGATGAGGTTCATACCCGCATCGTTCGGGTGTATGTAGACAGATGCCGCTCCCTGCTCCTTCGCATCGTTCAGCAGTCGCTGGCGTGCGTCGTTGTCAGACGCATCGTAGGTGTACTCACGAATCGGCATGCCGAACAGTTCGGAGAACTGCGACCAGTCGCCGATGCTGTTGCGCTTGTAGATCACGAATGGTGCGACCTTCGCCAATAGTCCCAAATCACGGTCCTTGCCTACGAGCAGAAGGTTGTAGAAGTCGTCGAATGGGAGTCCGTCGTAGTCGTATTGTGTGTGTAGGATCTCCTTCTCTATCGGGTCGACATGCTTCCTGTTAATCAGCTGGTAGTTGATGAACCCATCCTTGCCCTTGTCGAACTGGAAGAGGGAGAAGCCCCAAAACTTGGCGTCCAGCGCATCATCGATGAACTGTCCGAACCATGGGCTCTCTATGACTTCATCCATCGCCTCGTCGAACTCTCCATTCTTCTTCTTGAATCGGATCGGAACGGAGTGCAGGCGGGCCTTCCTCTTCCCGATCACGCTCTCCAGATGCGTATCCTGAAGGATGTCCTCGTACAGATCGTAGAGCCTGACTCTGCGGGAGAAGTCCACGCTGATCGCATTGCGCACACTGTTGACGAAGTCCGCAATGTCGATGTTGAAGATCCGAGGCGTGGTGAGTTGTATGATGTGCGGAGATCTTGAGTCTCCCTGTGTGATCTTGTTCTTCTTTGCCATGACTATCTGTTATTAGAAGTGGTGTTGTCTCTGTGGATTGCTTGCAAGAATGTGAGCGTCGTTCTCCTTCGCCTCTTCAGCTGATACAGTAGGAGCGCCCTCTACGTTGATGTCGCCTTTGGATACGGCCTTAAGCCACTCTATGGCTCTGTCGTAGCGGTCCTTGCGCATCTGTGATAGCTTCTGTGGATTGTGCACACAGAAGATGTGAAAGATGGCGATGTCCAACGCCATCATGAGAATAAGAGGATGCCTGTCGGCTCCAGTTGCTGAGAAGATGGAGTCGCAGTCGTATCGCCCGGAGAGGTAAGACCTCATCTCGGCGATGGCTCTGTCCTCGCACACCTCTACTATCTCGTCGTCGTTGCGGGTCAATGCGTCCAGGATCTCGTCGTGGATGCTCGACTTGTAGTCTGTCAGTTCTATGAAGTTGCCAGTGCTCATAGTCTCTTTTTGTTTTTGGTTGAGAATTGTTTAACGTTGATGATATCGGTAGGTAAGAGCTCCGACATCTTGTCAAGGAGTATCCTGTTCGCCCCCTCGATGCAGTCCGGTCCATCGGCTGGGTACTTCATCTGCAGGGTGAATAGTTTGAACTGATCCACCAGCCGCTGCATGTCCGGGTTGTCTTGCTCCTTCACGTTGAAGATCAGAGCTCCGTTGCGGTCAAGGGGTTCGAGGTTCGCCTCGATACGCGTTGCCTTGTCGGTCTTCTTCTTCTCATCAGGCGCGATGTGGATCTGTTCGCCTTTCTCCTCCCTGCGCTTCAACAATAGAGGTTTGAAGACCTGCTGGAAGAATGGATCCTGCAGTTTATTGTTCTCCATGTAGTTGTAGACGGGCACCTCTCCTCCCACGTATTCGTTCAGTTGGAAGTACCAGTCGATGAACTCAGCGTTGAGACCCCTGTCCAAATGCCCTTTAATGACATATAAATTGCCGTTTAAACGCCCGCAGAGCCAAGCCGCCTTGGTGGAGCTGTTCTTGCTCTTGTTCTCTCCTGGTGCGGGGTCTCCGTAGACGACGAGGAAGCGAAACTTCTTTAGCGGAGGGATGGCGCCGAACACGCAGTTCTTGAACACCTGTCCCTCTGCGATCGGATTGTTGAAGTACTCCCCCTGCTGTGCCTTCGTGGATATCTTGGAAAGGGCAAGGTCTATTGACTCCTCCGAGTTCTTCTCCGGCCATGTCGACTTGCCGTTCTTGTCTCGGATGTTCACGACATCATGGTGATCCGCCATCTTCGCAGCTCTCACAACACAACAGTCCTTAGCGATGATGTTGCCGCAGAAGATTGTGAGTGTAGGTCGTGCGGTATCACGGCATGGATAGAGAGCTCTCTCCCACCATTCCCACCGTTTGTCGATGATGTCCACGTTGCGGCAGTCCTCATCCGTGTCGAAGTCGTCAACCAGGAACACATCCGGACGCAGAGCCTCGTTGCGGCTACCACGTGGTGATTGCCCGGCACCGATAGCCCTGAAGGCGATGCCTCCTTGGGTGATGAACTCGTCCTCCTTCCATGCTCCCAGCGACTGCTGCTCTCCATAGTATGCCTGTATGCGCCCGTTGGCCTCCAAGTTCGCTCGGTATGGATCCAACAACCGGATGGCGTTGTCCTTCGAGTTCGAGGTGAGGATGATGTTGCGCTTCTTCCCGGTTAATGCAAGATAGATGACTACCATCATCGTGATGGTCGACTTTGCCAACCCTCGTGACCAAGATAGGACCTCAAACCATTCGTCGTGCTCCACGATGCGTTTTACCGCCTTGCGCTGGAAGCCGGCGAACGGGAAGGCGGCGTACTTCGGGAAGAAGAACGTCATCCATTCCATCGGGTCACGTTCCAGTTGCGCCTTGTGGATCTGGATATCTGCATAGCTCATGGTCTCGTCCACCGTGGTGGAGGACTTGATGTCCTCAAGATAGGCGAGCCAATCCTTTACTGCTTTTTTGTCTTGTGCCTTCATCAGAGCAGAGATTTTATGAATTGATCGAATATGTCTGCTATCTCCTTCGCCTTCTCTATGTCGTACTTCTTTACGAACTCAATCACCTTGATGGATACCTGCACGACATCCTGCACGCCTACGTCAGTCTCCAGCTTCTCTATCGATGCGGTGATCTTGCTTATTGTCGTAGCCTCGTCTGGAGTAGCATGCCTCTCCCCCATTGGCCGAGTCTCTATGACGAACAATAGGTCTTCCAGTTGTTTGTGGAGCCTCTTGATACTTTGCTCCTTCGTCATCGTGATGGAAATGCGGAGTTCGTTCCACTTCTCCTCCTTAATCCACTTGCATAGGCTCTTGCGGGAGATGCCCACCTTCTCGGCTATCTCCTGCTGCGTGTAGACGTGTGTCCCGTCCAGGTATAGTTGCCGAGCCCATTCCTTTTTTTGTTGCGCCGTGAGTGATGTTGACATGTGGTATTCTGGTTAGATTGTCCGGGGGAACATCCCCCGTTCGATGCAAATTTGGGACAAAAAATAGGCCCCCTGCAAATTTCGCGGGAACCCTTGCAACCCTTTTTGGCGGTGGCGTTCGGAGGTACATAAATTTGCACAGACGAACTAAAAAAGACGGGACTATGAGCAACATCATACGCAACTATAAAGACGGTGAAGGAGAGGCGACTATCCTCATGTACGGAGACATCGACAGCTGGGATATTAATGCTAAGACCTTCGTCTCCGTGCTCTCGGAACTGGAGAAGGAGCATTGCAAGATATCTCTCCGTATCAACAGCTGCGGAGGCTCTGTTTTCGAGGGTCTCGCTATCTACAACGCCATCCGGAATAGTCCTGCGGACATCACCATCTATGTGGATGGTGTGGCGGCATCTATGGCTTCCGTCATCGCATTGTGCGGCAAACGTGTCTTGATGTCCAAGTATTCTCATTTGATGATCCACTGTGTGAGCGGTGGAGCGTATGGCAATACTAAGGAAATCGCAAAGGCCTTGGAAGAGATGAGGAGGTTGGAGGCAACCATCATCTCCATGTATGCCGATAAAACAGGCAAGACACCGGAGGAGATAGAGAAGGAATACTTCGACGGACAGGATCATTGGCTCACGGCGGATGAGGCGCTTGCCGCTGGGTTCGTGGACGGAATCTACGAGAACGACAAACAACCGGTTGCGCCGATGGACCACGCTGACATCTACAATTTTTACAACCAACTAATACAAACCAACAAAACCGATGAAGAAATGATCGAAAAAATCAAAAAGATCCCATCATTCGCAGACTGTGCGAACGAGGGAGACGTCATCGCACGCATGTCCACGCTCGCCGCTAAGGCGGAGAAGGCAGATGCCTTGCAACAGGAGCTGGACGAGATGAAGAAGGCCGCTGCCGACAAGGAGATCACCTCTCTGCTCAACGCAGCTATCGAGGCTCACAAGATCAACGATGTTGTAGCCGAGAACCTGAAGAAGGTATACGCAGACAAGGCTGAGGAACTCAAGGCCCTTTTGGACGCTATGCCGGAGAAAAAGAAGGTTGTCCTCACTAACGAGACGAAGGATGACCTGGTAGACAAGTCCTGGGACGAACTGGACCGCTCCGGCAAGTTGGAGGAGCTGAAAGCTAAGCACCCTGACGTGTTCGAGACAAAGTTCGCCGAGAAGTTCGGCGAGAAGAAATAGAGTACTAACCCTTTAATCTACATCAAACATGGGATTGCATAAAGAAATCTGGCTGAACTCCGTCGTCGGGAATCTCTTCCCTGACAACTCGTTCGCCATTCGTTCAGCGAACCATAGCGCGTTCGTTACGAACAAGACTGTGCACGTGCCTAACGCCGGAGCTAAGCCGGGCGTGACGAAGAATAGGGACTCATTCCCGGCTACCGTGCAGACTAGGAGCGACAATGAGCTCACGTATGACATCGCTGAGTTCACGACCGATCCTTTCAGAGTTCCTAACGCCGAGAGCGTGGAGCTCTCTTACGATAAGAGAGAGTCTATCATCTCCGCTAGCCGATCCGCATTGGTCGAGGCTGTACACAATGCCATCATCCGTGCGTGGGTTCCATCCGGCTATACCGTCGTGAAGACGACTGGCGAGTCCACCACCGCACACATCGGTACTGGCAACCGTAAGCTGGTGACGATTGCGGATATCTTGGCCGTGAAGAAAGAGTTCGACAAGAACGATGTGCCTGCTACCGGCAGATGCTTCTTGCTCGACGCCGAGATGTACGATCAGTTGCTCGGCGCATTGACCACACATCAGGCGGATGCCTTCCTCGCAACTGCGGACGCTAAGAAGGGAACTGTCGGCACGCTCTACGGCTTCGACTTCTACATGAGGTCTTCCGTATTGAGGACCGTTGCAGCAGGCACCAGCTTGGCAGCAGAGGGTAGCACGACCGTCACCGACTCCGCAGCCGGCATCGCATGGCAGGCAGACTGCGTAGCTCGTGCGCAAGGCGAGAGCGAGCTCTTCGAGCAGGCGAACGACCCGACCTACTACGCCGACGTGTTCTCCATGTTGGTGCGTGCGGGCGGATCATACTGCCGCTACGACAAGAAGGGAGTAGTGATCTTGGCTCAAGACACTCCTGCCTGATCGAGACGAAACCATTTTGAGTTGGGAGGTGTGGAGGTTCTCCTCCCCCTCCCTCAGTTAACCCTAAACGATTAGCAATGAGTACTTGGATTAATGACAACACAGGCGAGACCGTAGGGTTTCACCTCCCAGACACCCTCGTAGGCGACTCGGATAAGGAGGTGCAACTACCGTATCTGGTATCGCAGAACTTGACGATCTCCAGCAATAAGGCATCCGCCACCGTAGCGGCGACGGAGAACCTTTTGAAGGTCGGCAGCGCGAACCTCGCCGCAGCATGCACGCTGACGCTTACGAACAAGCTCCCTGTTGGGGCTAAGGTTTATGTCGTCTTCAAGTGCGGCGGAACGAAATATGATGTCACAGTCAAGGTGGGAGAGGATACAGTAGCTACCATCACGGGTGTGGCGTCCAGTACGAACCTGGCGTCGTTCCTGTGGGACGGCACCTCATTCCTGAAGATCTGACATGGCACGCCTCCCTCTCCGTCGGCTCGTAATCCACTGCACCGCCACGCCAGCAGGCCGAGAAGTGACCTCGGAAGAGATCCGGCATTGGCACACCGACCCCGTATGCAAGGGCGGGCGTGGGTGGAAACAGGTCGGCTACACCGACATGATACACCTGGATGGTTCAGTGGAGCGCCTTGTTGCGAATAACGAGGACGCATGGGTCGACGGATGGGAGGTGACGAACGGTGCTGCAGGCTACAATTCAACATCCCGCCACATCGTCTATGTGGGAGGCTGTGACCGTAACCTGAAGCCAGCGGACACAAGAACCGAAGCACAGAAGGAGGCGCTCGCCTCCTACGTGCGGAAGTTCCATAGACGCTATCCTACTGTAGAGATCTGCGGACACAGAGACTTGCCAGGAGTGACGAAGAGTTGCCCCTCTTTCAATGTGAAGAGTTGGTTAAAAGAAGTATTGAACGGTAAATAAAGGCAGATAGATGGATTGGTTTCAATTGATATCGCTCGTATTGAACCTCATCTTCGGAGGAGGTTTTCTTGTTACTCTGGTCACTCTAAGATCTGAGCGTAAGAAGGCGGACGCCCAGGCGAAAGCCTCAGAACTCGATAACGTGGAGCACGCCAGTGAGATTCTGATGGACAACATCGTTAAACCACTTAAGAAGGAACTTAATGAAATCAGACAGCAAGTCACACGGTTGCGCAAGGCCATTGATGCCGCTCGTTCTTGTCGCTACATTAGTACTTGTCCTGTTCACGACAGCTTGCAGAAGTCGGAAAGTCGTCGCAGAGGCGCAGACAACGGAGGCAAGGATAGTCGAGACGGAGCAGAAGACGATAGCGACGCATGACACGGTAATCCTGATAGAGCACGACAGCGTGTTCATCAAGGCAATGGGCGACACTATCGCAATCTATAAGGAGCGGTGGCGAGACAGAACCGTCTACAGATATCGAGATACGGCCATCTTCGTTGGTGACACGGTCCGGATCACAGAGACGGTCGAGACGGTGAAGGAGGTCGCCAAACCGGACTCAAAATTCGAGAAGGCGCAAAAAGCTTCAGCGTGGATTCTCTGGACGCTAGTCGCCTGCGTCATCGCCTATTGCGTTCTAAGAAATAGTTTATAAACCCTTTAATCTGTAACAATATGGCTAAGTACATGGACGGTACCGACATGCTGCTCGGTATCATGGACAGTGGGACCTTCCGCCCGCTGGGCCACTCGACGGGGTGTAAGATCTCATTCTCCTCGGAGACTGGAGACCGAACGACGAAGGAGGCATCCACCGCGAAATGGAAAGAGAAGTACGTGAAATCGCTTTCCTGCACCGTGACAGCGGAAGGATTCGTATACGATCAAGACAATGCCAATGACGTAGCCGCTTCTGGTTCCGGAGCGGACGCTGTGGCAGCACAGACTAACAAGAGAGGCTACGAGTCGCTCCTTGCTCTACAACTGGCGTGCACCAAGGTCACCTTGCGCTGGAAGTATCGCACCGAATCGGACGGCAAGATCTACGGAGGCGACTTCATCATCACTTCATTGGAGCGCGATGCGCCTGCAGGCGACGATGAAAAGTACAGCATCACGTTCGAGAACACTGGCGCTGTCGCCGAGATTGTTGTGTCACAATTATAAGGCAGGAGGACCGCGATGAAAGTGACAATTAATGGCAAGGAGATCAACGTGACGCTCAGGATGGGCGCATATCTCACCTACGAGCGCCTGTACGGCAAGGACTTTAGCGATGAGAAGGTATCTGACACAGCCTTCCTCCGTCTCATGCATGCCGCATATCGCAACGAATGCGAGCTATCTCATGAGCCAGGAGTCTCGGAAGAGGAGTTCTTCTCATCCATCTCGCAAGATGATTTTCTGAACTTCTATGAAGCCGAGGTGATTCCTCAGCTAAAAAAAAACATGAAGTTCCAGCAACGGGTAAAGACCTTGCTGTCAGAATAGACGATCTCCTGTCAGTCGCCTTGGGGTCGGTCGGTATAAGTTACATGGACTTTGCACGGCTGACCCCTTGCCAGTTTCGGCGGCTATGCGATCTGCATACGGAGAGACTGAAGGCAGATGAGATAAGAGGTTGGGAAATGACACGACAGATATGCTACTGCGCTCTCCGTCCACATCTCAAGCATGGGACATCCCTGCGTGATTTTTGGAGCTTTCCCTGGGAGGAAGAGAAACACCACGGGAACGGGCTGACAATGGAGCAAGAAAGACAAGAGTTCGAACGAATCAAGAAGGAATATGGCATCCAATAAGACAGTATCAACCACAATACGCATCGTCGATGAGGCGAGCCGTACGTTGGACGGCATCAAGAAGGAAGTCGACCAGACCGGCAAGTCTTCCGAAGGGCTGAGAAACAAACTTGCTCAGATCGACGGGACCATGCAGGAAGCGAGGGAAGCATCCGCAGGGTTCCGAACTCAGATCATGGAGCTGAGGGAAGCGATGGCGGCCATGCTGGCGGAGGGCGTCGCTCCAACAGACGAGAAGTTCCAAGAGCTTGCGCAACGTGCCGGAGCATTGCAAGACGCAATGGGCGATGCGAATGCGATCATTCGTGACTTCGCTAGCGACACGCACAACCTCGATAAATATGTCAGCGGCATGAAAGGCCTCGCTGGCGTCTTTGGCGTCTACCAGAGCGCTGTGGCCTTAGCAGGAGTGGAGGACGAGAAGGTGGAGCGGACGATGCAGAAGCTATTGTCCGTCACTACGCTATTGAATAGCGTTCAAACTCTGCAGAATCAACTGCGAGACCAAAGTACTGGTATCTACAAGGCCTATCATGCTATCCTCCGCCTAGTCGGGTTAGAGAAGGGTAAGGTCACAACGGCGACGCAGGCGAATACTGTTAGCATAGCGGCTAATACCGCAGCGACGAAGGCGACCACATTGGCCACGAAGGCGGCGACGGCTGCCGTTAAGGGCTTCAAACTCGCACTTGCCTCGACAGGAATAGGCCTGTTGGTGGTCGGCGTCGGTGAACTCGCCAGTAAGCTGATGGATCTGATAAGTTCTCTCACCGGTGCTGAGGACAAGGAGGAGGACTTCAACGAGGCGGCACAGAAGACGACTGTGTCCCTAAAGGAACAGAAGTCAGGAGTCGATGACCTCAAGAACTCTATCAACGCACTCAAGGAAGCATCACAACTCGAATCCGAGTATGAGGAGGTCGTCAACAAAGACAAGGTCGCAGCCTTCAAGGCGCAGGAGAAAGCACTCGCAGATCAGGAGGAACAATACAAGAAGACAATCAAGAGCGCTGAGGCACACAAGGAACTGGCAAAGAGTCTTGGAGAGCACAACCTGAGCGGGAGCGAGTTCGCTAATTCAGCAGATGCGGAGAAGGCAATTGAAGAGTCTAAGAAGGGGCTTACCCGCATCAAGATCGATCGTGCGAAGCTACAGGATCAGATCCTGAAGCACGATGCTGAGATGACGAAGAAGATGAGTGAGGAACGCAAGAAGGCGGCCGAAGCGGCATCTATGAGGGAGACCTACGAGAAAGATAAACGTGATTTGGAGAAGGCCTTGACTGCTCGCCTAGACCTTGTTATGCAACACGGTGTAGCCATAAAGGATATCTCAGCGGAGCAAGAGAAAGCCCTCGAAGATGCTAATAAGAGTGTCAGCGCTGGTCTTGATAGAACTCGTCAAAAACAGGAGGCGGCGGCAAAGGCTGCCAAGAAGCTAAAAGATGCCTACATAGACAGCGCATCCGCCTTTTATTCGTCTTCTAAGGGCATAGGTTCCGCGATTGAAGGTGTTGTCTCATCTCTTCAGTCGGAGAGCTCCGCATGGGAGAAGGTCTCTAGTGTCATCGATGCTACCATGCAGATCTACTCGTCGGTTGCTGGGATAATCCAGACGGTGCAGGCCATTCAGGAAGCGGCTGCTACAGCTAAGACTGCTACTTCTGCGAGCAATGTAGCGGCTAGCAGTTCAGAGACAACCGCCAATATGGAAGTTGCCGCATCCGGAGCTATGGCGGCTAATGCCGCTATTCCGTGGGTTGGCGTTGCGCTTGGTATCGCTTCCGTTGCGGCTATGATCGCAACGATGGCAAGTCTGCCAAAGTATGCGAATGGAGGTATCGCCTATGGACCGACGGTCGGTATCTTCGGAGAGTACGCCGGGGCAAAGAGTAACCCAGAGGTAGTTGCACCTCTCGATAGGTTGCGCTCTCTTATCGCTCCATCGCAAGGTCTGACCGGCGATGTAAGGTTCAAGATAGAGGGAAGAGAACTGGTTGGAATCCTAAAAAAAGAGACGCTTAAAACATCGAGGTCATGAGTTGGAAACAGATATATCATTCGTCATTTGGTCAGAGGCATCCGCACCGATCCGGGGGGTATGCCGGCATCACCATCAACATCTACATCGATAGATGGTATGATGACGACACAAATCCGACCTCGGAACAGATCGATTTGTTGGACGAGAGCCCTCTCTTAATTGAGTGGGACGCGAGGGCGAAGGAAGAGCCTATCTGTGGCAGCACGGCAACCCTTAAGGTCATCAGTACGACAGACAGAAAATTCGTCCCGCTGATGCTGTCTGAACCAGGAACGATCCGACTGCGGGTGAGTGACCAACATTCACAGATCTGGAGAGGGTATCTGGACATGCGGCAGTGCGAGGAACCGTACAACACACGGGAAGGCTACGAGACGGAGCTCGTATTCACAGATCTCGGACTCCTGGACCGTATCAAGTTCAACGGTACAGGCATAAAGGACGGAGAGACGCTAGTCAATGAGATATATTCCAGTCTCACTCGGATGACTTCTCTTTGCTCCTTCAATACCTCAACGGTGCCGGAAGGCGTGAACCCCACAAATGTGGACGCAGAGGACAGATTCGCTCTCTTCTCATTCGATTGTGCTAACTTCTACGATGAGGATGGAGAACCGGAGACGATGATGGAGGTTTTGACGGACATTCTAACGCCGTTTAACTGCCAAATAAGGCAGTTTGCCGGATCCATGACCGTCTACGATTTAGCTGCGCTACGGGGCAACGGATTCGGCAGCGAAGTGGAGTGGATGTCAACCGATCAGGTTCTCAGCTTCGACAAGTTCGTCAATGTGATCCGCATCACATTCTCGACCTATTGCAACGCATCGCTTTTGGAGGGGGAGTTGGAGACACAAGGTCAAAGCCCACTGGACTATGATGATGATTTGGTCAACCTCTTCGACAATGATATGGCTGTCGACTTTCCATATTTTTCGAAGTTCCCTGACGTGTCTGATGTGAACCTCATGGCTGGACGATCGAACGTATCACACACGTTCTGCATGCTCAAATACTTCAATCCGTGGGTGCAATATGACAACCCGTTCACCTTCCCTGGCGTCGCAGAGTATGACTGGGAGAAAGTCGTGCCATTCCACGTGATCCCATACGGAGGAGGAGAAGAGTGCGACGGATTCGCCGCTCGATTCACAGGCAATAGCTACAAGTGGGAGAATGGGCAACGTGTGCGCTTCACACCAGCCAAGTTCGAAGCCTCCGGAGGCGCACATCAGGACGATGGAACGCCTCTCTTCAAGATGGATGACGTCTATGTGCCACCTTTGCAAGGATGGGTGGCGAATAAGTTCCTTCTCCGTCTCACGATGGAGATGATGGTAGATCCTCGACTTAACCCATTCGAGCAGTCCGGAGACTACAACAACAAGGAACAATATGAGTTCTGCACGAAGCACCACAATCACACCTTCGTGAAACTGCTCATCCAGTTGAAGGATGCGCAGGGCAACGTGCTTGCGCACTACTCCAACGCTCCTTTCCTCTACAAAATGCGCAACCTGCAGCCACACACCTACTACGATGCGTACAAACGCCCGGATGTGGAATGGCTCGACGATCAAGTCCGCATCAGCCCGACCGTCAGGGCCGCCTTCAACATCAGATATGTCACCGACCTGAGATCTTCTATGGGAGGTTGGTACGATGCTGAGGACTGGGCGGTCATGTGCGAACTGTACGGAGAGATGTCACCCTATTGCTACATCGACTACTACAGCGCCAACAACATCGACGAGTCGTGCGGGTGTCTCGGCTTCCAGAAGAATAGGCACAACGTAGGTTCCATGGCGAAGCTGTCCGGGGGCATCTCATCCCTTGAAGATGGGCAATACATCCCATATCCATACATGGGCGGGTACATCCACATCGAGGTCATGAAGGGCTACTTTCAGACGCCGAATAAATACCCATGGTATCCTGGAGAGACAATCCGCCCATGGCACGATGTCGCACAACAAGTGTACTACAAGCTGCCGCAACTTGAAATAGTCCGCAACACCATCAAGAAGCAACCTGCGGAGTTCGACGACATCCAGGTAGTCGGCAACGTGAACGACTATGGTGTCGACGATCTGACGATAGACACGAAGTGCGGTAGCAGCATCGTGGACATGCCATCGTCTAAGGGGTGTGTACTGGTCACCTCGACCAAAAGGCAACTGAAGAGAGCGACACGATCCGGACACACGGACACGCTTGAGAACCTTCTGCTCGGAAGCCTCTATTCTCAATATCATGGTCATAAGAAGGTCTTGTCGGGTACGGCAATGTATAAACCGGATGCGACGATACTGGCGGATGGGGCAACGGATGGCGTATTCATGCGAACTGCAGAGGTCTACGATGTGAAGGACGGCACCTCCCAAATCACTATGACGGAACTTTCACCAGAATCATTTATAAGGGAGGGATCTGACGATGAGTAACTATTTTCACAGCCGCACGATTTTCGTGGCGAAGAAGAACCGCAACGGCAAAACCATGCTCGGACGGCAGACCGTCAGCGGAGGAGTAACCTATTTGAGAGATGTCGAGCATGATCTCGCAACCGGTTCGTCGAATCCGGAAACATCAGAGAGTGGCACGGGGAACTCTCAGACTCTTGACTTCGACAATACGCCGATACAGGGAAGTTCTAACCCCGTCACGAGCGGAGGCCTCTTCGAACGATTCGAAGAACTGGAGAACGAACTTGAGGAGTTCGCAGAGGCGACAAAGGTTAATGCGCTCACCCCGCAAGAGGTAGATGCGATATGGGCTGACATAACAGGAACAGTTTATCTTTAAACCAGAATAATATGGCAGTAAAATTCGGACTGACAGTATCTGGAGGCAACTACACGATTGTCTCTTACGAAACAGGATCCGCACACATCGGATCATTGGGCAACGTCGCCTGCAAGATAGAAGGAGACTCCTTCCGCATCACAGATCGTGCGTGGCGGAACTGGATGCCTATCCTGATTGCGGAAAGTGACGAGATCGCGGTTACGGACTCGGACTACAGCTATGACGAAGACGTCTTGACGACAGCGCAGTTGTCGGAATACCTGCAAGCCGTCATTGTACCACCTTCGGGTGGCGGCAGTGGGTCTGTCACATGGGGTTCCATAACCGGCAACGTCTCTAGTCAGACAGACCTGTCAGAGATTCTCCAGGACAAGCAAGACAAGTTGACGGCAGGCGCGAATATCACCATCGATCCAACGACTAATACAATCAGCGCAAGCGGTGGCGGAGGAGGGTCATCTACTCAACCTGACTGGAACCAAACTGACAGCTCGGCGAGTGACTACATCAAGAACAAGCCGGCCGTGCCAACATTGCCACTCCAGCAGTATGATGTGAATGGCCTTGTCGCCAAATCTCAGACGATCCAATATGTATCGGGGAAGTACTTCTCTCTGAGTAAGAGTGTTGGCGAATCCATCTCAATTAATAGCCCCGCAAGCAATTCGAGCGGCTATTGTCTCGTGTTGCCAATCACGGATGAATTTCAGAAGGTGGTCCTTCACTCCTACAATGCGTCAGCCTCAACTCGTCCATGGGCTATCGCGGACTCGTCAGGCGTGATCTTATCCATCTACGACTGGGGTTCGCAAACAGCGGCCGCACATGTGGAGGAGATTAAAAAGGGGGATCTTCCGAACGGAGCTGCCTACATAGTCTGCGACTCCTGGGAGAAGAACTCCTATACGGATGGTCACTATGCGGAGCTCTACACTTCAGTCTCAACGGATGCAAAAAAACACGTGGATGCGATCAATCCACTCCGTGGAAAGAAAGTGGTCGTGTTCGGCGACAGTATCGCCGAAGGCGTTGATAACCGCATCAACAGCGTGTACACATCCTTCGCCGACTATCTGAAGAGTTATGGATGTGAAGTAACGAAGCTGGCCGTAGGTGGCACGCACCTTACTCCTTCTTCCCTCTCTACAAGTAACAGCTTCAATGGGTATAGCGTCTATCACCTCGTTAATGCGTGGGTGACGCAGACATACACGGTCATGGATGCGACTACCGAGTACATCGCTAACAATACCGACTACGGCGACCGTTGGGCGCACGTTCCGGCAACAATCAAGGGTACTCGTCCAACAGCCTATGATGTTGCGATCATTCTGGCCGGGACTAACGACTGGAATAATGCAGGGCGCGTACTTGGCCAATGGAGCGACACGAGCCCGATCTACAACTACACGGCTGCGATGAAGAGCATTGTCAACGGATTAAGGTCTGTGAATCCGAATATGGTAGTCGTGTTCGTCACTCCTCCGGTTAGATGGGTTAACTACAATGCTTCTGCTCCAGATACGACTGGGTTCTCCGACTATGCTGCGAATGCGAACAGCGGTCTGTGGCTCACGGACGTAGCGAAGCACATGGCAGAGGTCGCCGCAAAGTGCAAGGCCATCGCGATCAATGCCTATGATGGGTTAGGAGTCAACGAAGTGAACTTCTCGACCTTCTTCACGACAGGCGGAGTGCATCCTAATGATGCGGGGCAGAAGCGGATCGCCAGGATCATTGCGGAGAACATGAATACCCGCCTCTTAGGTGGTACCCCTACGGATCATCACCACACCAACAAGGAAGTCTTGGATGCGATCACGGCCAGCGCATGGACGGGGAAGGTCGGGTCCACCACACTGACCGGGCTCGAAGCGATGGAAGACAGTGCCTACGGCAATCTGTCCAATGTGAGTGCAACCACGCTATACATAACATACTAATTGGAGGGGAGAACAATGAGTAACATATTCGTAGGTACCAATCAGGCCAAGAAAATCTATCTTGGATCCACACTACTGGCAGAGATCAAGCAAGAACAAACTAAGTCCGTGACGATCTCCTCCAACGGGACCACCACAATCACCCCAGATAGTGGCAAGACTCTGTCTGGTGTGACCGTCACATCCATAGTCCCACAAATGCTGCTTGGTACGTCTGTGTGGTTTCTACGGGCCAACACACAGACCCCAACGCAGGTCACAGGTATCTCATGGAATAGCGCGGGATACTTCGAGAAGATAGTCAACAATAGCCCTGGCGATGGCGTATTCGTCACTACGGATGGACAGCCTCCTGCTGCCGATCTGAGCAATATCTGTCTCTACTACTCCTGCCTGCAGTTGTCCGCAGGTGGTTCCTTCGTCACCCTTATGGCCTGCCTCTACACGGACGGCACGCACACTGGGCCTATATATCTGACGGTTTAATGACGTTCTAATCCTATAAAAAAAATGAAATATTTGGCCGATAACGGAGGTCTACAGACCCTTATACAACTAATCAAGGACACGTTCGCCGCGTTCGACAGGAACAAACAGAACAAACTGAGGGCCGGTTCTAACATCATCATCGATCCGGCCACCAGCACAATTAGCGCCACTGGCGGTGGCGGCGGCAGTGGTTCTGTCGACTGGGGCGACATCTCCGGTACGTTGACGGATCAGGAGGATCTTGCGGAGGCATTAGGCGGCAAGGCGGACTACAACCACACACACTCACAGAGCGATGTGAATGGGTTGGCGGACGCCCTGGCGGGGAAAGCCTCAACATCCCACACCCATCAGCAAAGCGATGTGGTCGGGTTATCGAACGCACTGGCAGGGAAGGCGAACACCAGCCACACGCACGCACAGAGCGATGTGAATGGGTTGGCGGACGCCCTGGCGGGGAAAGCCTCAACATCCCACACCCATCAGCAAAGCGAGGTGGTTGGGTTGTCGGACGCATTGGCGGGGAAGGCGAACTCCAGTCACACACACGCACAGAGCGATGTGACAGGATTGACGGACGCATTGGCGGGGAAGGCCTCAACAATCCACTCCCACGGGGAAATCACGAATGCGGGCACGATCGAGAACGACACTACACCAGTGAAGGAGGACCGCCCTGTCTTTGCGGATTCCTCCGACTCTAACAAGGTGAAGAAGGGCACGTTCGAGGGGTTCCACAAGGCGATGGTCAGCCAATTGAGCGAGGGTACGTCCGATGTCTCCGATGGGACGGAGTTTCTCTCTTCATATTCTTCAGAGAGTGGCTTCTCGGACACTAATGCTGTCAACAGAATCTACAAGAGGAAATTTATAAAAGTCTGGAACTACATCCAGGCGAAGATTAGTAGCGTACTCGGGCTCACAGCTGCGCAATATAACGGCAATGCGGCGACGGCTACGTCCGCAACAACGGCCACATCCGCAACGAACGACGGAGCAGGCAACAATATCGTCAACTCCCTCGCAGGGAAGGCATCCTCGACACACGCACACGGGAGCATCACGAATGGAGGAGCAATCACCTCTAACACCACACCAGAGAGCGCAGACTACCCTGCATTTGCAGACGACTCCGATTCGGGGAAGTTGAAACGCACATCGTTCCAAAACTTCCATAAGGCGATGGTCAGCCAGATGTCTGACGGCACTGCAGATGTTGTTGACGGCACGGAGTTCCTGTCATCTTATGCGTCCACTAACGGGTTCGACGACAGCTCCGCTCCGAATCAAATCTTCAAGAGGCCATTCGTCAAGGTGTGGAACTACATCCAGTCGAAGATTAATAGCGTACTTGGGCTCACAGCTGCGCAATATAACGGCAATGCGGCGACGGCTACGTCAGCAACGAAAGATGGAGATGGCAACAATATAGCCTCAACATACTTTCCTCTTGCGGGCAGGAAGGCCATCACGGGAGTCTACAAGGATAGTCCATCCTTGTTGCACAATATCGGCTTCGGCAATACGTCGGAGTTAGGCGTATGGCGGAAGTTTTGTCTCATCTACACCCGCGCGACATATCGCAATGCGGTCGGGGCGATACACATCCAAGGAAGGCAGACGCTTGGCACTATCTATGTCAGGCTGAACAGCTCTGCGACTGCACCTGCGGAAGGCAACAACACCATCAACCCGGATGTCAGGTACGTATCATTCGTCAGTAACTACAATGGCATCTACTATCGCGTGAACGAGTATAATCAGCTGGAGTTGTGGTTCAAGGCTCACGAATACTACGATAACATCTCTGTGACAGATGTCGATTTTGGCGCCTACTTCCTCGACCTCAACATGAACTCGTTCTTGCATAGTGTTGTCGTGTCGTGGACGGACGAGGCGGCAGTCGTACAGCCTGCGGGTCTAGTTCAGGCAGGCAATGTCACGGAAACCACCTTGTCTTCTGCAATATCCTCCGAAACAGGTGATGTCCTTATCATCACGGATGCCAACTACAAGAACTACCTCACAACCTATCTTGGAACTGTCCCTTCCTCTGTCGGCACAGGAGACACCCTTACTCTCGACAAACCGTACTCGACCATCATATTCGATACGACTAATTATGCCTTCATCGCCGTTATCACTGGCGATTCAAACGTTCTTAAGAACGGTCGGCGGATCACCATTGCGGGGAATTGGAAGCCCCAAAGAGAAGGAGGCGCAGCCGGCGAAGTTCCCGGCAGATTCTCTTATTACATATATACGTATCGCTCAGGGTCATTGGGAGGATCCTTCACCGATGTTCTCCGTGATGCCCGTGAAGAGTTCCTCTATTACAATGGAATCTGGTATTCAAAAGGATATTAAGCGATGATTAATGTAGTCATAATCGGGCAGAATGAGGGGGCGAGCATCGATGCGATGCTCAGATCCCTCCCACGCGACTGGAAGATCATATATGTCGCTGATCGTTGCACGGATGGGTCCGTCCAGGAACTCCGAGCCCTCGGCGTGAAGGCAATAGACACGACCCCTCTTGACCTTGAAGGAAGGCAGACGTCAACATGCAGGAACTTGGGGCTGTCCCTTTGCGACAAGGGCGCTGATGTGCTCTTCCTTGACGGGGACAGATATCCCGTCAAAGGAGACATCCGCAAGGCGTATGAGGAGATGACAACGGATGTGTTGTGCCTGCCAGTCGAGGACGATTGGAGAACCCCTGAGAACTTCTCCCTTAATTACGGCAGAGTATACTGCGGAGTCTATTCTTGTGGGATGATCATGAGAAGATCGGCTATCGATGCCGTACTCCGATTCCAACAGGGGATGCTGTTCAATGAGAGCCTACAGAAATGGTGGGGGATCGAGGATACCAGTCTTGGCGACGTGTGCTACCATTTGGGGCTTACAGCGGCGCTGACGAATGAAGTGATATTGCGGGGCGGGTTCGATAGATTTGAGGTCTCCGGATTGGATGTGATAGAGCAGAGGTTAAGGTTCCGAGACAGATTGAATGTGAGATGGGATTAGGCCATCGGGATGGCGGGCTATTGCCCACCATCCCTCTCTTTGCGGTATCTCTCCACTGCTGCACGCACAATCTCCCTTACACGCTCTTTCGCTCCTTGCGGGATCGTGAATGTGATCGTCACTTTTGGCTCATCGTCTTTTTTCTTTCTTCCTGAGCCTTCCCGACGTCCGCCCCATGTGGCGTTTTTCTCTTTGTTTTGCATATTCGTCCAAAATGTTTATTTTTGCGTGACAACCCAAAGGATAGAGGGGGGAGCCGAATCTCCCCCTCTCTTGTGCGTTAAGACTTGATGGTTACTTTATTCACCTCAATCTTCCCGTCTTTGATTACAATTACTATTTCAACTTGCATTGTATCAAATTCTTTGGGTTGTTTATCCTACTATCCAGGGCATCGGTTTCCCTTTGCGATCACTCTCCGATCGCATTACAAATATACAAAATTCATTTGAAAGTACAAATTATTTTTCAAGTTTTTTTTGAAGATAGTTTGTATTTTTTTTGTGCTGTTTCCAAATAAAAAAGGAGGACGCCTGCCCTCCCTTTTTGTACTTTTTAAATTGCGAAAGTGGATTTTTCAAATTTGCGAAAATATTATCCTTCAGGTAAATA
>Ga0265298_10001609_pt1 | contig 33361 bp, 30 predicted proteins | sample AusTroGonzalo_MG_3_FD_193486 | JGI IMG/M metagenome (GOLD analysis project Ga0265298, IMG submission 193486) | Bovine rumen microbial communities from tropical cattle in Woodstock, Queensland, Australia - Gonzalo_01 | ecosystem: Host-associated > Mammals > Digestive system > Stomach > Rumen ... | reverse complement strand
CACCGACGATTGAATTCCGTTCATCCAGTCGAAATTCGAGAAAAAAGGACTGCATATCGACAGCAACTTTGTACAGCAGATATGCGACACGGTGGAGAACCAGTCATCGTATGTACAACAACTGTCGTGGAATGTAATGCTCAACACCGAGAATGAGGTTGCTGAAGAGACCATTGAAATGGGAATTAGCGACCTTCTGATGCAATGCACGCCGCTCTTCATGGAACAAACGGGTGGTCTCACCTCTTATCAGATGAATCTGTTGCGGGCCATTGTGGATGGGCAACACACCCATTGGTCTTCACAGGAGGTGCTGACAAAATATAATCTCGGAACCAAGTCGAATGTTGCCAAGATGCAAAAAGTGCTAATGGAACGCGACTTCATCGTTTCCACCGAACAGGGTCTGTTCCTTTCGGATCCTGTGATGGGTTTGTGGTTCAAGAAAAAAGCATAACACTCCCTCATTTTCCTATTTTTGCAGCAAATATCGGATATGAAAGCATCTGTACTTTTCAAGGAATATGTCTGGCTGGTGGGCACCATCAGCAGGGCCGGGCGCATCACCCTGCGCGAGAATCGCTGCATTTCCATTCGTTATCAGCGGTATGGCAAGAATGAGACGAGTCAGTGGACGGTTGAACCGTATTGCATCAAGCTCTTCCGCCGCCGCTGGTACCTGCTCGGACGCCTGGGGGACGGCGGCTTCCTTACGCTCTCCTTTGACCGCATCCAGGAGATGGAGATGACGGACAGGATGTTTGTCTTGGACAAGGATTTTGACGCACAGACCTATTTTTCAAACTATTACGGTGTTATGCAGGGCGGAAACGAGCCCAAGCAGCGGATTGTGTTACGCGCGTTCGGCAACGAGCGTTATGCCATGCGGGACCTGCCGCTGCACCACTCGCAGAAGGAAGTGGGTGTGGGCTGTGACTATGTTGATTTTGAAGTGAGGCTGCATCCCACGAGCGACTTTTTGGCGCAGTCGGGTGGTAATTTTGCCGCGTGAAATTAAAAGCGACAAGATTATGAAAGAGAAAAGCAAATTCTACATGGACTGCCACTTGGCGGGTCGCAAGTATCATGAAGCAGATTTGGTCTGGGACCGGTTGCGCGTCGGAATGCCGCTGCGTCTGGAACGCGAGTCCGACAACCGCTACGACCCCGAGGCCGTGCAGGTGATTCTCAACAGCGACGGCGAGGACTTCCTCCTCGGCTACATCCCCCGCAGCGACAACCGCAGTCTCGCCCCCTTCTTCGACATGGGCCACGACGACCTTTTCGACTGCCGCATCAGCCGCCTCAGTCCGGAAAATCATCCTGAAGAACAGGTACAGCTAACGGTGAGGATTCGGAGGAAGAACGGCGGGGACAAATCGGATGCGCATGAAGATAAAACGGATGTCATTCGTCCCGAAAATCAAAACAACAATCGTCAACCCCCAAATAATCGTAAAAAAATGAGCGAATCAACAATGGCTCGTAATATCTGTCGCGAGGAGGCCAGCCACTGCACACCCGAAAGCCTCGATATCACCCCCGACGATCTCGTTGTCAGCGACAATGTGAATGTAGTCTGGGTGTTGAAATAAATATTACAGGCATTTCTGATGATTGAATAATCTGCTTTGAATGCAACTAGGGTATAAATTGTCCTCCACCTTCGTTGCAAAAAGTAATATTTAACCATCACACCAACTCATAATGCGTACTCCTTCCACCTGAGGACGATTTGGATAGAATCCCCTTGTCAATCAGGTCGTTGATGTCACGCAAGGCGGTGTCGGGTGAGCATTTGCAGATCTTGGCCCACTTGCTGCTGGTCAGGGGGCCTTCAAAGCCATCAAATAATCGGTTGATGATTTTGCGCTGCCGCTCGTTGATGGGCGTTTGTGCATGGACGTTCCAAAAATCCACCTTCTTTAAAACACCTTCCAATCGGCACTCGGAGGTCTCGATAGCATCACAGACCCGTTCCAAAAACCAGACAATCCATCCGGTGATGTCCATGGAACCGCACGAGGCGCGTTGCAATATCTTGTAGTAATCTTTCCTTTTTTTGAGTATCTCGGCAGACACACTATAGAATTGCCAGTTTGCCTTGTTGAAACGGGAAATCAACATGTCCGTGATGGTGCGTGTGAGCCGTCCGTTGCCGTCATCAAATGGGTGTATCACGACAAACCACAGATGCGCTACGGCAGCTTTCAGCAAATCGTTGTAAGGCTGGGGCTCATTTATCCATTTCAAAAAGAGATTCATCTCCTGCGGAACTCTTTCAGAGGGTGGCGCTTCGTAGTGGATGCGCTCCTTGCCCATTGCGCCGGACACAATCAACATGGGATCTTCGCCTTGCCGCCAGTCCGCCACGGTGATTTTGTACATCCCGCTGCGACCGGTCGGGAACAGGGCGGCATGCCAATCACAAAGCCGTTCTTTCGTGAGTGGTTTCATGCAGTTCTGCACTGCGTCAAGTTCCACTTGGACCAAGCCTTCCGTGTAGTGGTCGCTAATGGCAGAAGCGTTTTTTTTAACACCGAGGTGTCGTGCAATGGAGGACCGCACAGAATCCATGTTGAGTCGTTCTCCCTCAATCTCCGACGAGCGTACAATATCTTGCGTAAGGGATTCCAGTGCTGTGGTACGCTGAATGTCAAAACCTAACACATCAAGCATGCCCATGAGATGTGCCTGTTTTTCTTGTGTCGTAAGCATCAGATCTTCAACGCTTTTTGCATCCCATGTTAATGCCGGCCAGTTGTCCTGCTGCCAAATATAAATCGCTCTATTATCTTTCATGCGGCAAAAATACAAATTATTCTCCGCAAAAATGCGGTGAATAGAACTTTTTTTCACCGCAGCCTAAACCGTTTGAAATTTTTTTTCAAAATATTGAAATTAAAAAACCTCTTGCATTCTATCATATTGTTTTGTATATTTGCCAGCTTTTTTTTAAGTAAAAAATATTAAAACAACAACTGATTAATAATCAACAAAAACTACTCGTATGTATAAGATTCATCATCATCCCATTCTGGATATTCCGGACGGCGATATTGTGTCGTTCGAATACAAAGGCCAAACCGTGAAGGCGCAAAAAGGCTATACTATTGCCGCAGCTTTACATCAGGCCGGATTCCCGATCCACAGCCACAGCCTTACGGGCCGCGAGCGCAGCATGGACTGCGGTATCGGCAAGTGCGGTGCCTGCGAAATGCTCGTCGATGGCGAGGTGAAGCGCATCTGCATCACCAAAGTGGATGGTGTGAAGAAAGTGGAGGAAATTGCCCACAACTATCTGCCCGACAGTGAGATGAAAAAGAATTCAGAGGCTCCGAAGGTATATAAGACACAAGTTGTCATCATCGGTGCCGGCCCCGCCGGACTGGCCTGCCGCGAGGAACTCAACAAGCTGAACATCCCGAACATCGTGATTGACAATAACGACCGCATCGGCGGCCAGTTCACCATGCAGACCCACCAGTTCTTCTTCTTCGAGAAAGAACAGAAATACGGCGGCATGCGCGGCTTCGACATTGCCAAGACGCTGGCCGGTGACGATCACTCCGGCATTCTGCTGAACAGCACCGTGTGGGATATTCTCGAAGGCAAGCGCGTGGCTGTCAAGGATATGGAGAACAACAGCATCTATTTCGTGGATGCCAACTACTTGGTGGTGGCTACGGGAGCGTTCCCGTTCATGCCCACTTTTGAGAACGACGACCTGCCGGGCGTTTACACGGCTGCCGTGGTGCAAAAAATGATGAATCTGCAACATACGCTGCTCGGCAAGCGCATCCTTACCATCGGTGCGGGCAACATAGGCTATCTTACTTCGTATCAGGCTATGCAGGCCGGTGCGCAAGTGGTGGCCATCGTGGAGGCCATGGACCATGAGGGCGGTTTCCCCGTGCAGGCAAACCGTGTTCGCCGCTTGGGCATCCCCATCATCACCTCCCACACGCTGCTGAAAGCTATCCCCAACGAGGACCATACCGGCGTGATCGGCGCGGTGATTGCCGAATGCAAGAACTTCAAACCGGTTCCGGGCACGGAGCAGGTTATCAAAGATATCGACCTTATCAACATCTGCACGGGCCTGAAACCCGACAACCTGATTTTGGAGAAGGGCAAGGTTACCTTCGGTCTCAACACTTACGGCGTGGGCGATGCCACGCGCGTGGGCGAGGGCACTTGCGCCGTGCTCCGGGGCAAACAGGCCGCCATGGAGATCGCGCAATCCATGAACGTGCGCTTCAACTACGACGATTATCTGGCCGTGACCAAGGACTATGCCGACTCCCAGCAACATCCTGTGCGCGTGCTCGACAAGCCCAACCGTCCTGCAGGCGACCGCCTGAACAAACCGTTCGTGATGGCCGACTGTCTCTACGGTTTCGCTTGCAACCCCTGCTCGTTCGCCTGCCCGCAAGGCGCCATCACCAAGCTGGCGACTAACACGGTGCCTCAAATCGACTACGACAAGTGCATCGGCTGTATGAAATGCGTGAACCACTGCCCAGGCTTGGCATTGTTCGGCTACAACATTCCAAAGAACTGGCTCTTCCTGCCGTTCGAGTACGATGCAGAGGAGAACGCTGAGGTATATCTGGTGAACGATAACGGCGAGAATGTCGGCGAAGGTGTGATCGAGAAGATTACCAAGGGTGAGAACAAGACCAATGTGGCCCGCGTGAAAGCCCTGACAATTGAGGGCGACGCCTTGATGGAAGTTACCGGTTTCGTGTTGAAAGAGAGATACCCGAAACCGCTGCATTGGGAGAAGGTAGAGTCCAAAGAGGATGATCCAGCATACGTCTGCCATTGCGACGATGTGAAGATTGAGACCATTTTGGCTGCCGTGAAAGGCAAGAAGATTATTTCTGTAGATGAGTTGAAGCACATTACTCGCATCGGTATGGGTCCGTGCCGTGGCAAGCGCTGCATTCCGCGCGTGAAGCTGCTGTTGGCTGGACATGGTGTGGAGGTAGTGGGCGACGCCACCCCGCGCGGTCCGCTCTCCTCACAGCTCAACATCGGCGAGCTATGTCCGAGCGACAAGCCGGCGGAGTTTGAGACCAATGTCAACGGAAAACCTACGAAGAGAGTGGAGTGCGACGTGTTTGTGGCTGGTGGCGGTATCACGGGTAGCGGTCTGTTCCGCTATTTTGCCGAGGCTGGCAAGAAAGTGGTGCTTTGCAACGCCGAGCGCGGCTCTTCCTGGCGCTGTATCGGTGGTGGCCGCCCGAGCTTCTCGGTGCCCGAAATCGCTGACATTGCCGAGCACAACCGCGTGATCTTTGAGGAAATACAGAAAGTTACCAATATCAACTACAAACCTACCCGCTATGTCGGATTTGCCCATGACGAAGCCAACTACAAGGCGCTGGAGAAATCTCTGGAGTGGAGCGACGGCTACATGGTGGATAAGAAAGACTTCGTGAAGGAGGTCTCCCCCTATTTCAACCCGAATCTGAACACCTACCAGGCTGCCTGCATCACGAACGCTTGCTGGCAGGCCACTCCTGGCCCGACCATCAACTACATCCGCAATATTGCCATCGAAAATGGCGGCGTGCTGCTGGAAGATACGAAGTTGGTGGAGGTGCAGAAAACCGCCAAGGGCTTTATGGCGCTGGTGTTTACACACGACAAGGAATTTGTGGAGTACCACTGCGAGCATTTTGTGAATGCGTTGGGACCGAGTGCCAACAAATTTGCGGAGCAGCTGGGAATGTACCTCGGTTTGTATCCGATCAAGCATCAGGCCTTTATTACCCACCGCTTGCCGATGTTGGGCAAGGATGGAGATTCTTTGGATATGCTCATTGATCGCCGCAAGTACAAAGGCTTCTCGGCTGTTTACGGACAGCAGTTTGCCGAGACGGGCCAGATTATCGGTTGCGCTTCCCCTGCCACCGAGCAGCTGCAGGCCGGTAAGGAGTTGAAGTACAACACACAGGACTTCCTGCAGGTGTGTGCCGAGATGTTCATCGATTGGATTCCGCAGTTGAAGAATGTCAGCTTCCAGGCTATGTGGGCGGGCTATTACACAGAGCCGCGCTACATTGTGGATCCGGAGCACGGCTTGTTGGTCGGCATGCGCGGCCACGGCTTCATGCTGGGTCAGTACTTGGCCAAGATCTATGTCGATAAGTACCTCGGCAAGGAGGCCCCGTCTTACATGTCGCGCCTCGCCATCAGCGGCGACGGGTTAAGTGAAAATGCGTTCCAGTAAGAACACCCCTGCATGGGTGTTCCTTCTGGGGCCCCACGTTAGTGAACATACGGTCATTGTCAATTATGGATGATTTTGTATCTTTGCCGCCCTTTTTAAAGAACATTTTGTACAGAAGTTTTTAAAGAATATGAAACGATTAGCATTATCCTTGGTTGCCATCCTGACGATTGGGAACCTGTTTGCACAGAATAACAATGACATTCTCCTCAAAGTAGGGAATGAAAACATCACCAAAGAGGCTTTTGTCAATGCCTATCAGAAGAACAACAGCCTGCCGGATGCTACGGAGAAGGAATTGAGAGAATACCTTGACCTGTACATTAACTACAGGATGAAGGTGCAGGAGGCACAGTCGTTGAAAATGGACACCTCTGCGGCTTTTGTCCGCGAGCTGGCTTCGTATGAAAACCAGTCGGCCCAACAGTATCTGATTGATACCGAGGTAAGTGAACAGTTGTTGAACGAGGCCTTTGAGCGCGCCAAGGTCCAAGTCCGCGCTTCCCATATCCTGGTGATGTGCGGTGCTACGGCAACGCCGAAGGACACGCTTGCGGCTTATCATAAAATCATGCAGATCCGGGACAAAATCGAGAAAGGTATGAATTTTAACGAGGCTGCTGTGCAGTTTTCAGAGGATAAGTCCGCCCGGGACTTTGTGAATCCGCAAACCGGCCGCATGCAACGCGGCAATCGCGGGGAACTGGGCTTCTTCTCGGTCTTGGAGATGATCTATCCGTTTGAGTGCGCCGCGTTTAACACCCCCGTAGGCCAGGTCTCCATGCCTGTCCGTTCCCAGTACGGCTACCACCTGGTGTATGTCCAGGAAAAGGTGCCCGCCATGTCGCAGATCTACCTTTCCCAGATCTTCATCGCTGACACGCAGGCCTTGACTGGTGTCAGCAAGCCGGAAGTGATGGCCAAGGTCCGTGAGGTTACACGCCGCCTGAATGACGGGTCTTCCAATTTTGCTGCGTTGGTAGAGGAGTTCTCCGAGGACGTGGCCACCAAGGATAATGGCGGAGCCATGCTGCCGTTCGGTCCAAGCAGACGTCCCGGCAATTATGTGTCCGCAGCCATCCATCTGCAACCCGGTGAGGTGTCTGACCCTGTGCCCACGACCATGGGATGGCATTTCCTCAAGCTGGATTCCATCATCTATGTGAACATGACAGAAGAGGGCCGCTATATCCTTAAAAACCGGCTGGCCCGCGATCCCAGATCCCGTAAGAGTCAGAGCTCTTTTATCTCAAAGCTGAAAAGAGAGTACAACTATGAAGAAAGTGGCAAGAAAGCAGCCATGAAGTTCTTCAAGAAGAATCTCTCCGAGAACTATTTCTCTTCTACCAAGGTTGAGGCCGAAGAACTGCCCGGCATCGAAAAACTGCGCCCGATGGCCACGTTTGCCGACGCTCAGCTGACAGCTGCGCAATTCGCGCAGTTCCTCTCCCGTTTCAAAGGCATGCCCTTGGACGGAACCCTTGAAGATGCACTTGAGAAAGTTTTCCCGTCTTTTGTGTCCGAGAATATCATGGCATACGAAAAAGCACATCTCAAAACCAAGTATCCTGAATACAGGGATCTGGTTGAAGAGTTCCATGACGGCATGTTGTTGTACGAAATCAATTCACAGAAAGTATGGAATGCGGCAGCAGAGGATACCACTGCTTTGGAGAAATTCTATGAGACAATCAAAACCGATTATCCCACGGTGGATTCTCTTGGCCAGGCCACTTTCAAACCGCTGGAAGAGGTGCGCGCTTCCGTTATCAATAAATACCAGGAATACCTTGAGAAAGAGTGGCTGAAGGAGTTGCACGAGAAATATCCGGTGACGGTGGATGAAAAGGTTTTCCGTTCTATCTTGAAAAAATAAAGTGAAACGACTTGCCCTGTTGCTTCTTGCCGTCCTAAGCCTCGCCTCTTGCCAGCAGAATCGCGACAAGGTGGTAGCGCAGGTCTATAACCACAAGCTCTATCTTTCGGAGGTGGAAAGCGGCTTGCCGTCAGGCCTTTCGCCGGAGGACAGCGTGGCCATGGTAAAAGACTATGTTGATAGCTGGGTGAAGGAACGCCTGATTCTTCATGAGGCCGAGCATGCACTCTCTTTCAGGGAGAAGAATTTTGACAAACAACTGGAAGATTATCGCCGGAGTCTGTTGATTAACGCATACTATGACAAGTTGGTGTCCGACACGAACAAATTCGGCATCTCAGATCAGGATGTGGAAGCATTCGGGCGTGATTTTGACGGACGATATACCGTGGATAAGGAGATTGTCAAGGTGAACTACGTGAAACTCTCCGAAAACTCCAAGCTCATTGCGCCGGTGAAGGCCATATTGTTCAATGAGAACAGACGGCAGGAGGAAAAGGAACAGCTGACGCTCCTTTTCGGTGACTCTGTCGAGTACATGCTCGACGACAATACATGGCTCTATCTGGAAGATGTGCGTGCTGAGGTACCCTTTGATCTGAAGGAAGGGGACTTGAAGTCGCATCACCAGTATGTGGACAAGACAATAGACGGGAACTGTTATCTGTTGGTGATTATGGATTACAAGAACCAGCGGGCAGCCAGTGAGACGGAAGAGGAGCGTGCTGCCGTCCGCATGATGTTGATGAACCAGCGCAAACGCCAGTTTATTGAAAATCACATCAACGAACTCTACAAAAAAGCGTTGAAAGAGGGGGCTGTGACAAGATAACCGGCACCTACTGCCGCAAAGCGGTTTTGTTCCGTATCAGAAGATAGATGAAATAGGGTGCGCCTGCCAGGGCGGTGATACTGCCTACCGGCAACTCGGAGGGCGCGGCGATGGTGCGCGCCAGCGTGTCAGCCACCAACAGGAAGAACGCCCCGAAAAAGATGGAGTAGGTGAATAAATGCCGGTTCTTGCTGCCAAAGAGCAACCTCACGATGTTGGGGATAATCAGCCCGATGAATCCGATGACACCACAGAACGAGACCACCGCGCCAATCAGGATGGAGGAGGCGATCAGTACAATATAGGTGGTGCGTTGTGTGTTTACCCCGATGCTTTGCGCCGACTCCACGCCCATCTGCATGATGTCCAAATCTTTGGAATAGTGAAACAGGACGATTAGGCCGATTATCATGACGGGGAACAACCATGCGATTTCCATCCAGGAGACTGTAGCGAGACTGCCCATCGTCCAGAAATAGATTTTGTGCATGGATTGTTGGTTGATGACAATCAGCAGGGTGATGACGGAGGAGATGAAAAAGTTGAGGGCGATGCCGGTGAGGAGGAGCGTCTGGGTGGAGTGCTGGTTGGATATCCGTCCGATGCCCATGATGAAGACGAGGGTCAGCAGGGCGGTGGCCAGCGCGGGGATGGTAATGCCGAAGATGGAGATGTCCCACCCGAGTATGATGGCTACGGCGGCGCCGAGCGAGGCGCCAGACGAGATGCCCAGAATGTAGGGATCGCAGATGGGGTTGCGGAAGATGCTCTGGAACACGCAGCCGCACACGGCGAGCGAGGCGCCGGCCAGCAGGCTCATCACAATGCGCGGCAGACGCAACTGCCAGATGGCCATGTCATAGTAGGCGGGCACGATGATGCCGCCAGGAATGCCCAGCCGGTGCAGGAAACTGCCCCATACCGACTGCAAGGGGATGTCAATGGCCCCGATGAAGATGGCGACAAGGGCAGATGCCAGCAACAGGAATCCGAAGAGGATGGGCAGGAATATGTGTTTACGCTCTCTCATATTTTGGACTGCAAAAATAGTAAAAAGAAGGAGGTTGACAAAATTTGAACATTACATATAGGTAAATTTTTTTTTGTACCTTTGCAGCCGAATCCAAAACGATAAAAGTATGGAAAACCCTACCCTTGAACAAAAAGTGAAATCCATCATAGACCAGATTCGCCCCTATTTGCAACAAGACGGCGGGGACGTTGAGTTCGTGGAACTTACCGCCGACAATGTGGTGAAAGTGAAACTGCAAGGTGCTTGCGGCACTTGCCCTCACGCCAAGATGACACTCAAAAACGGGGTGGAGCAAACTATCAAACACTACCTTCCCGAAATAGACCACGTGGAAGACGTAGTTCTGGGATTCTGATTTCCGGTATTTTCAAACTCACTACTTGAAACCTGAAACTTTTTAACTTGAAACTTTTTAACCTGAAACCTGACAAATATGGGCCTGAAATGCGGCATAGTAGGACTGACCAACTCCGGTAAAACGACGATGTTCAACTGCATATCGAACACGAAGGCAGCGGTGACGGAGTTTGCATACAGCACGAACAAATCCAACATCGGTGTTTGTGCCGTGCCAGATGAGCGTCTCGCCAACATCAACACGTTCATCCAGGCCGACAAGCTGGTGTATGCCAATCTGGACCTGGTGGACATTCCGGGCTTGGCCAAGGGCGCGAGCCAGGGCGAGGGCATTGGCAATAGCTTCCTTGCGGACGTGCGCCTGTGCGATGCCTTGATTCACGTGCTGCGCTGCTTCGACAACCCGGCCCTGCCCCACGTGGAAGGCTCTGTGGACCCTGCCCGCGACATTGAGATTGTGGATTTTGAGCTGCAATGCAAGGATTTGGAGCAGGTTGACCGTAAAATTGCCAAGGTGGAGAAAGCCGCCAAAATCGGCGACAAGAATGCCAAGCACGATTATGAGGTCCTGAAGAAGTACAAGGAACACTTGGAGAAATTCCAGAATGTGCGCACGCTGGAGGTTACGCCCGACGAGCACGCCGTGGTGGCTGACATGATGCTGCTGACGGAAAAACCCGTGCTGTTTGTCTGCAATGTGAATGATGAAGATGCCGTGAACGGCAACGCCTATTCTGAGGCGGTGAAGAAATATGTGGAGGAAAACGGTGGCGAGATGTTGGTGATCGCGGCCAAGATTGAGTCTGAAATCGCTGAGCTGGAGAGTGAAGAGGATCGCAAGGTCTTCTTGGAAGATGTCGGACTGACCGAACCAGGCGTAAACAAAGTGATTCGAGCAGCCTATAAGATGCTGGATCTCATTTCGTTCTTTACGGTGGGTGGCAAGGAGAACCGCGCATGGACCATCAAGAGCGGCATGCTTGCCCCGCAGGCGGCAGGTGTCATTCACAGCGACTTGGAACGCGGTTTCATTCGCGCCGAAGTGATTAAATATAATGATCTGGTACAACTCGGCTCCGAACTTAAATGCAAGGAGGCCGGCAAGTTGTCTGTGGAAGGGAAAAACTACGTAGTGCAGGACGGCGACATCTTGCATATACGTTTTAATGTTTAGTGATCAGTGAACAGTGATCAGTTCGTTCTTTGGTAATTCGAGAGTTAACTATTAACTTTTAACTCTTAACTCTTAACTATACAAGCGGTAATAGCTCAGTTGGTAGAGCGGCGGCTTCCCAAGCCGCAGGTCGCGGGTTCGAGCCCCGTTTACCGCTCCAAGAAATGTAGCAATAAGGGCATTGTGCTCTTATAATGGATAAAATTATTATTATGGACAAAACAATTCAAGACAAAGTCAATCTTTGGCTTTCCAATGATTATGATGTAGAAACAAGAAACGAGGTTCTTCGCATGCAAAAAGAGGACCCCAAAGCATTGTCGGACGCTTTTTACCGCGACCTGGAATTCGGTACCGGCGGTTTGCGCGGTGTCATGGGCGTCGGAACAAACAGGATGAACAAATACACGGTGGGTGCCGCCACGCAGGGTCTGGCCAATTATCTGCTGAAATGTTTCAAGAAAGAACCCATCAAGGTGGTGATTTCTTTCGATTCACGTCTGCATAGCGCCAAGTTTGCCAGAATTTCGGCGGAGATACTTTCCGCCAACAACATCAAAGTCTTCCTTTTCGAGGAACTGCGCCCCACACCGGTGCTCTCGTTCGCCGTACGCCATCTCGAGTGCCATGCTGGTATCATGATCACGGCGTCGCACAACCCCATGGAGTATAACGGCTACAAGGTGTATTGGCAAGACGGCGGCCAGCTGGTGCCCCCGCATGATGTCAATGTCATCAAGGAGGTGAACAAAATTACCTCTGTGAAACAGGTGAACTGGATTGCCAAGCCCGAGTTGATAGAGATGGTGGGCGAACAGGTTGATCAAGCCTATTTCAATTTGGTGAAACCGCTGTCGCTGCATCCCGAATCCGTCAAGAAAGCCAAGAAATTGAAGATTGTATATACGCCGTTGCACGGCACGGGCATCACGATGGTACCCAAGGCACTGGAGATGTACGGTTTCAAGGATGTGGTTCTGGTGGAGGAACAGTCCGTTCCCGACGGCAACTTCCCCACGGTGAAATCTCCCAATCCTGAGGAGAAATCCGCATTGGAACTGGCTCTGAAGAAAGCCGATGAGGTGAATGCCGACCTGATATTGGCCACCGATCCGGATGCCGACCGCGTGGGTATCGCGGTGCGCAACGCCGATGGCAAGATGCAACTGCTCAACGGCAACCAGACCGGCACGTTGCTGTTCCATTATGTGCTCTCGCAGAGCCAGAAAACAGGCAAGCTGGAAGGGAATCCGTTTGCAGTGAAGACCATCGTTACCACGGATCTCATCCGTCGTGTGGCGCTGGACTACAATGTCGAGTGTATCGATGTGCTCACCGGTTTCAAATACATTGCGGAAGCCATCCGCACCAACGAGGGCAAGAAGCAGTTTATCGTGGGTGGCGAGGAGAGCTACGGCTACCTGATCGGCGACTTTGTGCGCGACAAGGATGCCATCTCCGCCTGCTGTCTCATCGCTGAGATGGCCGCCCATTACATGGTGGCCAACAGCGCCAATCACAAGCTGCTCACCGATGTGCTCAACGACATCTATTGCAGCTACGGCTACTTCAAAGAGTCTTTGCTCTCCCTTACGGAAAAAGGCCAGGAGGGTGTGGCCAAGATCAAAGCGATGATGGACAATTATCGTGCAAACCCGCCTAAGACCTTAGGTGGCCAACCCGTGGTGATGATGAAAGACTACAGTGCCAGCCGCTCCTACGATTTGGTGAACGGTACCAATGAGCTCATCAACCTGCCCACGTCCAATGTGTTGCAGTTCTTCACCGCCGACGGCAGCAAGATAACCGTGCGCCCATCAGGCACCGAGCCCAAGATCAAGTTCTACTTCAGCGTGGTGGAACCCGTGGAGAAACGGAAAGACATTGCCGAAGTGGAAGCCCGCCTCGATCAACGTATTGAGACATTGAAGAAGGACCTATAGTAGCGATGAGCGATTATCGATGAGCGATTAGCGAAATCCGCTCATCGATAACCGTTGCATGTCATCATCTTTTGACTTTCTTTCCTGTCATGAACTGATAACCGATGTGCAGTCCTATGCTGCCCATTTTGTAATGATACGTTCCCGAAGAAGCATATCGCTCTGGAAAGGAAGAAGGAGGAAGCGGTCCATAATCTATGGTCATCCTGTCAACAAGGGAGAAAGTCGAATTTATTCCAAATATGAAATTGTGGTTGGGATTCTTTCCGTGGACAATGAAATTGACGGCGAAAGATAAATCAGGAATAAAAAAAGATTTTTTATTGAGCTTTGGTGTATAACGCATGTATGCAAATGCCCTCTCATGTTCATCATCCCAAATAGCTGAATAATATTCATCATCGAAATCCAGGTCGAAGCCACCCAAAGATAATGCAAATTTCAATCCCAATTCTGGCTGAATCAATACATTTCGGTGTATTGGAGCAAGATATGAAGCTTTCAACGAAAGGCCGGAATACACATCGGCGAGCCCGAACACATCCAGCGAATTATGGTCTCCGACTATACCGCTTGCCCATACCGTGTCAGGAGGAACAACACCAAACAAATCTGTTATAAAAGTTCTGTAATAATAACCAAAAGGTATCTCCACAGCCAGCCCGAACCCATTTTTTATGGCAATGCTGTACTTCAGCACAAGTTCAGGCTTGTATCTATTTCCTCCCCTTGGCTTGATTGGGCCGCTTGCATTTGACAATTTGTCAAAAACGCCAAATCCATTGTCAAATATTAAGGCAATGGAATGAACCGGACGCTTGAAGTCGAATGTGGAATACTCCAATTCCTTGCGATATTGTTTTCTGTTGAATGTCTTTGGCAGACTGATGAACTGATACCCGAAATTTAAACCAAAGTATGTGTCCCGGCATGTGATGTCGCAATCCTTGACTTCCTCTGTAAAAGGTTCCCTTAGCGAGAAATATCCTGTATATCTCGGCACAAAACCGATATTGGCATTCACCCCGAGAATGAAGTTGCTGCGAGGATTCCGTTTGGTATGGAAAAGAAAGTTCACCCCCAACGAAAGGTCGGGGACGAACATCCTATGACAATCGGTATTATCAATACTTAAATACTTTGACTGTACCCACTCTCCCATGTCAGACAGGTAATGGTCATGTATGCGAAATTCTTCCTGAAAATAGAAAGGCATAGTAATTCCAATGTTAGGCTGAATGAAAATTTGTTGAGAGATTTGTCTGATGTAGGTGGCATTCAGACTGACGCTCAAATAGTTGTCGAACAAAGGAATAAGATAGTTTAGGGGCGTATTAGAATCACCGCCAAAATTGTATTCAGCATTACGATTTCTGAAACCATACAAGCCAGAAGCCGCACCAATTGAAAGACCGAAGCCTGAACGAAAATTAAGTCCATAGGTTAGGCGGTACTCTCGACCAACCGCTGGCAGAGAGATATAGCCATCCGCCGGATTGCAATAATACACGAACTTGTTTTTCGGATATACCCCAACATTATATTGCAGACTTACTGAATGCGTAACCTTATCCGAAAAGTGCAGCTTTTTTTCCTGTGCTCTCTGTGCGTTGAGAAGGACAGGGAGTGCAAAAAGACAGGTCATTGCTAATTTATCAAGCTTTGATAGGAAATAGTTAATAGTTGTCATATCTACAAAAATAACAATCAAACAATCTTTTTTCATTGGTTTATAAAACTTATTCCACCTTATAAGTAATTATGACGGAGGGTGTCTCTGCGGATTTATGCAACGTCATATTGTATTGTTGTTGAAGAAATTCGGAAATCTCTTCAAGATTATGCATTGAAAAAATCTTATAGGAAACTTCAATTGTACTGTCTGAATGTCCTTCCCATACGATGTTTTCATTTGTGAGAGTGCGTAAATTCTGCGTGAGGTTCGAAAAGGTTGTCAGTGCGGTTCGTTTTTTGTGATTTCCGTAATCGGAATAGCCACTTGTTTCAAGTAGATAGCCCATTTCTATCGTTGTGTCTGAAGATACTTTATACTTGTGTAACAGAAACAATGCAATTTCATTTTTTTCTAATACCTTTTCTAAAGGTATTATTTTGCAACATTGTCCCATTTTTGATGGGTTGGAAGAATATATTGTATCACTGGAGAAATGCTGTAGTCGTGCAATTATTTTAGCAACATCTCCCACAATTTCTTTGTCGGAAACCCTACAACTATGGTTTAGGCAACGATAGGGGTAAGTCACAGCATAAGCATGTCCATTAATTTCACATTCTATAGTATTGCGTTTGTTAGTAAAAACAAGAAAAAGCCAAATCGACAAACCTACAATAATAGGAATAGAGGCCAATAACAGCAAGATTGTCTTTCTCATGGCACTTACGGCTTTTTACATTCCACGCAATCTGCACCACACGTTGTTACTATGCTACACTTCCCGTTCGCGGTACATTCTGCGACCTGCTTTTGCACCCTATGGTCACAATACATATCAACGCCAGCAGCAATGATACATGCTGCCGCATAAATAAAATAAGCTATAGGTGCTGCTTTTTCTTGGAATTGCTCATGATATTTACTTAAATCGTATTTTTTACTATAAATACTAAAGTTTACAGGCCTGCTATTGGCACCTTGCCCGACAAACGAAAGGAGATTGTCATTGAAAGAAAAAGCGTCAAAACTAATTTGAGTGTCACCTGAAATAATCAGCAAGGACGTGTCTGTTGAATTATAATGATACTGTGCATTTTCATATTCAGATATATCAAAATAAACATTTGCATCAAGTATGTTTTCGCCATTGCTTTTCACATTCCACAAGAGGCGATCTAAAACATCTGTTCCCGAAAAACAATAGATTGTTGAATCAAAAGAAGATATCATAACAAAATCGTTGGTGCTGATTTCTTTTTCATACACTTCGGGTATTTGAGTGTTGCTATTGCGGTGTGGTATTGTTTTTTCTTTCTCACAACTCATTAGAATTGCGCTTGCAAACACGGCTGTTAAAGCCAAAACTATAATCTTTTTCATTTTTCCGATAATTTAATTTTATAAAATAAATTCAAATTATCTGTACAAAACAGCAAAAAACACTATTTTTGTGGCTGTTTTGTGGCGCACGCCTTACGGTACAGATATAACGCAAGATTGTGTGGTCGGTCAATGCCCTACGGGTACTTGTTTCAGCGGGGATTTCGTTGTCCTGTGCGAAAAGAATGGCGATTTCCCTGCTCTGGTACCTGCCTCTCTGCCATCGGCGCGTGCTATAATGGCAGAGAGCAAACCAAGTCCAAGCAGTTTGTTTTGGCCCAACCAATACAGTCTGGGCATACCATTCTGGATACAGATATCGGAGTTGCTTATGTTCATAATGCAAGTGATTAGATTTTGATATGAAGTTAATAAAAATGACTGAAAAAGGTGTTTGCAGCTTTTTCTGCAAACATGAGAATCATCAAAATCAGCACATTAGTGCATGGTAGTGTTACTCATTTCCATAGAGAATGGAATGCAAAAATAATAAAAAATGAAATACGAAAATTATTCAAGTTGATTCAAGTTTATTCAAGTTGGTACAAGTTGGTTCAAGTTAACCCAAGTTAAACTTCGCATATATTTCACCCAGCTATCCCTTGAACCAATCTCACCCCCATGAACCCCATTCACCCCCATGTATCTCATCTTATGTGTCCCATTTCACTAACGACAAGTAAAGGAGAATGATTAGTTGGTTGGCGAGTAGTATAAAGAAAAAGGTCGGATTACAAAACAGGTGCACGATTAAGAGAATAAGAATGGAGAACAAGATCTTGTGATATGTTGCAATGCCAGATTATGGCTCTACTCGAGACTTTCATAGGCTATAAAACCAGCAGGGTATAAAAAGCCCCAATAGAAAAAAGAGCTGTTTAACCATGACTTTATGCTCAATGTGTCTTGAGAAACATGCACAATAAAACTGACAAAGCATGCAGAAACAAGACTGACAATCATGAAAAACACGTATTTGTGTTTCTTAATAAGTTTAGATAGCGTATTTTCAGGTTTCATCGCATTAATTTTAACGTGTATTTATAGGTTGCAGCAAATCATTTAAATCATTGATGTTTGATGGGTTAATGATGGTATCTGTTATTATTTCCCCATTTTTGTCAAAAGAGATATACCTATAGTTCACCCAATATTCAAAATAGGAATGAAATGTGTTATTTGAGTCGCAATAAACAGGTATTTTATCTAATATCATCGGTTTTTGTTTGGAATTAAGCATGATTCCGTCAATAGAGTTGCAAAATTCTTTTATTGAACGAGTATCTGTGTTTATCATCACTAATGCGACTCCATTTGTCAGAATGTTAATTCGGTTTTTATACAAAATTTCTGCAACCTGAGGCGCACAGTGTGGACAGGCTGATTCTGATAAAAGAATAAATGATGAGTACGCATGGACATTCTCTCCAATTATTTTTTTTAGGTAAGAAGAAATAGCTTCTTTTTTTGATAGTTTTGGTGTGATTTTGTTGTATTTTTCCCTTCTCGAATTGACAAGGTTTTGTAAATAATCTTTATTTTTATAGTCAAAAGAATACGTGTAATAGGTATATGTTGTTTGAAGAGTGTTTTTCTTTGAAAGAAGAAAACCTTTTTTATATGGGATAATATAAGGTAAATGTCCCTCTGGTATAATACCTTCGCCGATTATCTTCATAGTCTTATCCATAATAATAAAACTATAAATTGCGTTTTCACGCTGAAGTGCCAATGGGCCATCAGAGGAATCACAACCGATTTTCGCCGTCAAATACAATAGCTGATAGGTTGAATCATATACCAAATCTTCATAACGGGAACGGTAAGCATCGAATTGTTTAGCTGTTTCTCCTATCCTGTATGGGGGAATATCGACTATAGTTTTAAAGATGACACTTTTTTGAGATGTTCTGCCGCTTCCAGGATTGTAGCGAAACAGGACAGGATTATTGCTAAAAAAGAAATATATAGCATCCATAGAAGCTGTTCCGTGTGGAGAACGATAGTATGATGGCCAATAGAACCCTTTTGGAGCCTCTGGAAATGATATGGGCAACTCTTTTGTTTGTTTCATGCTTCCAGATGTATATGACATCGTTCTGACCAAGCTTCTTGAAGAATTTCCTGTGTCACTCCAGGCAAGTATTGGAATAAAGAAACATTGGGAATGGCACAAAAGAGGACAATCTGCGTAAGAAACGTAATGTCTTGTTGTGTTGTCCTCCATGAGCTTGTTCCGGGTTCGGACAGGAAGATCGCTCAAGTCGAATGTATCTAAGATGTTATGATTCCAGTCTATTAGAAGGAGGATCTCGTCATGAAAATCATTTTCATAAACTGCATTTAAAGCTAGTAGTATCGAATCTTTGCCTACCGCAACTGCATCATAGACCTCCATATAAGGTTTAACATTCAAATCTATAGAATCCAGAATCTTACCATCTGTAAGATCGTATATAATGTATTGGTTAGACGGATGTCTGATACCTCTGGAAATTAAATGAAATTTATCATCCAATTTGATTTGGAGGATGTGCCCTGGAGAAGGATCTGTTCTATAGTGTGAAGTGACAATGTCATACTCTTCATGGAGTATGACATTGCCTATGTTATGGTTGGTACTGCATGAAACAACAAACAAAAATGTAGTTATCAATAATACTAATGATAGAGAAAACTGTTTCATATAGACAGATTACGATGCATGTCTTAGTTTGTTGTGTTCCATTTTATTAACGACAAGTAAAGAAGAATGATTAGTTGGTTGGCGAGTAGGATAAAGAAAAAGGTCGGATTACAAAACAGGTGCACGGTCAAGAGAATAAGAATGGAAAACATGATCTTGTGATATATTGCGGTGTCAGTATGTCGCTACTCGAGATTTTCATAGGCTACAAAACCAATAGGGTATGAAAAGCCCCAATAGAAAAAAGTGCTGTTTAGCCATGACTTTATGCTCAATGTGTCTTGAGCAACATGCACAATAAAACTGACAAAGCATGCAGAAACAAGACTGACAATCATAAAAAACACGTATTTGTGTTTCTTAATGAAATCGGATGTTTTTTTTTGAGTTTTCATTTCGTTAAATTCCATTTATTAATTGTTCAACACAATACCCTGCAGATGCGCCGCAAGCACCAGCCATCCCTGTCGCAACAATGCCTGGTCCTGTAACTGCGCCCGCCATTGCGCCTACTACAGCTCCTCCAGCATCAGAAGCCACTATAGGACGTGTTATTTCCCATGCTTCTTTAACCATCCCTTTAAACTTTTCCCATCTGGGACCTTTGTCTTGTCCGCACAAATAAGAAGAAAGGTAGTAGATGGAACTAAGATACATTTCAGAAAATAATTTTGCATAAAAATATTCTTCTTTCGTCTGGATATTTTTCATCGCAAATAAATTTTGTTGAACATATTTATGATAAGTATCTTTAAAATCATCAAAGGAATCTGAATTATCAATAAAAGATGGAATGATGCTGTCTACTGAAACAAAGAAATCTGATAATGCATCAGTGTTGAGAGTCACTATCACATCTTTTAAACTCTCTATTTCATTCAAGAGACTAAAATCATAAGATGATTGACTGAAATTAATAATATTGTAGTAAAGAGAAAGTGGTATGTTAGATATCGCTAAATAACACAATGAGTCAGAAATGGAACAATGTTTAAATGGATAATCAAGCATCTTATCACATATAGATTCTCTGATAATATCATAAGACAAAGAATCTAATCTTTCAATGGTTGGATAAATACTATTCAAAAAGTATGTCATGTAATCAGCATGGAAAGTTGACATTTCTTGAATTATTAAATCAATATCATCGAATGAATACCTAGACAATGATTGTCGCGCGGATTTAACATTGTCTCTCTCGCAACCCATAAGGATTGCGCTTGTAAACGCGGCTGTTAAAGCCAAAACTATAATCTTTTTCATTTTTTTTCCGATATTAAATTTTATAAAATAAATTCAAATTATCTGTGCAAAACAGCAAAAAACACTATTTTTGTGGCTGTTTTGTGGCGCACGCCTTACGGTACAGATATAACGCAAGATTGTGTGGTCGGTCAATGCCCTACGGGTACTTGTTTCAGCGGGGATTTCGTTGTCCTGTGCGAAAAGAATGGCGATTTCCCTGCTCTGGTACCTGCCTCTCTGCCATCGGCGCGTGCTATAATGGCAGAGAGCAAAGTTCTAAGCAGCCCAAAATACCCAGCCAATAGATATTGGCATGTAGGAAATAGCATTCAAAAATATGGATGATTCTGAACATGTTTGATTTTATGCAGCAAAAATAGAAAAAAAACGTTACGATAGATTTTTACCGCAAAAAAATCTCTTCATATTACTACCCCGGCCTTCGGCCAACCGTTGCAGGCAAGCCTGCTTTTCCTCATCGCTCGGCAGAGCAAAAACAAGTTTTTCCTCTGCCCTCGCTCATTCGTCAAATCTGGATTCAGAAGGGGAATTCTTTTCCTTCTTCCTCTTTTCCTCTTATCCTCTTATCCTCCTTTACTCCACTGAAATCTCATCCATAAACAGCCATGCCTGCTCGCCGGCGCTGATGTGCCAAGCGGGCAGTTTTCCGTAACTGGATGCCTTCACCTTGAGATAGCGTCCGGTGGCGTCGCCCTTGACCACAAACTCGTGCAGTTTGGCATCTTCAGACTTTTCAGAACCAATGCCGTTGGCGGTGCCGAACAGCGTGTAGTGCTCGCCATCGTCCGAGATGTAAACTTCCACTTTTGAAGGGTAGAAAATCCAAGCCCGCACGTCTTCCAGACAGCTTACGGCCACGGAGTGTACGGTCTTGGATTCATCCAATGTGATCACACCCTCAAAGTCGCCAGGGAAGCCTTGCCAGCCGCCCACGCGCCAGTTGGCTTTGGCGCGCAGCCCGTCGATGAGGCCGTCTTCACCGCCCGCAAAGTAATGCTGGGCAGGCTTGGTGATGTAGGACAGCTTCTTGTCTTTGTTGAAATGCCGGTAGTTAGCCTCGGCCACCTTGCTGGCCCCGGAAATCTTGTTGTAGGCAATCGCTTTCAGCGTGGTGCTCTCTTTGATGGTGATGGGGCTTTCGTATTTCGTGCCGTGCGTGGGCGCGGGTGTGCTGCCGTCGGTCGTATAGTAGATGTCGGTGAGTGCGGACATGGGCATGGCTTCAGGGATGTTACGCTGATAAAGGTTGATGCTGACCGTCAGACTGTCGTTGAAACACTCTTGGTCTGTGGAGAAATAGGGCACCGTGGTGACGGTCGGGTTGATGATGGCCTTGGGGGTGTTGATATAGCCCACGCCCCATGTCTCGCTCGGCTTCTCTCCCATCTTGAACTCCAACAAACCACCGTCTTTGATCTGGTTGTAAGTGATGTAGGATTTGGTGAGCTCCTGTCCGTTGCATCGAACGGACTGGATATAAGGGAGATCCTTGTCGCGAGTGATGGTAAATTTAGCCCCATTCTCCAGATTGACGGTAACCTTGTCGAACAGCGGATAACCGATGATGTATTGGTTCTTGCCGGGGCAAACGGGATAGAAGCCCATCGCGCTGAATACATACCAAGCCGACATCTGGCCGCAGTCTTCGTTGCCGCAGAGCCCGTCGGGCTTTGAGGTGTAGAGCTCGGTCATGATTTTGCGGGTCACCTCCTGCGTCTTCCACGGCTGGCCGATGAAGTTGTACAAGTAGGCGGCGTGGTGGCTCGGCTCGTTGCCGTGCGCATATTGCCCGATCACGCCCGTGATGTCCGACTGGTCGCGGCCGGTCATCTTGGAGTCGCCGTAGAACAGGGAGTCCAGAAACACGCCCATGGCTTTTTCCCCGCCCATGAGATAGACGTAGTCGGTGACATCGTGGGGCACGTAGGTGGAGTACTGCCAGCAGTTGGCCTCTGTGTAGAAGTTGTTGACCTCCGTGGGGTTGAACGGGGTGGCGAAAGCGCCGTTGCGCTTGCCGTGCATAAAGCCGTCAGGATCCAGAATGTTCTTGTAGAACTGAGCACGGTCGATGAACTCGTTGTAAACCTCCTGGTTGCCGATCTCTTTGGCAAACTGCGCGATGCACCAGTCGTCGTAGGCGTATTCCAGTGTCTTGGACACGGATTCGTTGTCAGCATCACCGGGAATGTAGCCGTATTGGGCATACTCGGGCCGTCCAAGCTTGTTGAGGGTCGCACTGTGCACCATGGCGCGGAGCATCTCGTTCACATCGTAAGGGCGCATGCCTTTGATGTAAGCATCCCAGATAACCGGCACGGAGTGGTAGCCGATCATACACCAGGTTTCGTGTGCCGAGAGTTCCCATACGGGCAGCATGCTGCCCTCGCGGTAGTGCTGCATGAAGGTGTAGAGAAAATCTTCGGTGCGCTTCCGGTCGATGATGTTCAACAATGGGTGCAGGGCGCGGTACGTGTCCCACAGCGAGAAAACGGTGTACATTTGATGCTTCGGATCCCCATTGTGAATCTCGCCGTCCTGTCCGCGGTAGCGACCGTCCAGGTCGGAATAGAGATACGGGGAGGTGAAGCAGTGATACAAGGCGGTGTAGAAAGTCTTGAGGTACTCTTTGTTGGAAGATTCCACCTTTATTTTGCCCAATTCCTTGTCCCAGGCGGCTGCGGCCTCCGCGTTCACCTGCTCAAAAGACTTGCCTTGAAGCTCTTTCTGGTTGTTTATAGCCCCTTGGATGTCCACGGCGGAGATGGCCACGTTGAGGGTGACGTTTTTTGTTTTCTCTGAGAAATAGACGATCGCTTTGCAATTCTCGCCGCGCACATCGTTCTCGGTTACAAGTTTATCATCTTTATAGAACTCGATTTTCTGGATGGGCTCGGAAGGGATGATGGAGAAAGCGCAATACTGGTCGGGGTTCCAGGCTTCGGAGCGACGAAAGCCGATAATCTCGTTGTCTTGGATTGTGATGCCCGAGGCAATCACCTTGTCGCGGTGCGTTAAGTCGATGATGATGCCGCGTTTCCCTTTCTTGGGGAAAGTATAGCTGTGCATAGCCACGCGCTGGCCGGCGGTCAGTTTTACGAAAATGCCGTTGTCAAGCATGACATGGTAAAGGCCTGGGGAGGCATGCTCGTTCTTGTGGGAGAACGAAAGGGCATACTCCTCGTTGTGGATGGAGGGCTCCCCGATGAACGGGGTGATGAGCACATCGCCGTAGTCGCTGCAGCCCGTGCCGCTGAGGTGGGTGTGCGAGAAGCCGTATATGAGACTGTCGGTGTAGTGGTAGCCGGAGCAACCGTCCCAGCCGTCAAGGCGAGTGTCAGGGCTCACTTGCACGGCTCCGAAGGGCACGAGGGCACCCGGGAACGTGTGCCCGTGCTCGGCGGTGCCTACAAATGGGTTTACATATTCGCTCTGGGCGGAAATGGAGAACACCGAGAGAAACATTATCCAAAAAACGAGGATTTTTTTCATGTCAGGAATGTTTTATGCTTTAACAGTATCACGATTTCTCAACGCCACAAAGCCCAGATAGAGCAGGCAGGCCAGCGTGACGAAGAAGGCGTATTTCGGGGCTACATAGGCGGCGGCACCCGTGATGAGCGGCACGATGGCGGCACCCACGATCGCCGTGGTCATCAAACCGGCAATCTCGTTGGTCTTCTCCGGAATCCGATCCACACAGATGGAGAAGATGAGCGGGAAGATGTTGGCGAAACCGATACCGATGAGGATGAAACTCAGCCAGGTGGTGAAAGCGTTGTACGGCAGGAATAGGAGCACATTGCCGATGATGGAGACTAAAATGGTGAGTACCAGGAATACAGCCGGTTTGATATAACGCAAGCACACACCGCCGAAGAAACGGCCCACGAACAGGGCGAGAATCAGCACAATGTTGCCCAATGCCGGCGTGATGCCCGGGTTGTTTGCAATCAAAATGGAGGGGATGCGGTTGAACATAGAGGCCTCGGCACCGCAGTAAAAGAAAATGCCTAAGAACATCATGAGGATGTAAGGGTTGCCTAACGCTTTGAAGCAACTGCCCAGTGTGGTGGGTTGGGTCTCCTCTTTCTCGGCGTTGTTGGGTACGAAAATGACAACCAGAACCAGCGTGATGAGCAACACCGCGGCGAAGATGGGGAACAGGATACGGAATCCCATATCGACGGTTTCGGTGGAGCCTTCCGGCGTGAAAGAGAACCAGCCGTACTTCATCAGCGAGGTGCCGATGAGCACTAAGATGAGCGAGGTGGACAGCGTGCCGATGGCCTTCAGCGACTGGGCGAAGGAGAGCATGCTGGAGTATTTGCCTTCGGGTGACACGTCACGGATGAGCGGATTGCCGGACACCTGCAGGATGGTGGCCCCGGCGCCCATCAGCAGCACTGCCAGCAAAATGATGGGGAAGTTGAAGGCTATGATGGGCAAAATGGCGCCCAAGAGGAACAGGATAAGTCCGATGGTCAGCATCTTCTTCTTGCCGGTTTTCGACTGCCAAACGCCGGTGGGCACCGACAGCACACCGAACATAATCATGCCGGCAAAGGAGACGAAAGAGGCCATGAAAGGCGAGATGCGGAAAGCCTTTTCCACTACAGACACCAGCTGGTTGGCGGCATCGCCGAACCCCATGGCCAGGAATACGAAGAATACGGATACGAGGGATAATGATTTTTTCATAAAGATTGTTTTTTAAGAGTTGCAAAAATACGAAAAAAGGTATCTTTGCAGAAATTTTTTTCCTATGTATGAAAATGATCAAAGAATAGTAGTGACACTGGACGCGGGAGGCACCCATTTCCGCTTCAACGCCATCCGAGGCAACCAATCCATTGTGGATACCATTGAATTATCCTCCGAAGCACAGAATCTGGACAAATGTCTGGGCAATCTGGTGCAAGGCTTCGAGGCGGTGATGAAGAAACTGCCTGAGAAGCCTGTGGCCATCAGCTTCGCTTTCCCCGGCCCCGCCGACTATCCCAACGGCATTTTCCCGACGCGGCTGACCAACTTCCCCGCCTTTGAGGGTGGGGTCGCACTCGGACCGTTTTTGGAACGCAAGTTCAAAATGCCTGTCTTTATCAATAACGATGCGGATTTGTTTACCTACGGCGAAGCCTTGGCAGGCGTATTGCCGGAGGTGAATGCCAAACTCAAGAAGATGGGCTCTGTGAAGCAGTATTACAATCTCATTGGTTTCATCTTGGGCACGGGTTTTGGTATCGGCATTACATCGCGCGAGCAGATGTACATCGGCGACAACTGCTGTTCGGAGATCTATTGCACGCCGCACAAGCAGGAACCGGAACTGATTGTGGAAGATGGTGTTTCGCAGCGTGCGGTGCTGTATAATTACCGCATGATTGCCAACGATCCGAAAAAAGACAGCTACAAGGATTCGTTGGATATTTTCAAAATTGCCGAGGGGATATTGGAGGGAGACCGGAAGGCGGCGCAGTTGGCGTTCGCCCGTTTCGGCGAGGTGGCCGGCTATGCCATCGCGCACGCGGTGTGTATGCTGGACGGCATCATCGTGCTTGGCGGCGGGCTTTCCAAGTCGCACAAATACTACATGCCTGCGCTGCTCAAGGAGTTGCGCGCGCAGATGCGCACGCGTGGCGGTGACACACTCTCGCGCGTGCCCTCATACGTCTATAATTTGGAGGACGAAGCCGAGTTCAAGGCCTTTGCGCAAGGCCAACAGCGCGAGATTGCCATCTATGGCACGAAAGAGAAAGTCTTGTGTGACACACGGAAACGGCTGGGAATTGCGGTTTCCCACATCGGTACCAGTGTGGCCACGACCACCGGAGCCTATTGCTACGCACTTCATAATCTCAAATAATCCTCATCATGCGAAAATTGATCATTCTGCTTGTTGTTCTTGTTCTCAATATTTTCAATCTTCAGGCCCAGGATAGCGTTCAAGTGCGCAAATATTTGCAGGATTTGTGCGCGCCTGCCATGCACGGGCGTGGTTATGCGTACAACGGGGACGCCCTCGCCGCCGACTATATCCGCGAGCAGTTCAAACGGATGCAGATCGCTCCGTTCCAGTATTTCGATTACTATGAGCGCTACGGATTCAACGTCTATGCCATGGAAGGCCAAGTGGCGGCGGAGTTGAACGGCAAGCCTCTGGGATTGTGGTCCGAATTTGCCTTTGCTCCCTATTCCCATTCAGCTGATGCAGAGTTTATCATGCTGGCCATAGATCCACAGGTGCTGGTCAACCCCAACCAACTCAAGGAATTCTGTCAGAAAAACAAAAAGCAGATGGACAACAATTGCCTGTTGTACGTGGACATGAGCCAATGTGAGGATCTGGGTGTCAAGAAAAAGGTGGATGAGATGTGCCGTTATCTGCGTGTGTGGAATGGAGATTATCCGTTTAAGGGGCTGATATTAGGAGTGAAAGAGATTCCGGCGTGGTCGTTTGCGTTTGCCAAGAGCCGTTGCGAGTACATATTGTGTTATGTCAAATCGAACTCGATTAAAAGAAAGAATAATAAGATCAGATTATTGTGCACCAACGAGTTGAGTTTTCACAATACGCAGAATGTGTGCGCGTACATCCCGGGCGCGGAAGTGCCGGATAGCATAGTGGTGATCGGGGCGCACTACGACCATCTCGGGCAGATGGGGGACGAAATCATGTTTCCGGGTTGCCATGACAACGCTTCGGGCGTGGCCACGATGTTGGACATGGCACGCTATTTCAAGGAGCATCCATTGCGCTACACCACGGTGTTTGTGGCGTTCAGCGGCGAGGAGGCCGGCCTGATGGGCTCGTCGTTCTTCGTGCGCGACTCGCTGTTCGACTTCTCCAAGGTGAAGTTGATGTTGAACTTGGACTTGTTGTGTGGCGGTGACGATGGCTTCATGGTAGTGAATTCGCAGGCGGAGAACACGAAGGGCTTTTACGACAGTCTGTTGGCCTTGAACGAGCAGATGAGCAAGAAGAAGGGTGGGGTAAAGGAGATCAAGTCGCGGCCCAATGCGGCCAACAGCGACCATTATCCGTTCGCGAAGAAGGGCATGCCGGCGGTGTTTGTATATACGTTAGGCGGCAAGACGGGCGGCTATCACCAACCCGACGACACGCCCGAGAACGCCAGTTTGAAACAATATCACAATATTGTGGAGTTGTTGATCAAAGGGGTTGAGGGGATGTGCAAGTGAGGGAATGATGATTCCGTGATATTCGTAAATATCTGTGTGTAATTGTGTTAGATTGAAAGCAAAGGAATTGATAAATGATTTCAAAATACATGGACGAACAGATTGAACGGATCAGGCAGATGGAGCACAGGTTGGAGCGTGCCAGTGAGGTGTTGGGGCGTTTGGACGCTGTGTTGGACGAATATGAGGCTGTTCAGGAGGATTTGCGGGCGTTGGACCAGTATCTGGGCAGTCCGGAGTGGCGTGCCGACTGCCGTGCTGACGAGGCGGGGATGTTGCCCTCGGACTTGCCGCGCGGTGTCCTCAGCGAGGACGGCATCTGGAATGTGCTGGAGCGCCACCGGGAGGTGGTGGAGCGGCTGCGCGACGGTACCACCTCCGCGTGCTGAAAGAGCGGTGTCCTACTAATCCCGTACAACTCTGTTGTATGGATATGACATCCAGCACCTTCCCGCGTGTCGAGGCACGCCATCCCATTAACCCCTTACAAGGCCGTAGGCCGTAGTATGGGGTAGTGATGCAGGAGCAGGAAATATGCGTGCTGAAAGCACGCGATTCCATTAACCCCGCACAGCTTGTCTGTGTGGGGTGATCGATGCCCACCGGAATCCCCAGCGTGCCGGAGGCACGCCACTACAACCACAGAACAAACACAAACCATAACACAAAATTAACACCATGAGTTATACCACTACCTACTATCACATCGTTTTTCGCACTTACCGTAGCGAAATGTCAATCCCCGAAGAGCACGAGCGGGAGCTGTATGCCTACATCTTCGGCATCGCAAGGAAACTCAATTGTCAGACTTACCGTATAGGCGGCATGCCGGACCATGTACACCTGTTTGTGTCATTGCCTGCCACTTTGCCTTTGGCATCTTTTGTGCAGCAGGTGAAGACCGCCAGCAGCAAGTGGATGAAGGCGAATCCGCATTTTCCGGCATTTCACGGCTGGGGGCACGAGTATGCGGGCTTCAGCTACAGTATCCGTGACAAGAGCAAGATTGTCGGATACATCTTGCGGCAAAAGGAGCACCACAAGCGTGTCTCGTTTGCGGAGGAGTATCATGCTCTGGTTGAGGCGCACGGGATTGTAGTTGATGATCGTTATTTTCTGCGGGATGACTAGCGGCGTGCCTCCGGCACGCAGGTTGACAGGGCGTGCATTGCTCTACTCCACACAGCAGGGCTGTGCTTAACCCCACACAGACAAGCTGTGCGGGGTTAATGGGATGGCGTGTCTGCGACACGCGGGGAACAGTAATATCGCCGCAGACCTGAAGCCTTGCATGTGCCGCAGTCCGTCAGGACTGCAGGGCTTTGTGGCGTAAGGAGATACACTGCTCCTACCGGTTCATCATCTTGATTTTGTATTGCACATGGGCGCGGAGGTCGTCGCCGCCGAGGATCTCGATGTCGTCGTAGAGGCCCAGGATGAAGCGCGTCACGCCCTCGAAACGGCACACTTCCGTTTCCAGCAGGAAGCCGCCGCCGTCCACCTCCTTCAGGCACGACGTGGAGAGAGGGTATTCTTCGGCCAACAGGCTGGCTGCGCGCACCGACAGGCGCAGCCGCACCGGGAAACGCTGCGTGCCATGCATCCGGAAAATATCCACGTAGCCGGTCTCATGGCGATCTTCATGCTGCCAGCCCGTCTCCAGTACCTGCACCTTCTGGATCCGCGACACCTTGAAGGTCTTCACCATCTGTGAATCCAGCTCGAAGCACCACACCTGGTCGTGGTCGGAGGTGAAGGCGTAGGGTTCCACCAGGCGGTCGGAGGTGGTGTTGCTGTGGGCGGAGCGGTAGCCCGACAGGAGGGCCTGCCGGCGCCCGTCGATGGCGGTGGAGAGGTCGTGGAGGTTCTGCCGTGCCCGCTTGCCCACCCCGAGGTCGGCGATGACTTTGTAGTCATAGACGGCGTACAGCTTCTTTTTCAGGGTTTCCTTCGACTTGGTGTCGGGGGCGATGGAGTCGATGGCGCACCGGAGGATCATCTCCTCCTCCTCGGAGAAGTGGAGCAGCTCGCTGAGGTGCCGCGACATCTTGTTGGCGGAGGTCTCGATGCGATAGACATTGTACTCGTTGCGTTTCACGGCGAAGCCGGCCTCGCGGAAGGTGTCGATGTAGCGGAAGAAAGTGCGCTCGCTGAAGCCGAAATGGCGGCACACCTCCTCTTTGTTCATGTATCGGTTGTCGGCGAGCAGCATCAGGAGTTGCAGTTCCCGCACGATTCTCGGTTGGTCCATGGCAGTGGGCTTTGGTTAAACAAACGGGCAAAGATACGATGTTTCACTGACAAATTCTGTCAGTGAAACAATTTTCTGCCCTGACACGGCATGTCAGCGGCCGATGTTTTTTTTGTGCCGTAAAAATCCAAACGATATATAAAACTTGAGACAATGACACTAGTGGTTTTACTCGCCGGCATCGCATGGATGTTGGAAAGTGTAATCGGTATTTTCTTCGGCAAGGAGCCGAGGATGTAAATAATTAATACACTAATACAAAATGTTATGAAAAGGTTGTTGATGTTAATTATCACGCTGTCGCTTTGTGGAGGCGGAATGTTGAAGGCCCAGCATTTGACCTTCAAGGGCGTCCCCATCACCGGCACTTTGAAAGAGTTTACCAACGCAATGGTCCAGAAGGGGTTCCATCATGAGGTGACCCAGGACGGGGTGGCCGTGTTTTCAGGTGATTTTGCCGGTTACAAGGACTGTTCGATCGGGGTGCTCACCCTTCATAACCAAGACATGGTCAATCGGGTCTCGGTTTTCTTTTCCGACCACGACACATGGTCCTCATTGCAATCCCAGTACGAAAACCTGAAGGCGCTGTTGACGAAGAAATACGGTGCTCCGGCCGAGTGGTCGGAGCGATTCACCTCGATGGCCATACCTTCCGATCATGGCAAAATATATGCCCTGCATTCCGGTGAGTACTACTGGTACACCAAATTCATAACGGAAAATGGCGAGATAAGGGTTTCACTCGTAGAAGGCATGGAATACCACACGGGCCGTGTGTGCCTGATCTATTACGACAAAACCAACACGGAAAAAGCTCGCCAGGCGGCATTTGATGACTTGTAGCGAGGATTTTGATGCAGCCTGTCAGGGGTGCAGGGCTTTGTGGTGTAGGGCGAGGAGCTGGAGAAAATGAAAAAATTAGTAATTTTGTTGCGATAATTTAAATCAATTGAACATGAAGAAAACAGCAATATTATTGGCCTTCGTTTTGTTTGCCGTTGCCGCCTCCCTCAATGCCCAGAATCCAGCCCTGAGCGTTCCTAAATTCAAAGGTGTAGAAATTACTGGTTCTATTGACCAATTCGGTGCCAAACTTTCCAGCCAAGGTTTTACATTCTTGTCAAAAGAAGATTATGGTTCTGTTTATATGGGCCGATTTGCAGGTATGGATGATTGCCTCATATACTTGCTTCCTGTTGAAAACTCAAATAATATAGCTTCTGTCAATGTGGTTTTTGGATTGAGACATTCTGAATACGAGGTTTATAGTTATGAAACATGGGAAAAGCTAATTGGCGACTATGAGCGCCTGAAAGACCTTTTAACCGAAAAATATGGAAAGCCCACTGAAGAAAATGAAGGTTTTTCAAAAGAGGCCTACACAGCTAATTCTTATTTAAAATTGTCTGCTGTTAAAAATGGACAATGTGAGTATTCTACCCAATGGGGTGACTCTGACATAGACAAAATGGTTGTACAATTAGCCATTACAGGCATAAAAAAAATGGGACTTGAATATGCAGTAATCACACTGCAATACCGGAATGTTGACAAAATTAAGGATTATAAGAAAAGGATACTTGATGATTTATGATTTTTTGGCGGCAAGAAACCTTTGATCTTATTCTGACTAAACAGATTAGGAGTTAATTTTATTCTTCTTAAAATTCTCCACCTGCTTGAAGATGGCTTTGAAAACCTCGTCACGGGGTGGTCTATTAGTACTCGAATATCCAATCAAGATCGTCGTATGGACGCCATTTGGCAAAGAGCATTTCTATGTAAACGATTACGCCGAATTGCTCGGGCGAGTACTGTGCCGCTTTTCTTCGGACTTCAACGGATGCGTTTTTTAAGATTTGTTGACCACGTTCAGCACACTCCTTGACCGATAAACCTCCCGATGCAAACATCATCTCCCCGTGCCAAAATTGACTTCTCACATCGTTGGCTGGATAGGGATTCTCATTCTCAAAATGGTAATATTTGAAAAGGTGCTGATAATAAATGATTTTTTGGTATTTAATTCCTACATCTACTAATGAAGGCTGAAAGTATCCTTCAAGCAGAATCTCACAAAGCAAATTTCGCCCATCTGCTTTCACACTTGAATAATGATCTCTCAGATGATATAGATTATCAATTTGCTTTTTGAAACTAAATTTTTTCAGCCAATAACCCGAGCGGGTGATATAGAACCAGTCTTCATAATAGTATGGGGCATAACGGCATTCCCAATCAGGTGCATAACCTCGGACAAATGTTTCGTATTGTTCTTCGGTAACAACCAATTCCGGAATACACTCCAGTTTCCAATCTTGAAGATTTGGATCGGTGTATTCAACATCGTATATGATGATCGGTTTATGCATTTTTCTTGAATTTTTCCGCCTGCTCAAAAATGGCTTTAAAAACCTCGTCGCAAGAGTGGGTGAGATGTATATTTTCAATCAATAAACAAGGCGTAGAGTAGAATTTTTATAAAACTTAAAAAAAACATTAGCGATGCAAAAAAAACGCACAGATCCATACTAACTGAGGTATTCCCTAAGGATCTTATTTCTACTTTTATGGTGTAACTTATGAATAGCGCTATCTTTAATCTGACGCACTCGTTCTCGTGTCAGCTCAAACTTTTCTCCGATCTCGTCAATAGTCCTCGAGCGATACCCGTTAAGTCCGAAATAAAGCCGGGCCACTTCGGCTTCATGCAGTTTCAGTGTTGAAAGAGCACGGTCAATCTCTATACTTAATGATTCATTCAGAAGTTCATTCTCAGGACTATACTTTATATCACCTTCATATTTATCAAGGTCCTCAATGCACACCAAGTCCTTTAGATTATCTGGTAATTGGGAATAAAATGCTATTTTATCTTCATCGATATCCAAATCTTGCTTTATATTATGTAAAGAAGGAGGAATTCCTATTGACTGCTCGTATTGTTCTATATATTGTTGAATTTTTCGATGTTGATACTGTTGATTGTAAGGTAATCGTATCAAATATGGCAAATATGACATAGAAATAGAAACAGATTGAACAATCCAATATTTTGCATAATTGTAAAAACCGTTAGTTTGAGAATCGTCAAAACGTTTAATGGCTTTAAGAAGGCCAATATTTCCCTCTTGGATTAAGTCTTCCATTCGAACACCATCTTTCCAGAATAGAAAAGCAATACCTACAACCAATCTTTGCAGACTCTTTACAAGTGAATCATGGGCTTTGCTATCACCAGCTTTGCATCGTCTTATTAGTTTGGAAACATCTTCTTTTGAATAAATCCTATATTGTGATGATTTGTATAAATAATATTGAAGAGTATCATCAGCACCTCTTTGAAGAAAACGATCAAAATTGAACTGTCTGGTCTCTATAAATGGTGCAGTTAGTGGGTCTTCTTGATGTTGTTCATCTATTTGAATAGCCCCCTCTTTA
>Ga0265298_10001608_pt1 | contig 33362 bp, 25 predicted proteins | sample AusTroGonzalo_MG_3_FD_193486 | JGI IMG/M metagenome (GOLD analysis project Ga0265298, IMG submission 193486) | Bovine rumen microbial communities from tropical cattle in Woodstock, Queensland, Australia - Gonzalo_01 | ecosystem: Host-associated > Mammals > Digestive system > Stomach > Rumen ... | reverse complement strand
CCTCCAGCGCGTGCTTACCACTCTTCAACTTGGTAATGGGTACCGGCTGTTGGGTGTCGGCTGTTTGCCATTTACCATGATCAATACGGTAGCGCAAGTTGGCGCTGATATCGATACCGGCAACGTTGCGCAGATGGAAGGTCACCGTCGGCGAGTCTTCCATCAGCAATTTCTCGCCTAAGTCACAGCTGAACGCCGTCTTACGGTTGCCCAACGGCAACAACAGCTGTGCCTGATGCGTCTCGCCGGCCTGATCGGTCACGTCGACCGTGCAGACAAAATTGTAGAACTGCGGATAGACACTGGGGGGCAACGTCATCGGCATATCGACGATGAACGTACCATCGGCAGCGGTCATCGTCTCACCGTTGGCCACCTCCTCATCAGCTGACGAAACGCCGATATATCCCCTGTTCCAATAACTGTCATAGGACTGCCACCACCAGGCACGACGACGCACTACGGTATAGTGTACCTTGGCATTCTGCACAGGTACGCCGGCAAAGCTGCGAGCGGTAGCTTTCACCTGGACAGTGTCGCCATCCTCATAGTGCTGGTTTACTTCAGGAAACTTCACCTCAAACGTCGGACGTTTGTACTCCTCAACGCGAATCGTACATCGGCCTTGCGTCGTCTGCAGTGTAAAGACACCGTTAAGCAGTCCTGTTGGCAACGTGAAGTCTGCGGTGCAAGTACCGAAACGGTCGGTAGTCAGTTTCTTCTCGCCGACCACCTTGTAGTTAGCATCACGCAACGAGAGTGTCAGCGTCTCACCCTCCATTGCCTTGTGTTCATAACTGTTTTCAGTAGAATAAGCGAGAACGGCAGCATGCACCGTCTGCCCCGGCCGATAGATGGCGCGATCCGTATAAATCTGCACGTACTCCGCATACCGTCGGTTATTATAGTAGTTAAAGTTCGGATAGCTGGTCACGGGCATACAGAATTTATCATCATCGGTATAGACAAGAATCTGTCGAGGCCGTGCATCTTCCTCCTGCCAGACAGCCTCACCCTTTTCATCGGTAGTAAGCAACGCCAGGAATTCATCCCTATAGGTCAGCAGACTGACATAGGCGCCTTTCACCGGCTGTCCCGTTGTCGCATTGACAACGACAAAACGTGCTTTCTTCTCGGGCAACGCCTGTATCAGCACACGAACGTTGCTGACATAACATATCGTACGGGATATCTCGGTAGCGGGCTGCGTTTCCATCTCAATCATATAGACACCCTCGGGCAGTCCCGCCAATGTCATCGAGTCCTCAAAAACCTCGCATTCTTTCTTGCCCACATACTGGTGCGTCTCACCGAATGGCAACAGTGTCAACAGCGGTTTCATCTTACGGTAACCCTCTGCGGTACTGGGATCCAGTTTTGTATCTCCCATCGCCTTGACACTATAGACACGCATCGTCAGTTGGCGGATATTTCTCAGTCGTCCCACCTTGAACAACATTTTCTTCCCAGGGATGTTCACTCGATGTTCCGAAGAACTCGCGAACATTGGTTGCGTCAGCGTCCGCTGACGATTACGCAGCTGGTTCATGGACTTCCACGACCCCCAGCGGTCGAGAGCAAAATTAATATATTGCCACTTGTCTTCGACGGTAGCCGTTGTGTAGCCATCCATATAACTATAGTGCTCTATAGCTGCCTCACCACACTCGGGCAGGTCCTCATAGACACTGATGAGCGAGTCGATACGCTGCAGATAGTCCGATTTCTTCAGTTCCACAAGTCCCTGTGGACGCTGCTGAATCAACGCCATCAGTGCTGTCAGGAAAGCGGCATGACGGTTGCCTTTTTGGCTATAGTAGTCATGAAGCGGCTGATACTGTTCCAATTCGTAACCGATGACACTCAGCAGGTCGTCATCGAAATAGCGACTGTCAACACCTTTCACTGTCAACGGTTCGAAGTCGACGGCTTTGGCAGCAGCCAACTGCTGACAGAGCTCCGGCGTCAACGTAATCTCCTGTGGCGTACGCTCCAGGGCACGATTGTCTTTGTAGATGCGGCGCAACACGACCTGATAGACAGTCTTCATGGCGACATCATCTTCTGCCTCCATACGTTTTTCCATACGCTCAACAGCAGGCAGCAGAGAATCGGGCGAAATCTCCGTCATGACACAGGCGCCCTGCAGCTCGGCCTTCATCAACTGCCCCGGCTGACACTCTTCCTGCGCCTTGGCGACAATCTTCATCAGCACGTCATACTGGGTACGGGGCAGATCTTTCTGTTCCGCCTCTTTCACCTGCTTCCACAGCGTCGTATAAGTCTGTCCTTCTGCCATCATTACGCATGCCAGCATCAGCGCCAGCGCCAACATTATTTTCTTCATTGCCGTCGGTTTATGAAACAATTTATGCAAAGATAGCACTTTTTTTCCTTACGCCCGCCCCCGAACTTCCGAAAATATGAAAGTTTAACCGAAGCGCGCGCGTCGCCTAATTATTGTTAAATATACAAAAGGGCGGCAACGACTTACACAAAAAATTATTAACTTTGCAGCTTGAAAACCGAGAGAGCAGTCTCGGGTTTTCTTGTACGATTTAAGACTAATTAGTTAAATAAAAGTATGAAAAAGAACAAAATTATGATGATGGCGGCAATTGCCGCTACGCTTGTGTCGTGTGGTGGCGGCGGTGGCCGTCCGACTTTTGGCGACAACGAGTACCCAGTCGTGACAGTAGGCACCCAGAGTGCTGCTTCACAGGCGACCTACCCTGCTTCTATCAAGGGCGTTCAGGACGTTCAGATTTCGCCGAAGGTAGGTGGTTTCATTACCCAGATTAATGTCAAGGAAGGCCAGACCGTTTCTGCCGGACAAGTGCTGTTTGTCATCGACAACGCCACGTATCAGGCACAGGTTCGCCAGATGCAGGCCGCTGTCAACACAGCCCAGGCCTCATGCAACACGGCCAAACTGAGTTTCGAGAACTCTCAGAAACTATATGAGAGCAAGGTCATTGGCGACTTCGAACTGCAGTCAGCTACTAACGCCTACGAGAGTGCCAAGGCTGCTTTGGCTCAGGCTCAGGCCGGTTTGGCTTCTGCCAAGGAGACACTGAGTTTCTGCTATGTTAAGAGCCCTGCCTCAGGCGTTGTTGGAACGCTGCCCCTGAAGGTCGGTGCCCTTGTCAGCGCCGCTTCGGTACTGACTACCGTCAGCAATATCTCGTCTATGGAGGTATATTTCTCAATGTCTGAGAAGGATGCCCTGACCATGTCAAAGGACGGTAGCGGCCTGTCAGCTCTTCCTGCCGTGAAGCTGCAGTTGGCCGATGGTACTATCTACGACCACGAGGGTAAGGTGACGAAGATGAGTGGTGTCATCGACCAGGCAACGGGTACGGTGCAGCTGATTGCCGTCTTCCCCAACCCCGAGAAGTTACTGAAGAGCGGCGGTTCCGGCTCTATCGTCATCCCCCACTCTAATTCTTCGGCCATTGTCATTCCGCAGTCCTGTGTGTCAGAAGTGCAGAACAAGAAGTTTGTCTACACGCTTGGCAAGGATAACAAGGTGAATTACACCGAGATTCAGGTGGCTCCCCAGAACGACGGCAAGAACTACGTTGTGACCGACGGTCTGAAGGTTGGCGACAAGTACGTGACCAACGGCATCACGAAGCTCTCCGACCAGATGGAGATTGTGCCTATTACGCCTGAGCGCTACCAGCAGAAGATTCAGGAGCAGGCCAAAGCCATGAGTGCCGGCGACATCGTTGGTGCAATGAAAAAATAAAATTGCAAATTCTAAATTGTCAAATTGTAAATTAGTATGACTTTTACGAATTTTATCAAGCGCCCGGTATTGTCGACGGTGATTTCAATCCTCATCGTCCTGCTGGGTTTTATCGGACTGGTATCGCTGCCTATTGAGCAGTATCCCGATATTGCACCGCCAACGGTGGTGGTGCACACCCAATATCCCGGTGCCGATGCCGAGACGGTAAAGAACTCGGTCATCACCCCGTTGGAAGAGAGTATCAATGGTGTGGAAGGCATGGACTATATCTCGTCGACTGCCTCGTCAGGTTCGGCCCAGCTGTCCATCCTGTTCCGCCAGGGTCTGAATGCCGACATGTGTGCGGTCAACGTACAGAACCGTGTGCAGCAGGCACTTGCGTTGCTGCCTGCCGAGGTAACGCGAATCGGCGTGACGGTCATGAAGCGCCAGACGTCGCAGGTAATGATGTTTACCCTGACCTCTGACGGCCGCTATGACGACCAGTTCCTGACGAACTACAACAACATCAACATCATTCCGGCCATCAAGCGTATCCAGGGTGTCGGTGACGTTCAGTCGCCTGGTATGAAGACCTACTCTATGCGTATTTGGCTGAAGCCCGACGTCATGAAGCAGTACAACCTGATGCCAAGCGACATCAGTGCTGTACTGGCAGAGCAGAACATCGAGGCTGCGCCCGGTAACTTCGGTCAGGAGTCGGACGTTGCCTACGAGTATGCCATGCGCTACACGGGCCGTCTGAAGACAGCCGAGGAGTTTGGCGACATCATCATCTCGAGCGATGCCAACGGCCAGACACTGAAGCTGAAGGACGTGGCCAAGATCGAATTGGGCGGACAGATGTACTCTGTATCGATGAGAAACAACAACATTCCGTCGGTCATGGGTATGGTGCAGCAGGTGGCTGGCTCTAACGCCAACGAAATTGCCAAGCAGGTGAAGGCCGAGCTCGAAGAGCAGGCCAAGCTGTTCCCGCCGGGCATGACCTACAAAATCAACTATGACGTGACAGAGTTCCTTTATGCCTCTATCGAGGAGGTGGTATTCACGCTCATCTTCACGCTGGTTCTGGTGTTCATCGTTATCTACGTGTTCCTGCAGGACTGGCGCTCAACGCTCATCCCGCTGATTGCCGTTCCCGTGTCGCTCGTCGGTACGTTCTTCTTCCTGTCGGTATTTGGTTTCTCCATCAACCTGCTGACGCTGTCGGCCTTGCTGCTGGCTATTGCCATCGTGGTCGACGACGCCATCGTGGTGGTCGAAGCCGTACACGCCAAGCTGGACCAGGGCTACAAGTCGACGCTGACGGCGTCTATCGATGCCATGAACGAGATTTCGGGTGCTATCATCTCCATCACGCTGGTGATGGCTTCGGTATTCATCCCCGTATCGTTCATCGGCGGCACCACCGGTACGTTCTATCGTGAGTTCGGTGTGACGATGGCCGTCTCCATCTTCATCTCGGCTCTGAACGCCTTGACACTGTCGCCGGCTCTGTGTGCCATCTTCCTGAAGGCCCACGATGCTGAAGGACATGAGAAGAAGATGTCGCGCATCGACCGTTTCCACGCTTCGTTCAACACGGCCTACGAGTCAATCCTCGGCAAGTACAAGAAGTCTGTTGAGAAACTGGTGCGCAAGCCGTTGGCCATTATCATCTCCGTTGTCGTGGGTATCGCTATTCTGGCTACCACGATGTTCACCACGAAGACTGGTCTGGTGCCCGACGAGGATACCGGCACGCTCTTCTGTACCATCAGCATGCCTCCCGCAACGTCTGTTGCTCGCACGCGCCAAATTATTAATGAGGTGGACAGCATCCTTGCTGCCGACCCCGCCATCCAGAGCCGTGAGCAGATTCAGGGTTACAACTTCATCGCCGGTTCAGGTTCCGACCAGGCCACGTTCATCATCAAGCTGAAGCCCTTTAAGGAGCGCCAGAAAGGTTTCTGGTGGAAGCTCAGCGGTCTGTGGCAGGGCGACGGTATCTACCGTTTCTTCCTGAACCCGCTGGAGTCAACGGGTGTGGTCGCCCAGATATTCATCAAGACGGCTCACATCAAGGATGCCTCCATCCTGGCCTTCTCGCCGCCTATGATTCCCGGCTTCTCGGCTAACTCGGGTGTGTCGATTGTCATGCAGGACCGCACTGGCGGCCCGCTCAACAAGTTCTTCGACGTTACCAAGGAGTTCATCTCCGAGCTGAACAAGCGTCCGGAGTTCCAGATGGCACAGACGTCATACAACCCGAACTATCCGCAGTACATGATTCACATCGACGTAGCCAAGTGTAAGCAGTCGGGCATTTCGCCGCAATTGGTACTCTCGACGCTGCAGGGCTACTATGGTGGTCTCTACGCCTCTAACTTCAACGCTTACGGTAAGCTCTACCGCGTCATGATTCAGGGTTCGCCCGAGACACGCATGACGCCGGAGTCGCTGAACAGCGTCTATGTGCGCACGCCGAAGGGCATGTCGCCCGTTCAGGAGTACTGCCGCATTGAGCGCGTCTACGGTCCTACCAACATCACGCGTTTCAACCTGTTTACCTCTATCAACGTGACAGGTACCGTGGCCAACGGCTACTCTACGGGTGAGGCCATCAAGGCCGCTCAGGAGGTTGCCGCACAGATACTTCCTGCAGGCTACAGCTACGACTATCAGGGTCTGACGCGTGAGGAGGCCAAGGCCTCTAACTCCACGGCGCTGATTTTCGTGCTCTGCTTCATCTTCATCTACCTCATCCTGTCGGCACAGTACGAGTCTTACATTCTGCCCCTGTCGGTAGTGCTCTCCGTGCCGTTCGGTCTGGCAGGCTGCTTCCTGTTCACGACACTCTTCGGCCACGCCAACGACATTTACATGCAGATTTCGCTCATCATGCTGATTGGTCTGCTGGCTAAGAACGCCATCCTGATTGTGCAGTTCGCCTTGGAGCGCCGCCGTCTCGGTATGGCCATCTCATGGTCGGCCGTCCTGGGTGCCGCCGCCCGTCTGCGTCCTATCTTGATGACATCGTTGGCCATGGTCATCGGCCTGTTGCCGCTGATGTTCGCCTCAGGTGTAGGCAAGAACGGCAACCAGACGCTGGGTGCCGCTGCCGTCGGCGGTATGCTGATTGGTACGCTGTGTCAGATTTTCGTGGTGCCCACGCTGTTCACACTCTTCCAGTCGCTGCAGGAGAAGTTCCGTCCGATGCAGTTTAACGACGAGGAGAACGAGGACGTGGCCACGGAGGTAGCCCAGTATGCTCACCGTCCCGTAGATTATGAACTTGAGAAGTAATTGAAGCTTATGAAAAAGATAATGACTATAGCCGCATGCTCGCTACTCTTGGCGAGCTGCGGTCTCTACAACAAATACGAGCGTCCGGAGGTGATGTCCGACGGCATCATCCGCGACCCTGTGGCCCAGAACGGCGCCCTGCAGTCCACCGACACCACGTCGTTTGGCAACCTGCCCTGGCGCCAGCTGTTCACCGACCCACAGTTGCAGGCGCTCATTGAGCAGGGTTTGCAGAACAACCCTGACATGCTGAATGCCGCCCTGAACGTGCAGATGGTGAACGAGGCGCTGAAGTGTGCCCGTCTAGCCTTCCTGCCGGGCATCAGTCTCAGTCCACAGGGTGTCATCTCGAGCCTCCGTACCGACCCCGCAGTGACGACGAAGTCCTACCAGCTGCCCATCTCGGCCTCATGGAACGTCGACCTCTTCGGCAATCTGCTGAACGCCAAGCGCTCGGCCCAGATGCAGCTCATCGCTACGCAGGACTATCAGACGGTTGTGCAGTGCAACATCGTCTCCGGTATTGCTAATCTGTACTACACACTGCTGATGCTCGACCGTCAGATGGAGATTGTCAACGACATGGAACAGCTGACGAAGGAGACGTGGGACAAGATGAAGTTCATGCACGAGAACCGCGTGGGCTACCGCTCCACAGCCGTTCAGAGTGCCGAGGCCGCCTACTATAGCGTCCAGGCACAGAAGGTGGACCTGCAGCGTCAGACGCGCGAAACGGAGAATGCCCTGTCGCTGCTCATCGTGCAGCCCGCCCAGAGCATCAAGCGCGGACGCCTGGCCGACCAGTCGCTGCCCTCGCAGTTTGCTACGGGTGTCAGCCTCGGCCTGCTCAACAACCGCGCTGACGTCCACGCTGCCGAGATGTCGCTGGCACAATGCTTCTACGACGTCCAGCAGGCCCGCTCACGCTTCTACCCCAGCATCACCATTACCGGCACGGGCGCCTTCACCAACAACAACGGCATGATCAACCCCGGCAAGCTGCTGCTGTCGGCTGTCGGCTCACTCGTACAGCCCATCTTCCAGCACGGACAGATCAAGGCCGGCCTGAAGGTGGCTAAGATGCAGTACGAGCAGGCTTACAACAAGTGGCAGAACGCCGTGCTGAAGGCAGGCAACGAGGTCAGCAATGCCCTCGTCAGCTATAACGCCTCCGACGAGAAAGGACAGCTTGAGTCCAAGCGCGTCGCCGTGCTGAAGAAGAATGTCGAGGACACCAAGAAGCTCATGGAGTCGTCGAGCAACACGACTTATCTGGAGGTTATCTCCGCACAGTCGAGCCTGCTCAATGCCGAGATCAACGAGGTCACCGACCAGTTCAACAAGATGCAAGCAGTCGTGAACCTCTATCAGGCTCTCGGCGGAGGAGCGAAGTGAATTAAGAATTAAGAGTTAAGAATTAAGAATTATGGCAAGCGAAATATCCCCAAAGGCCGAAATCAGCCCAAAGGCGAAAATCGGCGACAACTGTAAGATATTCCCCTTCGTGTATATCGAGGACGACGTTGAGATAGGCGACGGCTGCATCATCTTCCCCTTCGTCAGCATCTGTAGCGGCACACGCATGGGCAAGCGCAACAAGGTGCACCAGGGTTCCGTCATCGGCGCCCTGCCACAGGACTTTGAGTTCCGCGGCGAGAAGTCGGAGTGCATCATCGGCAACGGCAACATCATCCGCGAGAACGTCGTCATCAACCGTGCCACCCATACCGGCGGCCAGACCGTCATCGGCAACGAGAACGTGCTCATGGAGGGCGCCCACATCAGCCACGACACGAAGGTCGGCAACCGCTGCGTCTTCGGCTACGGCACGAAGATTGCCGGCGACTGCGAGATCGAGGACGGCGTCATCTTCTCCAGCTCGGTCATCGAGAATGCCAAGACCCGCGTCGGACAAGGCGCCATGATCCAGGCCGGCACCACCTTCTCAAAGGACGTACCGCCCTACATCGTGGCCACGAAGAAAAACACCTATGGCGGTGTCAACTTCGCCGTGGGCCGTCAGCATGGTGTCGACGAGAAAGTCCTGAAGCACATTGCCAACGCCTACCGTCTGGTCTTCAACGGCGGCACGTCGCTTCTCGACGCCGTCATCCAGATTGTCGACCAGGTGCCCGACGGTCCCGAAATCCAGCACATCGTCGAGTTCCTCAAGTCGACCAAGCTTGGCATTATCGCCAGAAAATAAGCGTGCCGCACGACACGCTTCGTATAACAGCAGAAAGGCACGAACTCCGGATTCGCGCCTTTCTGCTTCTTCACGGCAACCAGATGCCACCACACGAAAGCACCGTACTGCGTCTTCTGATATTCGACTATTGTTTCATCAGTACCTCCCAGACACCTATGCGCCAGAAAAACGGATTTTGGGGCATAGAGGTACCTCAATCACCGGAAAGGCCTTTGTGGAAAGGGGATGCGATGAGGTAGGTCTATGCGAGAGACCTACCTCAAAGGTACCTCAGAGGTACCTGAGACCTACCTGATTGGCAGCAAAAGACAGACAACTGGAATGAAACGTCTGGACTAATCGGTAAGGTAAGTATGAGGTACCTTTTAGGTACCTGTGAGGTAGGTATTGCAAGGAGACATACCTGCTGGAAATGCCTTTATACAAAGGGAGTTTGAGCTATTCAGGTACCTATTGCTGTTTTTTCAATAATCGCTGCTCCATACCAACGAATGGGGCCGCGAAGTTTTCAAGAGAGGCCGACTTTTGAAAAATACTCATAGAGTATTTCGCAAAAGTCATGGAGTATTTTTCAAAAGTCGTGGGGTATCGCTTTTGGTGTGAAGGATGAAAGATTGAAAAAACGGTGTTGAATAATCAACATTAAAGTATCATATTTCAAATATTGTTTGTACCTTTGCCTGCAAATTATTGATATGGAGGGCTTCAACACCTATATCAAAGGCCTTGACCTCTCGGCTCTGAAAGCGTATTGTGCATGTCACGGGCGACTGACTCACTACGCTAAAGGTGATTATTTCATCAAGGCTGGTGAAGAATCCCGGTATGTCGGGTTTGTTGAGTGCGGCTATTTCAAGTACATGGTTCGTTGTTCCTCAACTGACAAAGCGCTTGGCTTTTCAAAGAACTCGTCTGAACAGAAAGACTATATCACAGGCTTTGCCTTCGGGGGCGAGTTCGTGGGCGACTACCCCAACTGCCTTTCAGGCAAGACGTCAGAAGTGACCATTGTTGCCGGAACATCCTGTAAGGTCTTTCAGATAACTGGCAAAGAATTGTACGAACTGTTTGAGTCTGACAACATGAGGGCACTCAAACAGGCCACGTCCGACCACCTCTTCTCGCAGGTCTACACACAATATCTTGACACCTATCGCCTGACCACCAGGGAGCGTTATAGGCGTTTACTTCTTCGTTGTCCCGAGATAGTACAGGACATCAGTCTGAAAGACATTGCCTCTTACCTGAAAGTTACGCCCACAACCATCAGCAACATTCGCAGGGAGATAACATTCGGGCGGTAATTCTCAAAACGTTTTGAGAATTTGCTGCCCTGGCGATACTTTTGCCGTCAAATATGCGCCTAGCTTATGCGCAGCTGTTAACTTTGTACGCAAAAAACGGATTATGAACATCATTATCATCGGAGCCACATCGGGCATCGGCAAAGCCCTTTTCGAGAATTATGCAAACACAGATAACCACATCGGCATCGTCGGCCGGCGAACCAATCTGCTTAACGAACTACGTCAGAAGCATGCATCAAAGACCGTCACAGCCACAGCCGACATTACAAACCTTGATGCGACTGAGCAGGCCATCAGCATGCTACACAACGCATGGGGACACATCGACTTGGCCATCGTCTGCTCAGGAACGGGATACATCAACGCCACGCTGGACTTTGCCATAGAGCGACCAACCATCGACACCAATGTCGTGGGCTGGACATTTGTTGTCGACACCCTCTATCGTATTCTTGAACAGCAGGGACACGGTCACCTCGTCACCATAACCTCGGTTGGCGGACTACGTGCCGAAGCTATGGCTCCAGCTTACAGTGCGACTAAAGCCTATCAGATAAACTACATGGAGGCTCTGCGAAAGAAGGCCTTCCGTGGCGGTCGTCTCATCAATGTCACCGACGTCCGACCAGGTCTTGTCGACACCGCTATGGCGAAGGGCGACGGTCTGTTCTGGGTCATGCCGGTTGAGAAGGTTGCCAGCCAAATAGTGGCAGCCATCCGCAAAAAGAAGTCGAAAGCCTACGTCACTCGTCGCTGGCATCTCATTGCCATCATTGTCAAGAATCTTCCTTTTTCATTGTACAAAAGAATGTGATAAAACACATTTAGTAGGACGCCGTGCAGGGAATGCCGGCGGCGATGACGCGGTCGCGAATGGCATCGAGCTCTTCGTGGGTGGCCTTGCGCAGCGAGTGGTCGGGCGTCTCGCGGTCGATGGTGTAGATCATGACCTGCTGGGGCGCAATGTCCTTGACGGCCTCGAGCCAGGGGTTGACGTAGTCGTCGGTGGTGTTGTCAATGCCATCGCCCTTCAGGAACATGGTCTGGATGATGACGTGTCCGCGGAAGGCCTTGAGCCGACGGACAATCAGTTCGACGTCGTAGGTGCCTGCCGGACGGTCCACCTTTTTTATAAAGGCGGAGTTGACGGTATCGAGCTTCAGGATATTGTTGTCGACGCGCATCAGGGCATCGTGCACCTCGGGACGATGAATCATGGTCGAGTTGCTGAGCACGGAGACCTTGGCGCCGGGGCAGTAGCGGTCGCGCAGACGGATGGTGTCGTCGATGATCTCCGGGAAGCGGGGATGACACGTGGGCTCGCCATTGCCGGCAAAGGTGAGCACGTCGGGCAGACGGCCCTCGGCGGTCATGGCCTGCAACTTCTTCTCCAACGCCTCGGCCACGGCCTCACGCGTCGGCATGGGCAGATGGGGACGATGATCTTCGTTGAAACCACACTCACAATAGACGCAGTCGAAACTGCACACCTTGCCGTCGGCGGGCAGCAGGTTTATGCCCAGCGAAAGGCCGAGTCGGCGGCTATGAATAGGCCCGAAAATGGGCGAAGGATAGATAACAGTACTCATAACAGGGGGCAAAGGTAGTGAAAAATTACGATTTAGCAATTTACGATTTACGATTTTTTCCACGGAGTTAGCAATTTTTTCATTGTTCACCGTTCACTATTTCACTTTTTTGTTGTATCTTTGCAGTCGAATTCGATTTCTACGTACGTAAAGTAAATGAGGAAAACAGGCAAGACGACCCGCCGCCGACACGGCATGCAGGTTGTTACACTATGCATCAGCACGACGATGGTGCTGATTCTCTTGGGGTTGGTCGTACTCTCGGTGCTGACGGCCCGCAACCTTTCTAACTACGTCAAAGAGAACCTGACGGTAACCGTCATGTTGGGCGACACCGTGAGCGTCAACGACGCCCACCGCCTGTGCCGCGACCTGTACCACCGTCCCTACTCCCGCAACATCGACTACATCAGCAAGGAGCAGGCCCTGAAGGAGCAGACCGCCGCCATGGGCAGCGACCCGTCGGAGTTTCTGGGCATGAACCCGTTTGCGGCAACGCTCGAGCTGCAGCTGCACTCGGACTATGCCTGCCGCGACTCGCTGAAGTGGATTGAGAAGGAGCTGAAGAAGAATCCGAAAATCACCGACGTGGCCTATCAGGAGGACCTGATGGACATGGTGAACAAAAACCTGCAGAAGGTGAATCTCGTGCTGCTGATACTGGCGCTGCTGCTGACGTTCATCAGCTACTCGCTCATCAGCAATACCGTGCGTCTGGGCGTCTATTCACGACGATTCCTCATACACACCATGAAGCTGGTGGGTGCCTCGTGGGGCTTCATCCGCCGGCCGTTCGTGCGCGACGCCGTGACGGTTGGCATCATCGCCGCCATACTGGCCTGCCTGGCGCTGGGCGGCGCGTTCTATGCCCTGTGGCAGTATGAGCCCAACATCATGACCATCGTGACGTGGGAACTGCTCGTCATCACGGGCGTCGCCGTGCTGCTCTTCGGCATCATCATCACCGCCCTGTGCTCCTACATTTCGGTGAACCGCTTCCTCCGCATGACGGCAGGAGAGCTGTATAAGATTTAAGCATTAATCAAGATATGGAAAAGAGAGATTTTGCATTTGGACGGATGAACTTCATCCTGTTGGCCATCGGCATGGTGGTTGTCATCATCGGCTTCATTCTGATGAGCGGCGCCGGCTCTACCGACCAGGCTTACAATCCCGACATCTTCAGTGCCCGTCGCATCAAGGTGGCCCCCATCGTGTGTCTGCTGGGCTTTGTGTCGATGATCTATGCCGTGGTACATAAGCCGAAGGACAATTGAGGATTGAAGAATTTAAGAATTGAAAAATTGAAGGATTGAAGAATTGAAGTTTTGAAGTATGACCTGGATTGAGACCGTCATCATTGCCATTGTCGAGGGACTGACAGAGTTTCTGCCCGTCTCGTCGACCGGCCACATGATTATCACGCAGAACCTGCTGGGCATTGAGCAGGGCGACCCGTTCGTCCACGCCTTCACGTTCATCATCCAGTTCGGCGCCATCCTCTCCGTGGTGTGCCTCTACTGGAAGCGCTTCTTCCAGTTCGACCACACGCCGGCTCCCGAGGGCAGTTCGCTGTTTCTGCGCCTGAAGCACAAGTACTACTTCTACTGGCTGCTCATCGTGGGCGTGCTGCCTGCCGTGGTCATCGGTCTGCTGGCCAAGAAGTCGGGACTGCTCGACTGGCTGCTCGACAGCGTGCTCGTCGTGGCCATCATGCTCGTCGTGGGCGGCATATTCATGCTCTTTTGCGACAAGCTTTTCAACAAGGGTACCGATGCCAACAAGCTGAACGAGAAGCGTGCCTTCAACATCGGCCTGTACCAGTGTATCTCAGTCATTCCCGGCGTATCGCGCTCCATGGCCACCATCGTTGGCGGCATGACGCAGGGCTTGACGCGCAAGCGCGCTGCCGAGTTCTCGTTCTTCCTCGCCGTGCCCACCATGGCCGGCGCCACGTTGCTCGACCTGCTCGACCTCGTGAAGGAGGATACCTCCTGGGCCACCACCCATAACATCACCATGCTACTGCTGGGCTGTGCCGTAGCCTTCGTCGTGGCCCTGCTGGCCATGAAGTGGTTTGTGGCGTTCCTCACGAAATACGGCTTCAAGGCCTTCGGCATCTACCGCATCATCGTCGGCGGCATCATCATCGCGCTGCTGCTGACAGGCCACTCACTCGCAATGGTCGACTGAAGAACTGAAGAATTGAAGAATTGAAGAATTGAAAAATTGAAGTTTTGGAGCAGCGAGAGCAAACGGAGTTAAGAATTAACGAAATGGACTTCAACGAAGGAGCATTCATATATATCAACAAGCCCTACCGCATGTCATCGTTCGGTGCGCTGGCCCACATACGCTACCTCATCTCGAAGCGCATGCACGTGAAGCGTGTGAAGACAGGACATGCCGGCACACTCGACCCTCTGGCCACTGGCGTGCTCATACTCTGCACTGGCAAGGCAACGAAACAGATAGAAACGCTGCAGCTGCACGACAAGGAGTACACAGCCACGCTACAGCTGGGCGCCACGACGCCGTCGTTCGACCGTGAGCACACCGTCGACATGACCTACCCCACGCGCCACATCACCCGCGAGCTCATTCTCCAGACGCTGGAGCAGTTCAAGGGCGACATACAGCAGGTGCCGCCACTCTTCTCGGCCGTCATGGTCGACGGCCATCGCGCCTACAAACTGGCACGACGTGGCGACGACGTGGAGCTGAAGGCCAAGACCGTGCGCATCGACGAGCTGGAGCTGACCGATTTCAATCCCGAGACCATGCAGATGTCCATTCGTGTCGTCTGCGGCAAGGGCACCTACATCCGCTCATTGGCCCGTGACATCGGCTATGCCCTGGGCAGCGGCGCATTCCTGACGGCTCTCTGCCGCACCCGCCTCGGCAATGTCCGCATAGAGGACTGCCAGACCTTCGACAGCTTCCCCGCATGGCTCGACCAACAGGAAATAGTGACGACGAAATAACGGGATATAGTCATAACGCAAAAAGAAAAAACGAAATAAATAAAGATAATGAAACTATCACAATTCCGCTTCAAACTCCCCGAGGAACAGGTAGCCCTCTACCCGCCTCACCGTGCCTTCGAGAACGAGGACGGCACCGTCGACCGTATCTACAACCGTGACCAGTGCCGTCTGATGGTCTTACACCGCAAGCGTCAGACCATTGAGATGTTCCAGAAGGATGCCGACGGCAACGATACCGACCAGTATCTGACGTTCCGCGACCTGGTGAAGTTCTTCGACGAGGGCGACACGTTCATCTTCAACGACACGAAGGTCTTCCCCGCCCGTCTCTACGGCACCAAGGAGAAAACCGACGCCAAGATTGAGGTCTTTCTGTTGCGCGAACTGAACGAGGAACTGCGCCTGTGGGACGTGCTGGTAGAGCCCGCCCGCAAGATTCGCATCGGCAACAAGCTCTTCTTCGAGGACGACGGTCCCATGGTGGCCGAGGTCATCGACAACACGACGAGCCGCGGCCGCACGCTGCGTTTCCTCTACGACTGTCCGCACGACGAGTTCAAGCGCGAGCTCTTCTCGCTGGGCGAGGCCCCACTGCCCCGCTACATCATCGACCGCCGCGAGTGTACGCCTGAGGATATGGAGCAGTTCCAGACCATCTATGCCCGTCACGAGGGAGCCGTCACAGCTCCCGCCTCCGGACTCCACTTCAGCCGCGAACTGCTGAAAATCATGGAGATTCGCGGTCTGCAGTCGGCCTTCATTACCGTCCATTGCGGTCTGGGCGCTTTCGACCCCATCGAGGTCGAGGATCTGACGAAACACAAGATGAACTCCGAGCAGATGATTATCACGCCCGAGGCCTGCCGTATCGTCAACGAGGCCAAGGCTGCCGAGCGACGTGTCTGCGCCGTGGGTGTCAGCACCCTGCGCGCCACTGAGAGCTCCGTGGGTACCGACGGTCTGCTGAAGGAGTTCGACGGCTGGACCAACAAGTTCATCTTCCCGCCCTACGACTTCGGACTGGCCAACTCCATGATAGCCAACTTCTACCACCCCGAGTCAACCATGATGATGGCAACGGCTGCCTTCGGCGGCTACGACCTCACCTATGCCGCCTACGAGCAGGCTGTCAAGGAAGGCTACCAGTTCGGCTGCTTCGGCGACGCCATGCTGATACTGGACGACTGATGAGGGAAGATGTGAGAAGTGAGAGATTAGAAATAAGGAGCAAGTTGATAAATGAAACATCATGTATATATCGCCCTGGGGTCGAACCTGGGCGAAAGAGCACAGAATATTAACGAGGCCATACGGCTGATTGGCGAGCGTGTAGGCACGGTCGCCGACCAGTCGTCACTCATTGAGAGCGAGCCCTGGGGCTTCGATTCCGAGAACACGTTCCTCAATGCCGCCATCCATGTCGAGACCACACTCTCGCCTCATGAGGTGCTGGCAGCCACCCAGAAGATAGAGCGCGAACTGGGCAAGAGCGCCGTCCACGCCACGCGCCGCTCACTGCTGCCCGTCTACAAGGACCGTCCCATCGACATCGACATCCTGCTCTACGACGACCTGAAGCTGAGTGAGCCCGAGCTGACGCTCCCCCACCCGCTCATGCACGAACGGCCGTTCGTCATGCAGCCCCTGCGAGAGATTCTGAAGATGCCCTGAGAACTCGGAGAACTCAGAGATCTCAGAGTACTCCGAGAACTCAGAGTACTCAAAACACTCAGACAAAAAGAAAACTACTAAAAACAAAACTACTAAAACTAATATGAAGAAAACTTTCCTATCCCTATTTCTCGGCTTGCTGGCCGTTGCCGCCACAGCCCAGAACCATCATTCAGCAGCCTGCGACGCTTGTCCAGGCAAGGACTACACCAAGTACACCGAAGGTCTGCCCTTCAAGATGACGGCTCTGAAAGCGCCCGTCATTCCCGACATGAAGGTCCGCCTCACCGACTTCGGTGCCGTCGGCAACGGCACGACACTCTGCACCGAGGCCTTTGCGAAAGCCATCGACCAGCTCTACAAGGCAGGCGGCGGCCACCTCATCGTGCCCCGTGGCGTGTGGTATACCGGTCCCATCGTGCTGCGCTCCAACATCGACCTGCACTTGGAGAAAGGCGCCGTCATCCAGTTTGCTGCCGACGACAGCCTCTACCCCATCATCGAGACCTCCTTCGAGGGCCTCGACACCCGCCGCTGCCAGTCGCCGCTGTCGGCCAATGGTGCCACCAACATCAGCATTACCGGCCACGGCGTCATCGACGGTAACGGCCAGTACTGGCGTCCCGTCAAAAAGTCGAAGGTGACCGACGAGCATTGGAAGCGCCTGCTTGCCGTACCCGGCAGCGTCACCATACGTCCCGACTACTGGGTGCCCTCCGAGAGCTTTGCCCGTGGCAACGAGGGTGCCAACATGAACGTTCCCAACGCCAAGACCGACGCCGAATGGGAGGCCGTGCGCCGCTTTGTGCGTCCCGTCATGGTAAGCCTCGTCCGCTGCAAGAACGTGCTGCTGCAGGGCGTCATCTTCCAGAACTCGCCCGCATGGAACCTCCATCCGCTGATGTGCGAGAACATCATTATCGACGAGCTGCTGGTGCGCAATCCCGCCTACGCCCAGAACGGCGACGCCCTCGACCTTGAGTCGTGCACCAACGCCCTGATTCTCAACTCGCGCTTCGATGCCGGCGACGACGGCATCTGCCTGAAGAGCGGCAAGGACGCCGACGGTCGCCGCCGTGCCCTTCCCTGCGCCAATGTGGTTGTCGACGGCTGCACCGTCTTTGCCGGTCACGGCGGTTTCGTCGTAGGCTCCGAGATGAGCAGCGGCATCAAGAATATCATGGTGCGCAACTGCCAGTTCCTGGGCACCGACGTGGGTCTGCGTTTCAAGTCGACGCGCGGACGTGGCGGCATCGTCGAGAACATCTTCATCGACGGCATCTCCATGACCGACATCAAGACCGACGCCCTGACGTTCAACATGTACTACGGCGGCAAGTCAGTGGCCGAGGTGATGGCCGACGGCGACAAGCCCGACAACACCACGTCCATGCCTGTCACCGAGGAGACGCCCGTGTTCCGTAACATCGACATCCGCAACGTCGTCTGCAACAACGCCGGACGCGCCATGGAGTTCAACGGTCTGCCCGAGATGCCCATACGCGGCATCAGCCTGCAGAACATCACCATCCAGGCTAAGATGGATGCCGTGTTCCACAACTGTCAGAACATCAAGAAAGAGAACGTTAACATCACCATCGTGAAGTAAGACAACAGCTGAGAGGCGGCAACACAGGACAGACGCCGCCCCGCTATACACACGAAGAAAGGGAAGCTCACGCCTCCCTTTCTTCTTTTTGTCATCCTGAAACGTATGGAAATTTTCTTTCTTATTCTGCGCGCTTACCGAACTGGCGGATGGGCTTCTCGGCAGGAGCAACCATCGTGCTGTCGCCATCGGCGCTGCGAGTCTGACGTGAGTAGTAACCGTGGCTGTATGACCAGCCATCGTAGCCCCAGTAATCGTAGTCGTCCCAGTTGGGCGATGCGATGTGACGCAAGCTGAAGTTCACGTCGTTGTCGCCGTCGGCGATGTAGCCCGAGAAGTGAGAATCGCTCAGATGGTAGTTGGAGATAACCACCGAGGTATGGTCCTCAATGAAGTTGATGGTAATATTACCGTCGTCGACACGCCATGTGATGTGGTTGGCCACGTAGTCCCAGGGAGCTCCGCTGTAGTAGTCAACCCAGTAGCCCGAGCCCTTGGTGAAGCGGAAGGGGTCGATGGTGAAGGTGATTTCAGTATGGGTAGCGTAGTAGTCGCGGCCATCGTAGTATGATGAGACGTACATGTTACCACTCCATGTTCCCTCCAGTGTGTCGGCGATCATTTCGTCCTCGCAAGCGGTGAATGTGAAAGCCATCATGGCCATCATCATCATGGTGTATAACTTCTTCATAGTCGTAATATTTAAATTGTTAGACATTCTGTTAATTACTTTTGATGGTGCAAAGATAGTGTGTTTTTCAATACCATGCAAGGGGAAAAACTATAAAACCGCATAGGGGATTCCCTACGCGGTTTTAGGATGTCTCTATCAAGCGTTACTTGACTTTGTCGAGTTTACTTACGCAGACCGAGAGCCTTGATGATAGCACGATAGCGGTTGATGTCGTTATCGTAGAGATACTTCAGCAGCTTACGGCGGCGACCTACCATCTTAGTCAGCGAACGGGCGGTACCGAAGTCCTTGCGGTTCTTCTTCAGGTGCTCCGTCAGGTGCTTGATGCGGAAGGTGAACAGGGCAATCTGAGCCTCTGCGCTACCGGTGTCGGTTGTTGACTTGCCATACTGGCCGAAAATCTCTTCTTTCTTAGCTTTGTCTAAGTACATAATGATGATGTGTTAATTTGTTAGTGAAATACATCTTTCGGATGCTGCACAGCCGTCATCACTGGCCGCCGCTTCTTCAAATGCGGCTGCAAAGGTACTATATTTAAGTGAGAAATGAGAAATGAGAAATGAGAAATTGCCTTCAATGGCCCATGATTTAACATTTATTATTATTCCATCGTACCATTTTTCATTTTTCATTTCATTTTCTCATCGCTCATTTCTCATTTTTCATTTATTCTTCGTACCTTTGCACCCGAAAAATAAGGAAATAGGTAAAAAAGAAAGGTGAAAAACAAATGCAAGACATCAGAAACATTGCTATCATAGCCCACGTGGACCACGGCAAGACGACGCTCGTGGACAAGATGATGTTGGCTGGCAACCTCTTCCGCGAGGGCCAGAACCTCAGTGACCAAGTACTCGACGCTAACGACCTGGAGCGCGAGCGCGGCATCACCATCCTGTCGAAGAACGTCAGCATCAACTGGAAGGGCACCAAGATTAACATCATCGACACTCCGGGCCACTCGGACTTCGGCGGCGAGGTGGAGCGCGTGCTCAACATGGCCGACGGCTGCCTACTGCTGGTCGACGCTTTCGAGGGCCCCATGCCCCAGACGCGCTTCGTGCTGCAGAAGGCGCTGCAGATAGGCCTGAAGCCCATCGTCGTCGTGAACAAGGTGGACAAGCCCAACTGCCGTCCCGAGGAGGTCTATGAGATGGTGTTCGACCTGATGTTCTCGCTCAACGCCACCGAGGACCAGCTCGACTTCCCCGTCGTCTACGGTTCGGCCAAGAACGGCTGGATGGGCGAGGATTACTCGAAACCCACCACCGACATCACCTATCTGCTGGACAAGATCGTGGAGGTCATTCCCGCACCGCAGCAGCTGGAGGGCACGCCACAGATGCTCATCACATCGCTCGACTACTCCAGCTACACGGGCCGCATCGCCGTGGGCCGTGTCCACCGCGGTACGCTGCAGGACGGTCAACAGGTGACCATCAGCCACCGCGACGGCTCGCTGGAGAAGACACGCATTAAGGAGTTGCACACCTTCGACGGCATGGGTCACGCGCGTACCGATAAAGTAGAGTGCGGCGACATCTGCGCCGTCATCGGCCTGGAGAAGTTCGAGATTGGCGACACCATCTGCGACTCCGACAATCCCGAACCCCTGCCGCCCATTGCCATTGACGAGCCTACGATGTCGATGCTCTTCACCATCAACGATTCGCCCTTCTTCGGCCGCGAGGGCAAGTTCGTCACCTCACGCCACATCAACGACCGCCTGCAGAAAGAGCTCGAGAAGAACCTCGCCCTGCGTGTCGAGCCCTTCGAGGACTCCACCGACCGCTGGATAGTCTCCGGCCGCGGCGTGCTCCACCTCTCGGTGCTCATCGAGACCATGCGTCGCGAGGGCTACGAGCTGCAGGTAGGACAGCCACAGGTTATCTACAAGGAAATCGACGGACAGAAGTGCGAGCCCATCGAGGAACTCACCATCAACGTCCCCGAGGAATTTGCCTCAAAGATGATTGACATGGTCACCCGCCGCAAGGGCGAAATGACCAGCATGGAGAGTCAGGGCGAGCGCACCAACATCGAGTTCAACATACCCTCGCGCGGCATCATCGGACTGCGCACCAACGTGCTCACCGCCTCACAGGGCGAGGCCATCATGGCCCACCGCTTCAAGGAGTACCAGCCCTTCAAGGGTGAGATTGAGCGCCGCCTCAACGGCTCCATGATAGCCCTCGAGACCGGCACCTCCTACGCCTACGCCATCGACAAGTTGCAGGACCGCGGCAAGTTCTTCATCGACCCAGGCGAAGAGGTCTACATGGGACAGGTCGTCGGCGAGCACGTACACGACAACGACCTCGTCATCAACGTCTGCAAAGCCAAGCAACTCACCAACGTCCGCGCCTCCGGCACTGACGACAAGGCACGCATCATCCCCAAGACCGTCATGTCGCTCGAGGAGTGTCTGGAGTACATCAAGGAGGACGAGCTCGTCGAGGTCACGCCCAAGTCGATGCGCATGCGCAAGGTCATCCTCGACCACGACCAGCGCAAAAAGGCTGCCCGTCAGTGAGCGCCAACAGATAACCCCACATAGCCTATGACACTGAATCCACAGACCGTCTACAAGGCCAACATCCTTTATACCAGCGAGCCCGGCCGTTTCGAGACACTCGAAAACGGCTATCTCGCCGTCGATGCCGACGGCCTCGTCATCGGCGTAGCCCCCGACCTCGCGTCGCTCGGCTGTCAGGGAGCAACAGTCACCGACTTCGGCGACCGCCTGCTCATACCCGCCATGAACGACCTGCACGTGCACGCCCCGCAGTATCGCAACCAGGCTATCGCCATGGACCTCGAACTGCTGCCGTGGCTCCAGAACTACACCTTCCCCGAGGAGATGCGCTACGCCGACACCGCCTATGCTGAGCGCATGTACCGTCGTTTCGTGCGCGACCTGTGGCGCTTCGGCACCATGCGCGCCAGTGTCTTCGCCACCATCCATACACCCAGCACACGCCTGCTCATGCACCTCTTTCACGAGGCCGGCATGGGTGCGTTCGTGGGCAAGGTGGCCATGGACCGCAACTGCCCCGACGGCCTCTCAGAGCCCACCGACCAGATGGTACAGGGCTACGAAGAATTAATTGAAGAATCGCAGCCACTGGTCCGCCCCATCGTCACCCCGCGCTTCATCCCCACCTGCACGCCCGAGACGCTCCGCGCCTGCGGCGAACTTGCCGCCCGCTACCAGCTGCCCGTGCAGTCGCATCTCTCAGAGAACCGCGACGAGATAGCCTGGGTGGCACAGCTGGAGCCCGAGAGCACCAGCTACGGCGACGCCTACGACCGTTACGGCCTCTTCGGCCAAACACCCACCGTCATGGCCCATTGCGTGTGGACTGAGGGCGACGAACTAGAGCTCATGCGCCGCCGCGGCGTCATGGTGGCCCACTGCCCCACGTCGAACCTCAACCTCGCCTCCGGCCTGGCGCCCGTACGCACATTCCTCGAAGCAGGCATACCCGTAGGCCTCGGCAGCGACATCAGCGGCGGCCACGACCTCAGCATCTTCCGCACGATGGTCTACGCCATCCAGGTCAGCAAACTCTGCTACCAACAGCGCCACGACCGCCGCTTCCTCACCCTGCCCGAAGCCTTCTGGATAGCCACCAAGTCGGCCGGCCGCTTCTTCGGCCGCGTAGGCAGCTTCGAGCCCGGCTACGAGTTCGACGCCCTCGTCATCGACGACCGCGACCTGAACCACGACGGCTACACGCTGCTCCAGCGCTTGGAGCGTTACATCTATCTGGGCGATGACCGACACATCACCCACCGTTTCTGCCGCGGCCGCGAGATTGCCGAGCCCCGTTGCTAAGGGAGCACAACTGTCGGGAACCACGCCATAAGTTTTGAAAAAGTGTCTTGCCCTGAAAAACGTTGAATCAAAAACAACGTTTTTCAGGGCAAGACACTTTCTAATTACTACCTTATATTATGCGTCGGCAAAGACCTTGCCGTCGTCAAGGGTAACCTGAAGCTTGGTGTACTCCGAGTGGAAATCATTCTTCAGGCGATCCAAGTAGCGACGGCACTCCCAATGACACATGGGGAGGTCGTGGAGCAGGCAGTTGCCGCACGTCTCGGGCGTCGTGGCAGGCACCTCCGTCTGGGTGAGAACCCACTCCAGACACTCGATGGTGAGCTGGCGCATGTCCTCGGCCGTATAGGCGCCAGTCATGATGATATACATGCCCGTAAGACAGCCCATGGGGCCAACGTAGACAACGTCGTGCTTGACGCGGCTATTGCGGAACCACGTGGCCATAAGGTGCTCCATGCTGTGCATGGCGGCAGGCGCTACGGCAGGCTCCTTGTTGGGTTCGGTAATGCGCAGGTCGAATGTCGTGAAACCCTTGTCCTCACGCGACACATAGATACCGGGCTTCAGGCGGGTGTGGTCGATGGTAAAACTCTGTATGACTTCCACTGTTTAGAATTGAGAAATTGAAGAATTATAAAATTGAAGTTCTTGCCTTTTACAGGCTTTCCACAAAGGTCTTGGTGATCTGGAACGAGCGGTCAGCCATGGTGTTCCAGAAGTCGTGGTACTGGGAGGCATCAGTGTCAACAAGTGGTAGGTCGCTGATGACGCGGAAGGAGATGAAGCGCACCTTGTTGAGCAGACACGTTTGGGCTATGGCGGCCGACTCCATATCGACGGCCTTACACTCAGGGAAGCGGCCCACGATCTCGCGCATCTTGTCCTTGGAGTCCACAAACCAGTCGCCAGTGACGATGAGTCCTGCATGAATTGACAGTTGACTATTAGCAATTGATAATTGCTGTGCCTTCTGCAGCAGCACGGGGTCGGCCTGGAAGCGGGCGGGCAGCCCCTGCACCTGTCCGAAAACGGTGCCGCCGGCGGCGTCGCCGCAATAGACGTCGTGATAGCACAACTCCGAACTGACAACAACATCCTGGATGCTGATGCCCTCGCCATGACCACCGGCACAGCCAGTGGAGATGATGACCTGCGGATGGAACTCGTTGATGAGACGCTGGGCACCGAAGGCGGCGTTGACCTTGCCTATGCCGCACTTGATGATGCAGACGTCGGAATTGTCGGTAAAGAGCTGCTGCAGCTGAAGCATCTCCCTATCCATAGCTACAATAATTCCTATTTTCATACTTACACGGGCTTAACCCCAATAATAAATGTTATTTTCACTTTCACGTGGCAAAGTTACGATTTTTTTTTGTAACATTGCCATCAAGATGGCGAAATTACTCCGTCTCGGCAAAAAAAGAAACGAGTTTCTTTGTTTTGCGCTCGACTTTTCGTAACTTTGCAGGCGTAAACCTGAAAAAATTACATAAAGATGAATATAATCAAAAAATGGCTACCCGACGTAGTGGTAGTAGTATTGTTTGTCCTCGTGTCGGTGGCCTATTTCTTCCCGGCCGACTTCGAGGGACGTATCCTGTACCGCCACGACGCATCGGCCACCGTTGGCGCCGGCAAGGAGGCCGGAGACTATTATCAGCGCACCGGTGAGCGGACGCGCTGGACAAACTCCATCTTCTGTGGCATGCCCACCTACCAGCTGGCACCCGCATACGACAGCCAGATGCCGCTGGTCAAGGCCATGGGCGCCTACCACCTGTGGCTGCCCGACAACGTGTGGTATCTGTTTGCCTACCTGTTGGGGTTCTACATCCTGCTGCGCGCCTTCGACTTCCGCAGCTATCTGGCGGCACTAGGCTCCGTGCTGTGGGCCTTCTCCACCTACTTCCTGATTATCATTGCAGCCGGCCACATCTGGAAGGTGTGGGCACTGGCCTATCTGCCCCCGATGATAGCGGGCATCGTGCTGGCCTATCGCGGCAAGTACCTGTGGGGATTAGCGGTGACAGCCATCTTCGCTGCCTTCGAGATTAACGCCAACCACGTGCAGATGACCTACTACTACCTGTTCATCATCCTGTTCATGATTATCGCATGGCTCGTCGAAGCCATCCGCCAGAAGCAGATCATGCACTGGGTGAAGGCAACGGCAGCCTGCGCCGTAGCAGCGCTAATAGCGGTGAGCATCAACCTGTCGAACCTCTACCACACATGGCAGTACTCGCAGGAGACCATGCGTGGCAAGAGTGAACTGGTGAAGGCCGACACAGGCAACCAGACGTCGAGCGGACTCGAGCGCGACTACATCACGCAATGGTCATACGGTATCGGCGAGACATGGACGCTGCTGGTGCCCAACACCAAGGGCGGCGCATCGGTGCCCCTGGCCATGAACAAGACGGCCATGGCCCATGCCGACAATAACTATATAAGTATATACCAGCAGCTGGGACAGTACTGGGGCGAGCAGCCCGGCACCCAGGGACCGGTCTACGTGGGAGCCTTCGTGCTCTTCCTGTTCGTGCTGGGACTGTTTATCGTCAAGGGGCCGCTGAAGTGGGCACTGCTGGCAGCCACTGTGCTCAGCATCATGCTGTCATGGGGTAAGAACTTCATGGGACTGACCGACTTCTTCATCGACCACATGCCGATGTACGCCAAGTTCCGTACCGTAGCCTCCATACTCGTCATTGCCGAGTTCACCATACCGCTGCTGGCCATGCTGGCACTGAAGAAGGTCGTGGAGGAGCCGCAGATACTGAAACAACAATGGAAGCAGACGCTTGCAGCCTTCGCCCTGACGGGCGGCATGGCCCTGCTCTTCGCCGTGATGCCAGGCATGTTCTTCGACAGCTTCGTGTCGTCGGGTGAGATGCAGGCCCTGAGCCAGTTCCCGCAGGAACACCTGCAGCCGCTGCTGGCCAACCTGACGGAGATGCGACGCGCCATGTTCACCAGCGACGCCTGGCGCTCATTCCTCATTATACTGGTGGGCACGGGCATTCTCCTGTCGTTCGTCTACGGCAAGCTGAAGAAGGAGTACGCCGTCGGCATCCTGCTCGTGGTCTGCCTCGTCGACCTGTGGACGGTGAACAAGCGCTACCTGAACGACGAGATGTTCGTTCCGAAGAGCGAGCGCGAGAACGCTGTACAGAAGACGGCCACCGACGAGAGCATCCTGCAGGACAAGACGCTGGACTACCGCGTGCTGAACCTCGCCTCGAACACGTTCAACGAGAACGAGACCAGCTTCTTCCACAAGTCCATTGGCGGCTACCACGCTGCCAAGCTGCGCCGCTACCAAGAACTGATTGAGGCACACATCGCCCCCGAGATGCAGGGCGCCATGCAGGCCATCGTAGCGGCTGCCGGCGACATGACACTGGTGAAGGGCGACTCCGTCTACCCCGTACTGAACATGCTCAACGCGCGCTATTTCATACTGCCCCTGCAGGGCGGACAGACGGCTCCTGTGCTGAACCCCTACACGCTGGGCAACGCCTGGTTCGTCAACAGCGTCAGCTATGCTGCCAACGCCAACGAGGAGCTCGACGCCCTCGGACGCCTGAACCTGCGTGAACAGGCCGTCGCCGACCAGAAGTTCCGCGACGTGCTGGGCGACAGCCAGCAGCAGGACACCACGAGCATCGTACGACTGACGGCCTACGAGCCCAACGAGCTGCAGTACGACGTTGAGTCGGGCAAGGGCGGTGTCATCGTTTTCTCGGAAATCTACTATCCGGGCTGGACGGCCACCGTCGACGGCAACGACACCGAGGTGGGACGCGTCAACTACGTGCTGCGCGCCCTACGTGTAGAGCCGGGCAAGCACAAGGTGGTACTCACCTTCCGTCCGAAGTCGGTTAACACCACGGAGACCATCGCCTACATTGGTTACTTCCTGATTCTGCTGGCCATCGGCATCGCCGTGAACCAGTGGAGAAAGAGTAAAAAGGTAAAAAAGTAAAAAGGTAAGAAACGATATGGACATGAGTAACCTGAAGGAATGGACCGGCCGCGTGTTCAAAGGCTGCGGATGCCTGAGCATCGGTTTCGTGGTACTCTGCATCATCATTGGCATCTTCGTCGACGACGATGAGGAGAAGAAGAAGGACGACACCACCACCAAGACCGAGAAAGTCGAGAAGATGGAGCCAGCAAAGCCTGCCTTCACCGTCAACGAGCCGCTGGAGGGCGACCCCTACAAAGAGCTCGACGAGCTCATCGGCCTAAACAGCGTGAAGAAGGAGATACGCTCACTGGCCAACTTCGTCAAACTGCAGAAACAGCGCGAGGCCAAAGGACTGAAGACCGCCAAAGTAAGCTACCACCTCGTGTTCTACGGCTCACCCGGTACGGGTAAGACCACCGTGGCACGTATCGTCGGCCGCATCTATAAAGACCTAGGCGTACTGAAAAAGGGCCACACCGTGGAGACCGACCGTGGCGGACTAGTGGCCAAGTATATGGGACAGACGGCGCTGAAGACCGACACCGTTGTCCAGCAGGCACTCGACGGCGTGCTCTTCATCGACGAGGCTTATGCACTGGTGCCCGAGAGCGGTAACGGACAGGACTACGGACAAGAGGCCATTTCGACACTGCTGAAACGCATGGAGGACTACCGCGACCGCCTGGTGGTCATCATCGCCGGCTACAAGGACGAGATGCAGCGCTTCATCGACTCCAACCCCGGACTGCAGTCGCGCTTCAACCGCTATATCGACTTCCCCGACTATACAGCCCAGGAACTGTCTGACATCTTCAAGATGTATATGAAGAAGAACCAGTACACGCTGGCTTCTGATGCCGAGACGTTCCTGAAGCAGCAGTTCGACCACGCCGTAGCCCACAAGGACCGCAACTTCGGCAACGCCCGCCATGCCCGCAACGTGTTTGAGAAAGCCATTCAACAGCAGGCCAACCGACTGGCAGGACAGACGAACCTCAGCGAGAGACAACTCACAGAGCTGACCATCGACGACCTGCGCGGCGGTTTCTCCATCAGGACGCGCATAGGCGACTGAGGTTTGAAATGCGTTAAAAGAGGTCGAAAATGCGTTAATTATCATTTTTCAAACCAAAAATAACGAATATTAAACCTGTAAAATCGAGAAACGCTGTATCTTTGCAGCAGAAAAAGATTTTTAATGGTTAAGGTTTATGGTTGATTAATTTAGTTTTTAAAGTATTTGAAAAAAGCCTCGCTGAGAAGCGCGGCTTTTTTCTTTGCTATCGAATCAACGGATAAACCTTGTTACCTACAACTTGTGCGTGATATTCATCCGGACATAAGAACGATGGCCATAGAGCGCCACAGCGACAAAGCAAAGCAACGGCACAATGAACGAGATGTTGGTGGCCGGAAGTCCGAGGACGGAAATGTTCCAGTCGATAATCAGAGCCTGCAACGGCGGGAAGAACGAGCCGCCGAGGATGGCCATAATGAGTCCTGCACCGGCAAACTTCACGTTATCGCCAACACCATGCAGAGCTATGCCATAAATGGTCGGGAACATCAGTGACATGCAGGCAGAGACCGTCACCAGACAGTAGAGACCATTGCGGTCGGTAAACATGACGACGCCGCTGAGTGCCACACCGGCGATGACGGCCAGTATGGAGAGCAGCCGGCTAGCATCGATATACTTCAGGAAGAACGTGCAGATAAAACGACTCAGCGTGAAGAGCACCATCGCCACGATGTTGTACTTCTGCGACAAGATCTCGGCAGCCTTCTCCTCCATGCCTTCGGCCATGAACACGCGCGTACCATATTGAATAATAAACGTCCAGCACGTCACCTGGGCACCAACATAGAAGAACTGGGCAATAACGCCTTCGCGGTAGTTGCGGAGCCGGGCCAGTTCACGCATGGCAGCCCAGATGCTCTTGTCCGCTGCCGTGTCGCCATTCTTCGGCATCTTCACCAGACGAATGGCCACCAACAGCAGGACTACGATAATGCCCAGATAAATATAAGGCTGTATGAGCACGCCCAAATCATGGTTCTTTACTATCTCAAACTGCTCTACAGGCAGCTCATGGCGCGCAATGGACGTCATGGGACTCATGCGGACCTGCACAAACTTCATGGCCACATACATGCCGACGAGGTTGCCTATCGGATTGAAGGCCTGAGCCAGATTCAAGCGTCGCGTGGCAGTCTCCTCACTGCCCATGCAGTAGATATAGGGATTACACGAAATTTCCAGAAACGAAAGACCGCAAGTCAGGACAAAATAGGCCAGCAGGAAGGGGAAATAGAAGCCCAGCATCTTGGCCGGTAAGAACAGCAGTGAGCCAATGGCGAAGAGCGACAGGCCGACAATGACACCAGCCTTGAACGAGTGGCGCTGGATGAACAATGCGGCAGGGAAGGCCATGACGAAATAGCCCATATAGAAGGCCACCTGCACCATGGCGCCCTCCGTGACGCTCATGCGGAAAATCTTTGAGAACGCCTTTACCATCGGAGTAGTCACATCGTTGGCAAAACCCCAGAGAGCAAAACAGCAGGTGATGAGGATGAAGGGGAGCAGATAATTGACTCCGCCTTTCGATAACATACTTATGCGGTGAGTAATAGACATGGTTTGTTATTGATTCTTAAGAGTTCGGCACAAAAGTACAATAAATATTCTAAAAACCACGCTTTTTTAAGAAGTTTTTACTACCTTTACAGCCGAAAAGCCATAGACGATGAAAAAACTGCTCTCGCTCCCCCCGAATCTGGTGGGGACATTCCACGATATCACAGGGCGTTCACGTGACGAGTACTTCTGCACGTGCGACCCCATAGGCCACCGTTTAGGCAGCGGCGGCGGCACCGCATGGCTGCTGCACCAGGCGTATCTAAATGAAAAGGGAGATTCTGATTTCGATGCATGGCTCGCCAGCGAGAAGCGCATCCTCATACATGCCGGCGGACAGAGCCGACGACTGCCCAGCTATGCCGTTCAGGGAAAAGTGCTCATGCCAATACCGGTGTTCCGCTGGGAACGCGGACAGCGCATAGACCAGACACTGCTAGACCTGCAGCTGCCGCTCTACGAACGACTGATAACGATGACTCCGAAGAACATCCACACGATGGTGGTCAGCGGCGACGTCTACATCCGGGCAACAGGACAGCTACAGCCCATTCCCGAAGCCGACGTTGTGTGCTACGGTCTGTGGCTCGATGCTTCTCGCGCAAAGAACCACGGCGTGTTCGTGAGCAGCCGCCAGACTCCCACGGTGCTGAAGCGCATGCTCCAAAAGCCCAGCGTCGAGACACTCACAGAACTGCAACGCGACAACTACTACCTGACCGACATCGGCGTATGGTTGCTCAGCGATAAAGCGGTGAACCTGCTGATGAAACGTAGCAGCGCACAGACCGGAGATTCTACAAAGCCCGGATTCCGTGACTACGACCTCTACGGCGAATTCGGCTGCACACTGGGAACCGCCCCGCTCATCGAAGACCCCGAACTGCGAGAACTCAGCGTAGCCATCCTGCCACTACCGGGCGGCGAGTTCTACCACTTCGGCACCAGCCGCGAGATGATTAGCTCAACACTGGCGCTACAGAGCCTTGTCAACGACCAGCGGCAGATTATCCACAATGACCGCAAACCCCATCCCACCATATTCGTCCAGAACGCGGTGACGGAGATTCCGTTCACGCAGGAGAACACCAACATCTGGATAGAGAACTCACACGTGGGAAAGGGTTGGCAGCTGACACACGACAACATCATTACCGGCGTGCCACGAAACGACTGGCAGATCAAGCTGGAGCCTGGCGAATGCATAGACGTCACACCCGTGGGCGACAAAGACTACGAGGTGAGGCGCTACCACATTGACGACGCCGTCGACAGCAATGCACTGGCCGAGCGTGCCAACCTCGGAAGACTCTTCAAGCAGCGCCACGAATTCCTGTGTGAGGACCTCCCCATGCTGGCCCGCAACTATGAGCACAGCATATTCTACCAACTGGACCTCGACGACACCGCACGCCGTTTCCATGAGGACGGCATCACACTGCCGCCACCCGTCGACAGCAGTGCGCCCGTCATGACAAGGATTCACGATGGCATGTTTCGCGGCAACGACGAAGAAGCTTTCAAGCTGCTGCGCGAAGGACTGACTTCCAGTCTGTCAAGAAGCAGTGAGACGCCCCGCATGGCCGTACAGAAGGACCAGATTGTGTGGGGACGCTCACCGGTGAGAATAGACATTGCCGGCGGATGGACAGACACCCCGCCTTACTGTCTGATGGAAGGCGGCAACGTGGTGAACCTCGCCATTGAGCTGAACGGCCAGCCACCACTGCAGGCATACGTCAAACCCTGCAACAAACCACACATCATACTGCGCAGTATCGACCTCGGTGCTTCCGAGGTGGTCGAGACCAATGAGCAGCTGATGGACTATAACAAGGTGGGCTCGCCTTTCTCCATCCCTAAGGCAGCCCTCGTCCTGGCAGGCTTTGGCAATCATATCCCCCATTTCTCGTCTCTCGCCTCTCAGTTAGAGGCCTTCGGCTGCGGCATAGAGCTGACGCTACTGTCGGCCATACCCGCCGGCAGCGGACTCGGCACCAGCAGCATCCTCGCTGCCACAGTGCTCGGAGCGCTCAACGACTTCTGCGGACTAGGATGGGACAAGGCCGAGATATGTCACCGCACGCTGATGCTGGAACAGATGCTCACAACAGGCGGCGGGTGGCAAGACCAGTTTGGCGGTATCCTCGGCGGTGTCAAAATACTACAAACACAGGCCGGCTTCGAACAGAACCCCGTTGTCAGATGGCTACCCGACGGGCTGTGGACACAGCCTGAGTATGCCCAGTGCCACCTACTCTACTACACAGGCATCACGCGTACCGCCAAACATATTTTGGCGGAAATCGTGCGGCGCATGTTCCTGAACCAGCACGACCAGCTTCTGCTGCTGCGACAGATGAAGGAGCATACGCTGGAGTTGTATGATGCCATACAGCAGCAGGACTTCCAGCATATGGGTCAACTCGTACGACGCACATGGGGTCAGAACCAGCAACTGGACAGCGGCACCAACCCCGGCGAGATAGCGGCACTGACAGAACTTGTCGATGACCTCTGCCTGGGCTACAAACTGCCTGGTGCCGGTGGCGGCGGATACCTCTACATGATAGCCAAAGACCCCGAGGCTGCCGCGCGCATCAAGCTAATACTGAACGAGAACCGGCGCAACGTCAATGCCCGCTTCGTCGACATGACGCTGAGCAAACAGGGACTACAGATCAGTAGGAGTTGAGAGTTAAGAATTAAGATTTAAGATTTGTCGGCTTCGACGATTAAGAATTAAGAATTAAAAGTTAAGAGGTGGAATTCAGAACGATAGTACCGATAGAGAAGGCTCCTTTCCAGATTGACCCTCTGGAGGAGATGCTTTTCGTGGGTTCCTGCTTCGCCGACAGCATCGGTCGCCGCTTTGTGGAGGACAAGTTCCGCGCCACAGTGAACCCCTTCGGCGTGATGTACAATCCCGCCTCGGTATTTCATACCATCGAGCGCTGCGACATGGCTCCGCGCACAGCCGTCTTCACTCTCGGCACCAACCACGTTTACCGCCTCAAGGAGACTGGCGAGATTGTGGATAACTGCGAGAAGCGTCCCGCCCGGTTGTTCGAGGAAGAGGAACTGAGCATCGACGCTTGTGCCTACTACCTGCTGCGCGCCGTCAACGTGCTCCGCCAACGCCGTCCCGACGTCCGTGTCATCCTCACCGTCAGCCCCATTCGTTACCGCAAATACGGCTATCACGAGAGCCAACTCTCGAAGGCCACGCTGCTGTTGGCCATCCAGCAAGTTCTCTCAGCCTCCCCCCTTCACGCCTCATCCATCTCTTACTTCCCCGCCTACGAGATTATGATGGACGAGTTGCGCGACTACCGTTTCTACGCCGACGACATGCTGCACCCCAGCAGTCAGGCCGTGGAGTATATCTGGCAGCGCTTCAGCGAGATGTTCTTCAGCGAACGCACCCGACAGTTCCTCGAAGCCTGGCGTCCCATCAAGGCAGCCTTGGGCCATAAGCCATTCAATCCCGACAGCCACGAATACCAGGCTTTCCTGGCTGACGCCCATGCCAAGGAGGCGGCACTTATCAAAGCCTACACAAAAACAATAACGCAAAACCAATAAACTTTAAACAATAACCAAAACCAAACAACTAACAACATGAGAACTATCATTACAACTCTCGGTCTGGCCTTGACACTGACAATCACGGCACAGCCCAAGCAAGCGTACGAAAAAAGCGCACTCGATGAAATCACAGCCGACAAATTCCTGGCCGGCGGCAATGCCACTGACTACGACCGTCTGCCACGTAAGGCGCTCACCCCAGCGC